>TARA_R110002167_G_scaffold331880_1_pt1 | contig 13706 bp, 8 predicted proteins | sample TARA_R110002167 | Tara Oceans TARA_R110002167 (sample SAMEA4398238) | marine metagenome | biome: Polar Biome; feature: [MES] marine water layer (ENVO:01000295) within the mesopelagic zone...; material: water (ENVO:00002006), including particulate matter (ENVO:01000060) such as...... | reverse complement strand
TAAACCTTAGAGGCCCGGTAATTTGTCTCGTTAAACGTTCTTTTTACAAAACCGTCCAAAATTGGAGATTCTAGAGCTTTCGACTAGAAAACCAGTAAAAAAAATAGGGATGATCTACTGGAAAAATAAGAAAAACGTTGGTTGGGAAGCTATGCTTGTTACTACGATATAAAAACCATCCTCTATCGGGTCATTTGTTTCCATTTCGGACATTTAAAAACGAGGGGCACCAAATCCATTTAAAAAACAATTCAGCCCCAAAAAACCGTTTTCAATGTCAATATTTTATAAATTATTGAGTTGTGCAACGAAAACTTAGTTGTTGCAAACAGTTTTATTTTAATCTACCGGTTCCGAATGGGCTTTCAGCTTTTTCTGAGTAGTCTCTATAAAATCCCCATTTCGTTTGAATATTAATATCGTTGTTACTTGCACCTCCTTTAAACCCATCATTACAATCAACAGAAAATGATAGTGATTTTAAGCCGCCATTTTTATCAAAATAAAATGATTTATAAACAATTAAAATTCCTTTTAATGCTAAAGACTTTTTTATTTTTATCAAATCGCTAGAATTCATTTTTTTAGTGAATGAAACTTCGATTTTATCATTTTCTTTCTTTATCAAATATTTGTATTCATAAGTCCCGAATCCGCAGAGAATTCCAAATGCGATCAAAATTAGTAATGTCTTGAGTACTCGTATCATAAAAGATTGGATTTAATTGTTTTCAAGAGTGTATAAAGTTACTAAGATAACTATAAACACCAAATTTAAGGAATATAGGTGCTGGTAATAAGGCCCATTATACGTATAATCATTTGGGAAGCAATCTTGATTTAATAAAATGGCAGTTGGAAAGGGGAATCTAGGTTGTCATTTCAAGAAAGGTTCTTTTTAAGGCACTTGAGTAAATCCCAAAGAAAAGCATAATTGTCTATCATTCTTTAAAAAATTCAAAAATGTTAAACGTTAAATATATTTGCTTGTTGACTATGAGCTGTTATGGATTGATCAGTATTGGAGTTATCTTTTTATCTTAGTTGTATGATTTGGACACGGACATATGGATAAAAACTGGCACAAAAAAAAGTTGCTCTTTTTATCTATTTATTTTTAACTTATCTCATTATAAGTACTTTGGTAATTTATTTATGGGAAATGTCCTCAAAATAGGCTTTATTTCGATAATGGCATTGGCACTATCGCATTCTTCGATACGAGCCCAAACGAATGATACCATTACCCAGAAAATAGTCGGCAACTTGCACTCCTTGGCAGAGAACAAAGCTCAAGACCTAATTTATGTTCAAACTAGCAAGGGTATTTACGAAACTGAAGAAGACTTATGGTTTAAAGCCTATGTCATGGACGCTCAATATTTGAGTCCTTCGAGCCGTAGTAAAACCCTTTACGTTCAGCTCAGCCATGAAGAAGATAATACGGTTTACTGGCAAGAGAAATATGAAATTATCGATGGATTTGTTGATGGCCACCTCTTCTTAAACGATTCATTGCCCACAGGAGACTACCAATTGACAACTTACACTTCCCATTCATTTCTGAGGGAATCTGAGGAATTCAATGCAATCCGTAAAATCAAGGTTGTAGACAAGGTGGAAAATATAAAGGCCTCCAGTTTATCTCCCTCTACCAAAAAGGAAAAAATTATCGACTTATTGCTATTCCCAGAAGGGGGGAATCTGATTTCAGGACTAAGGTGCAAATTGGCCTTCAAGGCCGTCAACGAAAATGGTAAGCATGTGGAGATATCAGGTTCATTGTTTGAAAACGATACGCCTGTTTTGGAATTCAAGAGCTTGCATGCTGGAATGGGGAGTATGGTCTTTGTTCCAAATGCCGACAAAGAATACCGTATTAAACTAAATGAGTCCGATAGCATCTATTATCTCCCGGAAATACAACGAAAGGGTATTTCAATGTATATGACGGCAATAGATAGTATATTCATGTCTTTCAATATTTCCCAAAGTCCTGTATCGCGGAAGCAAAAAATATATATTAGAGTGCAGGTAAGGGGTGTGGCCCATAGTATTGCCGAAGGAATTTTACAAAAATCACTGAAAATAAAAATACCGTTAAAAGAACTACCACAAGGGATTTCTGAAGTGACACTTTTTGATGAAAAGTTTAGACCTGTGGCAGAGCGCCTGGTATATGTGAACCCTCACAAGAAGCTAAATATCAAAGCCACTCTGTCTGATGGTAACGAATATACTTCAAAAGACAAGGTGACCCTTAAGTTAAAGGTAACGGATGGTCAAGGTAGACCAGTTATCGCTCATCTTGGAGTTAGTGTCCATGATTGGATCTACGGCAATGATCAGGATGCCAAAAATATAATGACCCATTGTTACCTATCCACCCAGATAAAAGGTAGAATTCATGACCCAGGTTATTATTTTAATAAGGAAAATCAGCAAAGGTTAGAGGCATTGGACTACCTTCTATTGACCCAAGGTTGGAGACGTTATGTATGGAGCGAGGCCAATCTGAATAACCTTCCTCTATATAGGATACCGGTGGTCGCGGATGGCATTGATGGGGAAGTGATCAACAATAAAAAAAATGATTCAGATATCTTGGGCCAACCTGTCTTGTTAGTATATAATCCCGTGGATGAATCCCAAAAGGATTTTGTGTTATTGGACTCCTTGGGCCGTTTTGCTCTAGCACCGGAACACCTGAAGATAGGAGAACGTGGTTATGTTTATCTCAGAATGATGACTCCTCAGAAACCTAAGCTCCGTATTAACTTGCAAGATTTCGGGTTCAAGCACATAGATGAAGTTAAAAAATCCAAGGCATGGGTCTACCCTTCGCCTCCAGGCATAAGCACTTTCCAAGGCATCGCCGAACCCTTCAGATCGGCCCCCGATATGGTTCAATTGGATGAGGTAGAGATTAAGGCCAGGAAACGTACGGTTATCCGAGAGAAATACTTGGGAAAGTTGGATAGTATCGCTAAAATGGAAACGTCAGATTATGTGTGTAAATACAACATACTCAACTGTGAATTGCACGCTAACGATAAGGACAATTTTAAACCTGTCGAGGGAAAGATTTATTTATATATTGAGTATTGGGATGGAAATAAATGGGTTCCTGGTCATCCAAGAACTAGTGGTGAACAATTTAGAAACCCTCCCCTCCCTCCGTATAGGTACCCAAAACTAACTGACGAATATCTTATGCAAAAGTTCAACATAGTAAGGTCCAAGGGATATTATGGTCGCAGGGAATTTTATCAACCTAATTACGATACCGAAGATTCTAACTTTTTGGATTATCGAAACACCCTTCTGTGGGACCCAGAGGTGATTACTGATATTAATGGAAATGCTACTTTATCCTTCTTCTGTTCAGATCTTAACACTCTTTTTATAGGCACTGTAGAAGGTTTGAGCGGAGATGGTTTATTGGGAAATGAAAATTTTGAATTTACGGTAAGAAAAGGTCAATAAATAGAACAGTAAAATTAACTTTAAAAAAACTGAAGAAACCAAACCCTTTCCTTTGTTTATATAGGGTAATTATTTTCAGGTTTTCTGTATCTTAAAATGGCCTATTTATGGGTCCGTATTGAGACTACTGATATTCTTTTATCTAAGTGTCCCATTCTTGGTCCTTTTTAATAGTTTCGTTAATTAACCTTTTACGGAACTACATAAATATATTTAAATGACCATATGATCTACAATAATAAAAGTCAAGTACTTTTTGATGCTCAGAATAAACATAGTTTATTTTTCCCGTATCTTTAATTAGTTTACACTTTTAACCTTTAAATGCCCAAGATGTATTTTGGATATGTAAGAGTTAGTTCCAAAACACAAAAATTGGATTTACAAGTTGATGCTCTATTAAAAGTGAAGGTTCTCCGTAAGAATATTTTCTCAGATATAGTTTCAGGAGTAAAGGCCGAGAGAAAAGGTCTTGATGAATTACTACCAAGATTAAGAGAGGGAGATACTTTAATTGTCTGGAAAATGGATCGGGTGGTCAGAAGCCTTACCCATCTAATAAAGCTAATGGATGATTTACCAGATTTTAAGGAAGTAATGCGGCTGCTAAAAAAACATTTTAGAAAATTATAAGGGAATTAGAATGAGTACAAAAGGAAACGTTTTTGCCATGGGTGGTGGTGGTACTACCTATGAGCACCACATCCAAACCGTATACCTTACGGCCATGATGCTACGGTTGCAGGCCCCTTTGGTGCTTACGGGAACAATTATGGAGATTGCATTTCAGACTAAACGATATGGGTTTCATACGGATGACGTGCTTATCAAATTTCGTTCTGAGCTCGGCATAGATAAAAAAATTCTGGTACAGGCAAAATATAATATGGCCCTTAGTGCTGGAAATGAAAAATTCGCAAAAGTTGTAAAGGAATTCTGGTTGGATTTTAACAATGCTGACGGCTTCAATCCAGAAACCGACAAACTTCTCTTGGTAAAGTCCAATCTAACGAGTACGGATAAGAATCAGGTGGTCGTTCTGTTGAATTGGGCAGCAACGCATAAAGATGATAAAGATTTTTATTTAGAGGTAAAAGGGATCAAGATTAAGGAGAAATATCTTGAAATGCTTGTAGAAATGGTCACCAAGGCTAACGATGGTAAAAAACCCGACCGAAATCGAATATGGAAGTTTCTTAGGTGTTTCGCTTTAGCGGAACTTGACTTAGGAGTAGAAGATAGCGTCGATCAGGTGCATATGTTGAACCTCATAGGATTGAGTAAATCGGACGAATGTACTTTATCCCCTATGGAAATTTGGAACAACCTTTTGGCCAAGGTTGCCTATTACAATAATACTGGTGGTAGTATTGATTTGGAGACTGCGAGAACTTTCGATGAATTCCGATATTTCAATACATCCAAGTTAGATGACACTTACAAAGCCTTGACCCTACTGGAGGAGGAGAGCACTATTTTATTGGCTCCATTTAAAAACCATATCAAGGGATTTCATCTCAACCGGTCAGCAATAAAGAATGAGTTGGCAAAAGCAATTCAGGACCATCGTATCACTATAATTACGGGCGGGGCCGGTACAGGAAAATCCGCTCTAATGAAGGAGTTACTAAGTTCAACATCCAGCAAGCAATTTGTTTTTAAGGCAGATCAATTGGATGAGACCAATATTAGCCATGTTTTGAGCAAACTTTCCATACGACATGGAATTAGGGATGTATTATCCTCCATTTCCCTTTTGAGAGACACCCTTATTGTTGTTGACAGCATGGAAAAACTTTTGGAATCTGAAAGAGAAGGAGCCTTCAGTCAGTTGTTAGCATTAACAGCCGAATTCAAGGATATAAAATTAGTATTCACTTCCCGTAGCTACGCAGTAAATCTAGTTAGGCAAAAGTTTGGTATTCCCCATGACGGCATCAGCGTGGTTGAAGTCCCTTATTTGACGGATGTAGAATTGGAGTTGGTTAGTACTAGGTTCCCTCAATTAAAACCGTATTTAAAGTATAGAAACTTTCAGGAACTCATGCGCAGTCCCAAGTATATTGAATTTGCCCTACAGGTAATAGACTCCGAACAGCTAGATCCGGAGACTATTTCATTAGCAGTGTTTAAATCCAAACTATGGAACCATATTATAGAAGATGTTACTACCGTACGAAACGGTTTGGCTAGGAAGCGGGGCAGGGCATTTTCCCATATTGCGGTTGAAAGGGCACTGGCTATGACGCTATTCATTGAACCGGATGATGAAGTATCCGAAGAGGCGATTGAAGCTTTGGTCAGGGATCATGTCATTTACCAGAACAAAGTGGCCTATGAATTTTCACCGTCACATGATGTTCTGGAAGATTGGGCTTTGGTCAGTTACATCTCAAAGCTTCAAAAAACATCCAAGGACGCAGAACATTTGTTTGCAACGCTTGGAAACAAGCCTGCGCTACGAAGAGCGTTTAGGTTATGGGTGGAGGATTTTTTGACCGATGACGCCGAGAAGGTAACTAGGTTAATAGAGGAAACACTTGAAAACTCCAAGATAGAACGCTATTGGGTAGATGAAATATTAGTAGCGGTATTTAGGTCGGCGGATTGCTCATATTTCTTTGAACATTTCGAAGAGTTGCTGGTCGCAGATCAAGGGCGTTTTCTTAATCGATGTATATTATTGGCGCGAACCTCCTGCAGGGAGTACAGCTATAAGGGTGAAACCCAAAACCCTATATTGTTTCCGGTTGGATCGGTTTGGGAACACTTGATGGACTTTATTGCCGTGCACACTAGTGAAACTACGCATTTTCGAAGTACAATTTTGCAGCTCCTCTTCGACTGGGAATTCAAGTTTCTTTTTCGGCAACACCTCATAACTGCCAAAGAATTGGTTGCCGTAATCGCTATCGTCCAATTTTACTTTCAGGAATTGGAAAATGAAATTGATTATTGGAACACATTGGTATATCAGGATGAACGTAGCGTAGAAGATTTGATATATTTATTTTTTGGATTAGCTCCCTATGCAAAAGAGGAAGTTTCCGGACTTTTACAAAGAGCGGATGAACGAAAGGGAGCTTCCTGGCAATTAAAAAGATTCTATAAACTGGTCATACGTTTAGCCCTTAAGGGCCAAAGAAACCAAAATTTGATCAAGGAACATCCAGACCTCTTGATTTCATTGGCCAATAAAGAATGGAGATATAAACCAGAAAAGAAGAAAGCGGTACAAGGTGATGTGCTTTCCGCCTTGGATTTTCAAGACTCTCCTCGGAGGGAAGACTGTTGGGGCATCCAAAACCACGGTTTTGGCTTTTCTCCATCGGGTGCCCGTAAAACTTTTGTACTCAACCTGCTCTATTCAGATTCTTCCAAGGGAATAGCCTTTATAGTAGATTTTGTCAACTATGCCACGGACGCTTACCGAAAGTCGGAATTTGGTGACAAGGAAGGCATTCAAAAAATCAATTTAGATCTAAACAAAAACGGAACCGTGTCGAAATATGGGAACCCAGTGCTGTGGTCCTCTTATCGGGGTACTACCAATTCCCACGACCTGTTGGAATGTTTACTGATGAGTTTGGAAAAATACCTATTAGAGCTGGCAAAACAGGAGGATTCCGACTATCATGAAAGATTACAAGAACATATTGCCTACATACTTAAACATTCCAATTCTATCGCAACTACCGCGGTGCTAGTTAGTGTTTTTATGGCCTATCCCAAAAGTGTTGGGGATACCACACTTCCAATTTTAGCCCACAGGGAGTTTTATGAATGGGACTTGTCCAGAGCGCTGGGAGAAATAAACACCTTTGCTCCACAGGACAACGAGATAAGTTCAGCCCAAAAAGAACGCATTGCTGCTAATAATATGAAACACAGAAGCAAGCATATTCGTGGGTTGAGAGGGTTTTTGGTAGAATACCAATTCCAATTTCCCAAACATCAAAAGCATATCCATAACATTTTTGATGGCTTTTACGATACTTATAAGGAAGACGTACCATGGAAAAAGGCGGTTTCCGAAATGGATATCCGCACATTTACCGTGGCAGGTGTGGACAACGAAGCCGGTGCGGTCATGCTGGAAGCCAACTATCCGGAAGACATAAAGGAAACCGTTGAGGCTTCTGCCAATGAGATGGATGGCTACACCACGAGCATTTCATATTCCAATATATTGCTGTCGGCAATCAAGGGAAATGGATCGGTGACTTGGGAACAATGGAAAACTACGCATCAGTGGTATAGTAACGAAGGATATATCTATGAATTTAATGACATGCCCGCGACCCTTGCTAGGTTTGGGTTAAGCTTATTTCTCGACAAAATTGATAAGCGACAGAAAAGTTGGTGTTTGGAAACCATAGCGGACATGACTGCCAAAATATTGGAATACAAGTATACAAGAAACCAAGGCCGGATGCCCTCCTTTAATATTCTGGAAAAGGATCAAATTCTTGAATCCATCCATTTGTATTTCCAATGTGCCACAGATAAGAAAAAGTTGGAGGAATACCGGATCATGATCGCTTATGCGTTCCTTTGTCCATTTTATGATAACGAAATCAATACGTTCTTCACATACTTTCGATCCACGTTCTCTAACGTACACCCGGGACTTGCGAAGATTTTATGGCAGTTTTTAGTGGCGTATGCCGGTTTTGAAAAAGAACATCCAAGGGGTCGATTTGGTAGAAATAGTGAGGAGGCAGAGGCTTATAGCAAGGCCAAGGATGAATTCGTCCTTAATGCCCTGCAATTGCCGGTGGAGATAGCTGCCGCCAAGATTGATTTTGAGAATAACGAGGTGCATTTTTTAGGCCGCGCGCTTTTGGCTACTCCGATAGACACCGCCGATAAAGTACAAAGGGATTTCATAGTGCGAATGATAGCTCTTGTTCAGGATGATTTGCTAAAGGAGCAACACTACTCGTCCATAAACCATAGGCATATGGGGAGAAGGTTAGATCCACGTATGGAATTGGACCTTAAGTTTTACTATCCAAAATTTTTGTTATACCATAGTGATTATGAGTTTTGTAAACTTGTTTTGGACACCTTGATAGCACCTGTTTTTAAACCTGATTTCGAGTTTAATAAAACAACCAAAGATCTTTATAAATTCACCCAAGAAGTACAGGACCATATGATTACTATGTTGGATGATATTGTTGTGGCAGGTAATGAGGATGAAATTCAAAAATATGCCAGTCATTTTTGGCAATTATGGGGACACCTTTTTGCGATGGCCAAGACCAATGAGAAAAGTTACTATGCCAACCAATTACTTTTGGACAATAACTGGCCCATCAAAGGTGATATGTGGCCAGGTTTTATAGACCAAAAACCCTTATTTAAAAAAATAGTCGCGGAATATGGTGCAAAAAACTTTTCTTCCATCGTAAACGTGTATGCTACATTTGGCGAAAGGCACTTTTTGCCAGAGGGTATTTTGGATTTGGTGAAGTTCCTAGAAGAAAATCCTAAAAATAGAATGGAACTAATGGGAAGGAAGGGGAAAACGTTAATCGAGAAACTGTACCGAAACCATATCCATACCATCAAAACGGAGCAGCAGTTGGTAGGGGCTTTTCTTTACCTATTAAACCTGATGGTTGACCAAGGCTCATCCGAGGCCTACGTAATGAGGGAAAATGTTATCCACTACAAAGTATAATTGCCTTCTAAATAACTAATCAAGACCCAATAAATCATATTAAAAATTTATACATGCTGATGAGAAAAGAACACATTATGGGTTGGCTTGATATTGCAAGAAGTGATGTTAAGGCTTCAAAGCTATTGTATCAAGAGGGACTTTATGCGCAATCCTATTTTTATTTTCAGCAGGCCTGTGAGAAAAGCAATAAGGCCTTCTGGATGCTCAATGGTCTGGTTACACAAGACGGTCTCAGGTCGATTGGACATGACCAAATCAAGCCATTAAAATCGCACTATCAAGCGCAGATGCAGAATATCAGGGATATCAACAGTTTTGAGAAAAACGGAATTTCACTTACACAATCTCCTCTATTTTCGGATTTGGACCTTCAGGGATATACCATGGATTTGGCTGCCCATATTGCTGAGTTGGGCTCCCTCAAAAACAAGGACCTAAGTAAAATAACAATCTCTGACTTGGATGAATGGGCCAATACGATAAAGGATTTGGAGGAAGCTGAAGTTAGTCCCCCTGATAATTTTTTGGATTTGATCAAGGAGAAAATGGTAGCTAACATAAAATTCTTAGAGAGTTTTACCGGGGATACTGTGAAGAATGAAAAAAAGGAGTTGCTGGATTTTATAGAAAAAACAGACGATGAGGAGTTGATGTCCATATTTAAAAAAGTGCTTGATGTTATTTTAGAACTCAGTTCTATTTCGGTAATACTTTATATCTGTACGATACTTACGGTACAGCATAGTTCCAAGACGAGGTATCCAGAATCCCCTAATTGGACTAGCCCATTAGATTTTTATTGTCCAAGTCTTCCTATTGTAGCACGGCAGATGGAATTTTCAGGGTATTTGGACAAAGCTCTTGCCCGTCTATTGACATGGGTAGAACAAAACCCGATTGGTGAAGAGGATAAAATAGTAGCTGAAAGCGATATCCTACCAAAGAAACCGTCAGGTATAGACGAGACGTGGCAGGTATTTGGAATTCGTAACAAACAAGATTTCATTAATGAAATCTTCATCCCAAAAAACATGCACTCGGGGGTGCCAAAAGAAATTGTCAAAGAGATGGAAACTTTTGAACTGCTACAACAGTACAGTATGCATAATTATCGATTGTACGATGATGCATTTGGAAGGCTAACAAGAATATTTGAAATGGCACTAAAAGTAAGAATCAAGCAACTTGGGCAATTTCGAAAAGGAGATACATTGGCGAAGATAATAAGCAAGATCGCAAATTCATATCCTAAGGAACTTACACATTTGTTGGATTGGGGAAGAAAAATGCGCAATATGGGTGCCCACCCCAGACCCGGAACGCTCATGGGCAGTATGTTAAAACTTCCGATTTTGCGCATGACCAATCTTATCAATGACATCTTTAGGGAAAAGGAATTTCTGCTTGAGGAAAACAATAAGGCAAAGCTACTAGGAAGTGAATTTAAGGGTATGAAAAAGGGGTTGTGGAAGTATGACAAATATTTGATACATTCTGTTGAGCTTTTGGCATTTAGGGCAGAATATACGCTCTGGGTTATGAAACCCGTTGGCCTGAAGTTTCCCCAGATCATGGATGAAGTATTCTATGATCAACCATTTTATATCACGCTAAAAAATTATGCCCTTCGCGGAAAAGATATGGTGGGTGTTGATGCAAAGGGATACTCCATAGTATTGGAAAAAACCGAGAAAAAAGAGAACATTGAAATGCTCGAAAACTATAGGTGGCAGTTAGCGAGTAGTGCACCTGATGTTAGGGACACAATAGAGTCCATGCTTCATCATAATATGGACTATCAAATACAAAGTTTCAAAAACACTTATAGCGCTCTTTAATCAATTATTTTTGCCCTAGTAACAGGATTTATAGAAAATGAATATTACGGTATTGGAAAAGGCCTTTTTGAAATAAACGAGGGGTCTTAGATAGAACTTATTCATCCAAAACAGTAAGGTAGGGAAGGCAGGCTTTTGATAGATTGGGTAATACGGGATTCTAAATTTAAGTTGCCGGAAGATTGTGATAGAGAACTTTATACTAAAATCAGGACTTAACATATTTTCGAAACTGGACAAGGATTTTCGGTTTGCTAACGTCCATATTTTGGCGATATTAGTTTATAACGATGGGTAGAATTGACCATTTATCATCTCAATAGTAATTTGAAACAATTTGACGGTTAAATTCTGGGAAAACAATAAAACCAACGACTAACTAAAGTTCAAATAATGGAATATATAAGTATGCGTTCATGGACAGTTTTAATTTTGGCAGTTCTCTTTCATTCATGTAATACAACTTCACCGAATGAAGTCATAGATGGCATTCTAGAAGTCCCTGAAAACCGACTAAACTCCGATTCTCGAACTCTCAAATTGGCATATAAAGTTCTTAAGGCAAAAAACGCCGATCCGTTAAAGGCGCCTATTTTATTTTTGCAGGGCGGCCCAGGAGCTTCCACCTTAATCATGGAGGAGTATTGGAAAAATCATCTTCTCAGAAACGATAGGGATATTGTACTGATGGATCAACGTGGAACAGGTGCCTCCGAAGCAAACTGTATTGACATGGGTAAAGCCATATTTGCTATTGGAAGACAAGACTTAGGCCCTAAAGAGGAATTATGGGCCTTGGACTCAATCTTTAACCAATGCAAGGAAGCGGTCAATAAAAAGGGAGTTGATCTGGCTGGATATACTAGCCAAGAAAATGCTGCGGATTTTGAGGCCTTACGTAAAGATTTGGAATATGAACAATGGAATCTATTAGGAGCTTCCTACGGTTCAAGGTTGGGGTTGACCATCATGCGCGATTTTCCAAATAGTGTTCGTAGCTCAATCTTTGTGGGTGTTTTTGCTCCAGAATCTCAATTATCTGGCGAAACGATTATCGATTTTGAAAAATCCCTTTTTGAAGTTCTCAGGCGTTGTGAACAAAGTGAGAAATGTAATAGCCGCTATCCCCATCTTAAAAATCGTTTATTAAGTATCCTAAAAAAGTTAAAGTCGGAACCTTTGCGTTTAGACTACGATTCAAAACCTTTTATTCTTAACCGTCGTGATGCCTTACTATTATTACACCAGTCACTTTACAGTCGCCAGTCAATAGCAGATATCCCCGAAATTATTGAAGCGATGGAGAAGGGTAATTTGGAACCCATAAACAACGCCTTGCAACGTATTGAATTTATTTACAATCTTGTTAATTGGCCCATGAACAATTCAGTCATGGCCTATGAAGAACTGCCCTTTATCGATAGTCTTGAAATAATTAATGCTCATGGAAAATCTGAACTAGGGTTTGACATTATGACCTTTGAAGGGTTTAACTCTTTATCCAATTGGCATCCATTTAGGGCTGAGGTTCTTGAAAACCAACCTGTGATTTCAGATATTCCAACGTTGATGGTTTCGGGCAGTTTAGACCCAGTCACTCCCATTAGTAATTCCATCGAAGCTTTAGGGTATTTGAAAAATGGTTATGGAGTCATTTTCCAAGATGAAAGTCATGATTTGGCTAATCCCTGTTTCCTTAAAATTGCCGAAGATTTTCTTAACAATCCATTCCATAAACCGGATTTAGATTGTAGCAAAATAAGACAACCAATTGAATGGAACTTACACAAACCATCTCAATAAAAAAAAGGCCTGCTCTAATGGAATACTCACTCGGATGGAAACAACAAACGCTAATAACACAACCTAAACGTAATGCGGACTTTAGGGCAAAATCGAAAGGTTTTGTATATTTATAATGTCGCTAAATCTTATGGATTTAGCTTTGGACAAAAAAAGAAAAAGCAAAACAATAAGCTTTAGCTTCGTGCGCAGACGGAAACGAAAAGTTTCCTTGATTGCCCTACTTGCCATAGCCTTTAACGAGTATATACAAATGAATTTAAGAATACTTTTTATAGTGTTATTTACAATCTTTTTTTCTTGCTCCACAACAAAAGGAATTAAAGAAAAGAAAACTTCCGAAAATAAATTAAACGGAATTACAAAAGAATTCTATGAAAACGGAGATTTAAAATTTGAATGGAATTACAAAAACAACCAGTTGAATGGAATTACAAAAGAATACCATAAGGACGGAACATATTCTGAATGGCCTTATGAAAATGGAGAAAAAAACGGAACTGCATCCAGATTCTTTAAGACTGGAGAAAAAGCAATCATTTGGGAATTTAAGAATGATATTATAATTAGTGGTATTGGCTATTATCCCACTGGCGAGAAAAATGTTGACATTGGTTATAAAAATGGCATACAAGAAGGAATTACAACTGAATACTATGAAAGTGGGGAAAAGATATTTGAATGGAGATTTAAAAATGGTCAATTGAAAGGAGATACAATTGAGTATTATAGAAACGGGAATGTAAAAAACGTATTGAATTATTAATTTAAAATGGTAACAAAGAACTTAGTGGTTAAAGTTCAAATAAAGGATTAACCAAATTGTAAATTAATCTGAAAAGTGTCTTATATATCCAAAGTAAGTATTGATTGTCCCCGGGAACAAC
>TARA_R110002167_G_scaffold34528_4_pt1 | contig 13734 bp, 4 predicted proteins | sample TARA_R110002167 | Tara Oceans TARA_R110002167 (sample SAMEA4398238) | marine metagenome | biome: Polar Biome; feature: [MES] marine water layer (ENVO:01000295) within the mesopelagic zone...; material: water (ENVO:00002006), including particulate matter (ENVO:01000060) such as...... | reverse complement strand
TAATTAATGAAAATGCAGTAGAAGAATTAATACTTGATTACAAGACACCACAATCATTTGAGGTTTTTGAGTTTGATAATTTTTCAGGTAAGCCTATTAATTCTAAATCATTTAAAACTAAGGAAGAAGCTCAGAAATATTTAAAAGAACAAGTTGGTAATGAGTCTATAGAACCAACAGGTTCATGGAGACAGGATAAGAGTGTTGACATTATATCTGGTAATAACAAAAGTTTTGGATTTAAGGCTACTAAAGGTAATTTAGAAAAACAAGATAGAGCACAACCAACACAACAAACTAGCCAGGTTGAAGTTAAAACTGCAATAAAAAATAGTGTTATTGCTGGAGATGGGATGATTGATAATAGCATAGGGCAGTTTCCGTTTGGAAATAAAAGTCTTGACGTTAAAGATGCTAGAGCTAATTGGAAACCTCACGGTGTAGATAGGTATGTAGATAGAGACGGTATAAATCAAAAGGTTAAAGTACAAGAAACTCCATCAAAAGTTGTAAATAATCCTAAAAAAGGAAAAAGTTATATTAGCTTTACATATGTACATGCAATTGACTATAGAGGATCTATTAATACTAATGTTGTTGAAATAGATAATAGTGTTATTGATAAAATAGATATTGAAAAATTAGATAAATTATTTTCTGAGTTTGTAGATAATGGTCTATTTGATGAGTATAGGCAAAAGTTTAATCCTAAATTACTTGAAGAACAGGATGGTAACATGGCTAATTTTATTGATACTAAAATTAGAGAAATGTTAACTGATAGTATTAAATCAGCACAACCAACTAGTACTGCTGCACCTTCAACTAAACTTAACAGAAAGGTAAGACCTGCTGGATTGAAAAAAGGAGGTACAGGATTAAACCTTAAGAGTAAAGAAGATAATAAAGGTGAAGCTTACAAAGCTAAAACTAAATCTACTGAAGCTCAAATTACTAAAGAAGAAATAGCTTGGTTTAAAAAGAACTTTCCTCAAGTAGATATTCAAGTACTAAAAGATTTAAGAGGTGTTACAGCTCACGGTGTTGACGCATGGGGTATGTTTAAAAATGCTATGGTTAGTATTCATGAAAAAGCTCCAGAAGGAACTGCTTTTCACGAAGCATTTCATGCAGTATTTAGAATGATGCTTTCTCCAGAACAAAGAAGTGCATTGCTTACTGAAGCTGCAGAGAGATTTGATTTTGATCAAAAAGAATATGACGCTCTTAGAAAAGCACATCCTACATTATCTGAGAATGCATTAACTATGTTGTACTATGAAGAGAAGTTAGCTGACTCTTATCAGTTACATCAAACTAATGAAGGTTTAACTAAATCTTTAGGTAGTAAGATACAGTCTTTATTTAAAAGAATATTTGACTTCTTCATGGGAACTAAAGACAAGATGTTAAACATTGATCAAATGTTTGATAAGATGTCTAGAGGAGGATTTAAAAATGCTGACATAGTTAGAAGTACAGCTTCTATAAATCCAGTATATTCAGTAAGAAAGAAATGGAGTGCTAATAAAGTTGAAGCGAGAGTAAACTTAGTTAACGACCTTATGTTAAAGACTGTTAAGTCTGAGTACATGAAAAACCCTGAAGATTATACAGAATTACAGAAGACTTTATCTAGAGTATTAACGCCAAAGAATCCTAATGGATCTGTATACAATCAAGTAGCTACAGATTTAATTAATGATGCGTATGATGCACAGGATGAAGGAAACCAGGAAACAGCAGACCAACTATTTGATGTTGTTGATGAAATGTTTACTTATGAAATTACAGAAGAAGGAGGAATAGAATTTAAAAGCTATAAGCCTTTCATGTATGACCTTACAAATAACTTAAGAAAGTTTGACATTAAAGTTAATGCAACTAGAGAGCAGTTTGAAGAACAAGGAGAACAATTAGACGAAGATGGTAACTTAATAGAAAACTGGCAACAGAATTCTGTTACTGTAAACCCTAAGGCTAACTTGAGTGGAGAACTTAAAATGTTGTTTTCTCAAATTGCAGATGGAAAAGATGACTTAGGTTATGACAAATATCATGATGGTAATAAAATATTTAATACATTATTATCTTTGATAACTAATTCAGATAGTGTTTCTACTATGATGGAGAAGCTTGACAATGCTAAAGAAAATCATAGTTTTATTAATACTATTAATAGTAAATTAATTTCTGATCCTAAATTAAAGTCTCAGTTATTTCAAATAGCTCAGAAGTCAAACAACAATGCTAAAGTTGTATTTCAAACTATTACATTTGACAAAGAAGGTAATCAAGTTACTGAGTCTAGATTAGTTAATGCTAATGAAAACACTGTAGAACAAGTAATTACAGATAACTTATATAATCAGTTTTCTAGTAGTGATATACTTGATGAGAATCTTGAAGTTAAAGAGAAAGGTTTAGTAACTAATGATATTGAAAAGTTAGATAAACTATTAACTTTCTTTAAAACACCAGTTAATAAAGCACTTGAGTCTGCTTCTGCAGAACAGGTTGAAGAATTATACAATATTCTTGATAAGCATAACTTAGTATTAGACAAAGCTCACATTGAGAAGTTAGCTAAGGACAAGAAGAACTTTACTAAACTAGTAAGATCTTATAAAGGACTACTTACTATTATTAATAAAGGAACTAATCCTTTTATTAGTGAAAAGAAAGCATTAAAGAATATTACAAACCTAATTCAATTAGTTGAACCTAATTACTTTCAGTCATCATATAGAAATATGGCGAATGAAACTGTTCAGTCTGTAGTAGCTCCAAACTTTTTAGCTAAAATACTTACAAAGTTGTCTGGTTCAAATGTTAACGAAGATACTGTTGCTGATCATAGAGAAGAATTGTTTGAAAATCTTAGAAACTCAGATCCATTTTTATCTACAGCTCCAATCTTGAAACCTAGAGATAGAACAAATAGTTATGTTAGTGATAATAATGGAGTGTTTGAATTTGCAACTCTTTCTGGTATAAGAAAGAAAGGTATATCAAAAGGTAAAGGTTATACGTCAATGACTAAAGGTGATCTTGCTGAATCATTATTAACTACTTTTCACAATAGTGGAAGTGATTCACATGCGTGGTACAGTTTACCTATATTATCTGATGCTCCAACAATGACAGTAGTTAAACTTAAGAAGTTAAAACATGCTGATGTAGTAGCAAATTTACATTTTGTTGCTCACCAAGAGTATAAAAGAATTGTTAATGTTAAAAAGAAGATGAACGAGGGTGGTACATTAATAAAAAACAGAGACTCTGAAAATGGTCTAAAGTTTCACTTCATAACTAATCTTGTAGAAAGTGATTTTACTGCAGCTAATAGCAAAGACCTAATTAAAGCTAAGATAGAAAGCTTCCTTGCAAAACAAGTAGAAGAGTTTAGCAAAGAAATACAAGGTGTTGAGTTATCTAAGAACATAAGTTCAGCAGCATCTATTAAGTCGTTTGTTGAAAATGATTTCTTAGCAAAGACACAATTAATTTCTCTTACATCTGGAGATCTAGCTTATTATCCAACTGCTGTTAACTTCTTTAAAAGAAACAAGCAGATTAATTCTCCTGGAATGTATATAAATGAAGCAGCAACATTTACTTATACTGGAGAAGATACTAAATTACAAGGAAATCCTATTAACGTAAGATCTAATTTTGATAGTGTGTTCTTAACTGATACTACACCTGCAGCTCCATTTAGGGCTAACCTTAAAGAAGCTTTAATTAAAAGTGGAATGAGTGAAACAAAAGCTGAAAGTATTGCTGAGAACTACGATAAAGTAGAGGAGAGTGATGCACAAGCTTACATTACTCTTGATAGATGGGTAGAGATACAGATTGGAATGGGTAGATATGATAATGCTATGCATGAATCAGTATCTAGATTAAAGTCTGGAAAATCTACTACTGATGATATTGCTTTAGTTATGCAACCAATTAAACCATTTTACTTTGGTCATGTAAACATAGAAGGTAATGTTGTTCCTATGCAAAATAAGAATTCAGAGTATGTATTACTTCCTGAATTAGCTAACAAGTCTACTAAATTAAAAAAGCTTCTTAATTTTATGGAGGAGAACAAAGTTTCTTCTGCTCAATTTGAGAGTGCAGTAAAAGTAGGATTACATAGTAAGGTCGAAGTAGAAAACTTAACTTCTGAAACTCCAGTAGTATCCCTTAAAAATAGTGATTATAGAGTTCAGATGGAAACACCTGCTCACTTCTCAGATGCTCAAAGTTTATTAGGATCTCAAATAAGAAAGTTAATACTTGGAGATTTAAACTTAGAAGCAATGTATGGTGATAAGATGTCAGGTCAAGAGTTGATTAACAAAGTAGATGAAATACTTAGTAAAACTATTTCTGAAGCGATGAAAGAAACTTTAATAGAAATTAAAGATCCTACTATTCTTAATAATATACTTAAAGAAGAAGTATTAAACAGAGATTTAGGAGAAAGATACTTAAAAGCATTAGAGCTTGATAAAGACGGAAATCCAACTCTTCAGTATCATCATCCTTTCTTATCTCAAAAAGCACAAAGCTTATTCAATTCTGTTTTTAAAACAGCGATTGCTAAGACTAAGATGAATGGAGGAAGTTTATATAACTTATCTTCTTTTGGATTTACTGAAGATTTAACAATTAAGTTTGACGAAAAGACTGGAGGAATAGATCACGTTGAAGCAATGGTTCCAGCATCAGCTATCTTTGGAAAAAATATTCCAAAAGAATTCTTAAATGAGTTTGGTGAAGTTGATATTACTAAAGTACCAGAAAAGATGCTTAAAGGTATGTCTTACAGAATACCAACTGAAGACAAGTACTCTATGTTTAATATTAAGGTAACAGGTTTCTTGCCAAACAATGCAGCTATTATGTTACCAACAGGTGTTACAACAGTAGCAGGTTTAGATTTTGATATTGATAAGATGTATAATATGTTCTATAACCACAAGAGTGGTATACCAGTAGAATCAGGTATGGACAGCAAAGCAGCTAGAGATAACTACATCCTTGACTTATATACATTAGTTAAACAACATCCAAGTTCTCTTGAAGCATCTATGACTCCAGGAGGATTTCAAACATTTGAAAGTGTTGTTAAAGATATTAAGAAAAGAAAAGGAATGGCTGAGGATAATCTTAATCCTGCAAGTGTGACAAGTAACTTAGAAATATTTGCAAGAAACATGGCAGGTAAAGCATTGATTGGTATCTTTGCAAACCACAATGCATCTCATGCAATTCTTCAGCACGGAGATATACAAATAACTGATGGACTTATTGACTTTGATGGTAAGACTGATAGTTCAATTAGTGAAGTTAGAGATCTTAAAGGAGGATTAATTACTAGAAACATAGCTGAATTCTTAGCTGCAGTAGTAGATAACGCTAATGATCCACTTGCTGGATTCTCAAATGTTAATACTTATACTGCAGATGTTGTAGCAATGTTCTTACATAATGGTAGAAGCATTGAAACTGCATTAGCATTTATGAACCAACCTATCATTATAGATTACGTTGAAAAGTATTTTAATTATGGTGCATCTAAACAGTCTGAAGCTAAAGCTCTTACAGAACTTAAAGTTGAAAAACCTGCTGATTTAAAGAAGCTTCCTGGTCAATATAGTACATCTACTCTACTAAGAGGAATTAATGGTAAGACAAAAGAAGCATATACAACTGCTGAACAAGCAATTCTTACAGACTTCTTAAAGTTTAAAATGGTTGCTGGTGAAGTTAGTAACTTAGTGAACGCTGTGAAAACAGGAGATTCAGGTACAGGACCAACAATGGGACATAACGAAGCTAAGATTAGACAATGGAATAGAGTTAAGACGGACTCAAAGTATATTAAAGGTCAAGCTGATTTAATGAATGATACTACTAAATCATTTGTTAATTACTATGAGGTTGGAATTAATCAAGCTAACGCTGCAATTAATGAAGTAGCTAAGTTTCCTTTTAACTCTGGAATATATGTTACTTCTAAAGATTCAATAGAGTCTAATGTTGCTAGTGTTAACTTAAATGTAAATGACTTAAACAACATTAATGATTCTGTTATGAGTTATGTTGCAGCATCTCATGAGTTCTTTAACACTACAGATGTAAATGAAGTACTTAAAAATCTTCCAGGAAGACTAGCTAAGTATCAAAAAGAAAATCCTAATAGTGAGTTTAGTAAGATAACTAAATACTTGACTGTTAAGGTTGATCCTAATACTAGCACAAGAGTTATAGAATATAGTACAATTGCTAATGATTCATTACAACAAGAAAATTCTTCTAAAGCATGGGAGTCAATGTTGTTAAGTGATAATATAGCAGACAAACAAATGGCGTTAGATTTATTTAAGTATAACTTTGGAAGAGCAGGATTTAAGTTTACTAGAAATAGTTTTGCACACATTGCTCCAGTAGAGATATATGACTACATTCCTGGATTCAAAACTCACATAGATAATAAATTAATGGAGTTTAGTTCTGATGGATCAATAATGAGTACTGAGTCATTTACTAATCAATATATTGCTAATAATTTTGCTAATCTAAATTATATTCCTATCTTTGCATATAATGCTAAGAGTGTAGGTAAAGGTAATAATACTACTGATAATGTTACAACAAATAAACAAAGTCAAGTAACTAGTGTAAAATTTGATGAGAAAGAAGGTAAGCAATTTACTAAGTATGATCCTACAATTAAATCATCTTATGCACTTCCTTTTATTAAACTTAATACTAGTGCTAAAGTTGGAGGTGTTACTAAAAGAGTAAGTACTTTATTTAAGCATAATGTAGAAGCGTCAGTAAAAACTAAAGAAATAGTATATGATGCAGTAGTTACACCAAAAGAAGGAACAGTTTCTTATGAAGTAGATAAAATTGATTTTAAATTTAAAGCAGATGTTAAATCAGAAGCATCTACACAATTAGAAAAGTTTGATATTAGTGATGAAAATAACGCTATATCTTTAAAAGATTTTCTTAATAGAAACGAAGACGATAATGGTCCAACAGAAGATCCATTTACACAATGTTAAAAAAAATAATATATGAGCAGCTGTACATTAAATTCTACTAAGTCGTGGTTAAAAAATAACAAGTATCTTAAGGAAGATGGAAGAAGTGTTATAGGAGGAGTAAAGAACATACAAAAAGCTAACGGTAAGTTAAGAGGACTTGCTGTTAAAAAGTATGGTCCACTTCCTCAGATGATGAAAAGTAATGATGTTGTTGGAGCAACTAAAAATAATACACTTAAAATATACAAGCCATTTTTTGAATGGATGGATAGAAAAAATAAAGAAGGTAATTATTTTAACATCGCAGAAAGTGGTACCAGTAAGGTAGCAGAGAATATGATAAAAAATTCTCAGGATGTTGACGCTCTTACAAAAGAATTCTATCCACTACTACATAAGTTAGGAATACGTATAGACGTAGTTAAATCTCTTGAAGAAAGATTTGGTTTAGACGCAGCAGGTGTTGCAGATATAGTAAATAAAGTTATTGCAATAAAAGAAGGTTCTGCTGGTATAGAAACTCTTACAGAAGAAATAGCTCACTTTGCTATTGAAGCATTAGATCAAAACAATCCTTTATTTAAAAGAGCATTAGAGTTAGTAGAAGGTACTGAAGAATATGCAAAGAACAAAGATGAGTATATGAAAATATATAAGTCTGAAGTAAAAACTAAAAAGGAAGTACTAGGTAAGCTACTTAGAAATGAGATGAGAAGAGAGTCTAAACTTCAAAAGAAAAGTCCTCTTGCTAGAACTCTACATAGAATATTAGATAAGTTTACAAGTTTGTTCACATCAAATGAACTTAGGACATTTGTAAAAACACAAGCTAGAGATATACTAGAAGGTCGTACAGAAAACTTTAGTAAAGAAAACCTTACGTCTAAAGAAAACTTCTTTTCTCTTAAAGATATGCAAGATTCATCTAGAAATGAAGAAGTAGAAGATGTGTCTGACGAAGTAAAAGATTTTAAAAAGAGTGATACTCTTACAGGAAACAAAAAAGCTCTTAAGAATATTATTAAGAATTTATCTAACAAGCTTATAATAGATAAAAAAAACAGAGATAAAGACGCAACAGATAATAGACAAAAGAAAATAGATTATTTATATAAAAAACTAAGTGAAAATAAAACTACTGAAGGTATAGTAGAATTTACTATTGTTGCAGAAACTGAAAGTCAAACTGCACTTAAAAAACTTACTGAGCTTAAAAGCAATTTAGACACACTTAGAAGAGAAGATCCTAGAAAAGTTGCTACTTCTTTAAGTAGTATGGATGATTATATTGGTTCTTATGGACCAATAATAAAAGAATTGATTAATGACATTATGCCAATGATTGCTGAGAGCACAGATCCTCAGACAAAGAAAATGTTAAAGCAAACTTTAGAATCTCTTAATAATATTAATAATGTTATAGTAAGTGTAGAGCAAACTAAAAATGATATTCAGGTAGAGCTTGTTGCTGATATGCTTATGAAGTATAAAGGAAGCAATCCAATTACTAGAGAGGAACTTGTTGCAGCACTTAAAAGTTCTAAAGATATTACTCAGTATGAAAAAATGGGTAACTCTTTATCATATACTAGTGATACAGGACTAGTTATGTTTGATATAATGATGAAAGAAATTCTGCGTGAAGCAGAAAAAAATCAACAGGACGCTATTATAGATCTTAGAGTTCTTGCTAGTAAAGCAGGTATATCAAATTTTACAGAGCTATATGAAAAAGATAGTGAAGGTAGAATAACTAATTACATCATATCTAAATATAAATTAGCTCAGGTTGAAAAAGATAGACAAGATCATAATGATAAAGTAAACAAAAAGTATTTTAGTGAAACAGATGAATTTAAAAAAGCAGAAGAAGAAGAAAGAAGTTTAACTAGAGATGAAGTAGATGATCTTAAACTTAATTTTAATGATAAACAATTAAAAGCATATAGAAAAGATTCTGGTAAGTTTTTTAGAGAAAATTATAAAAATCATCCTGAAGTTGATAGAATTATAGCTGAAAGAGTAGCTAAAATTAAAAAAGAAACTATTACAGAAGAAGATGAAACTTCTGCAGAATATGCTAAACAAGTAGCAAGAGCAGAAAGATTAATTGAAGCTTGGAAAGATCGTAATGTTGTACAAGTTGGAGGACAGACATTTTATAAGAATGAGTTAATTGTTCCAGTTGATAAATATATTAATCCTGCTTTTGAGAAAGTTACTAATTCTCCAAAGTATAAGGAGTTTTATAATAAAGTACTTGAAAATAAAAGAAGAGTTGATGCTCATCTTCCTATTGATGAAAGTAGAAGTTTATATTTAGCTCCACAAATTCGTAAGGATGGTAGAGAAAGATTTACAACTAATGAAGATGGTATTATAGGAGTAGTAAAAGGAATTGGAAAAGATTTAGCTGATTCTGTAGTAAGAAGAAAAGATGAAGATGAGTTTGGAGGTGATAATGTAACAGATGTTCGTGGAAACATTCATAAGTTTTTACCTGTACACTTTACTAGTAAGATAGAAAATCCTCATCAAAACATGACTACAGATTTACTTGCTGGAATGAGTGCATATTTGGGTATGGCTGAAAGACATAAAGTATTTACTAAGAATATCGCTATGATTAATCTTACTAAAGATGTTTATAATGCTAGACAAATTACAAAAGGTAAAAAGAAAGTAGGAAGAGGATTGGGTGAAGCTATGGGATTACTTAAGGAAGAAGACGCAATTGAAACTACTGGAGGAAAAGCAGCAAAACATCTAAATGAATATATAGATATGTTGATGTTTCGTGAAATTAAACTTGATCAAGGTAGTTTTACTGTAGCAGGTCTTAAAATAGATAACGCTAAGTTAGCAGATGCTCTTAATAAGTATACTGCAATTAAGTCTCTTTCATTAAACATACATTCTGGTGTAGCCAATGTAGCATTAGGTAATCTACTTATACTACAAGAAAGAATTGCTAAAGAACACTTTAGTAAAGAAGGTATAAAATTTGCTAAACGTGTCTACAGAAAAGAGTTAGCTTCTGTTATGAATGATATGGGAAAAGTTGCTCCTATGAGTAAGATGAGTTTATTTTCAGAATACTTTGATTCTATGCAAGACTATGAGTCAAGAGAAGGAGGAGAAGATGCTAACAGATCAAGATTTGGTAGACTATGTAACACAAGTGCATTAATGTTTATTCAGCAAGCTGGTGAACATCAAATGCAAATGAAGACTGCTCTTTCAATAGCATACGATACAAAAGTATTAGTTGGTGGTAAAGAAATGAATCTTTGGGAAGCATTTGATGCTATAGATGGTAAGCTTGTACCTAAAGGAGAAATTACTAATTTAGATGGTTCTAAGTTTGACGCTAAGTCTGAAAATAAATATGTTAATAAAGTACACAGGTTAAATCAAAAGCTACATGGTATCTATAATTTAAAAGATAGATCTATGATGCAAAGACATGCATTAGGTAGATTAGCTACAATGTTTAGAAAGTATTTAATTCCTGGTCTTAACAGGAGATATGGTAAAGCAAAGTTTGATCACATGTTAGATCAAGAAGTTGAAGGTATGTATGTTAGTGTATATAAGTTTATGGGTTCTTTGATTAGTGATTTAAGACAAGGTCAATTTAGTTTTGCAGCTAATTTTGATAAACTTTCAGATCACCAAAAAGCAAACATGAGAAGAACACTTGTAGAAGTTTCTACATTAATAGGACTTATGATAACAGCAGCAGCTCTTGCATCTATTGGAGATGATGATGATGAAAGAAGTTGGGGATTAAATTTCTTAGCTCTTTCAGTAAATAGATTATATACTGAGCTTGGTGCAAACGTACCATATGCAATGCCCAAGGAAATGATGAAACTTTTCAAATCTCCTGCTGCAGGTATGAGTACAATAGAATCAGTTGTAGCACTAGGATATGACTCCGTTAACTGGACAGGTCTTGTTAGTGATGAAAAAGAATTTCTTCCTACATACAAGTCTGGTAAGAATAAATATAGAAGTAAATTTACAGTAAACCTTGAAAAAGCAGCACCTATTGTAAAGAACATACAAAATCTTATAGATCCTGAAAACCTAATGAAGTTCTACGGTAAAGATTAATTGATTAGACGTATAAAAAAAAGCTCAAAGCAGGTGTTAAATCCTACTCTGAGCTTTTTGTTGTTTTAGATATAAATTATTATACTATTTCACAAGCACCACCTGCACATGCAGCTGAATCACTTTGAGTTGTATTATCTATTTCTTCTATAATCATAGTTAAGTCTATTTCATTATTATTTATGTAATCTACTTTCCTATTAAACACTTCATCAGATACTTCTTCAAATGGTGCATTTCTATACGTCCCTCCATCGTGAGGTAGTACACTAATACCACTATAACTGTTTCTGTTGTTCCACATCCATTCACCTACAGGTTTCCATTCATGATCTCTGATACTTACTGTAGCAGATACGTTGTTCATGTTGTCTCCTCGTACATGTCCACTATGAACCCACTCTTCGTTAAATAGTTTAACACGATCTAACATTTGAATTGCAGTCTCATTGTCTCTAATTACTCCATTTTCAGGAGCATTAAGTGGAATTCCAACTACAGCCGTCTTAGGATCATAATCCATAATAGTAATTAGCTCAGGATGGTGAGTGCTCATAAAAGTATATAAGTCATCTCCAACTGCACACTGAATATTTCTAATAAATTTCTTGTTATGCCAAGCATGTATACCAGAACTAGTACCAAGAACGCAGCTGGTTGTACCAGAAGGTTTTATAGTAGTTTGTCTAGCTGCAACAGGTATTCCTATACGCTTAGAAACAATCTCATTTTGAACAGCAACTACCTTAGCTCCATTTTTCAATAAGAAAGAATCTTTTTCATATAAGTCAAGTATATTTCCATTACAGATACCCGTGATACCTACACCTATTAGAGAGTCTTCTACTGAGTTCTTTCTCCATATTGGACGTAGATAATGAAAGTCTATAAAACCTGCTTGTAACGTACCAAAGAATGACGCTACTCTACATCTAGCGTAGAAATCTGTGTCACTTTCTATAGTACCTGCATTAATTTCAGTTAAGTTACAAAACGTGTTAGGCCTCAACGCAATTTCGTGACAAGGATTAAATCCCCAATCAGGATTATCAGTTAAACTAAGTCCAGGCTCTCCTGAACCAGAAGCTTCAATTGCTGTCCATAATTCAGTAAATTCCTCTTTAGTTATTTCATCTCTAATCACTACTGCAGAATTATTACTTCTACCTAACTCAGGATACTTCTCCCACCATGTTCCAAATTTACAAGTTAGCATTTCTTTGCTATCTTTATCAAATAAAGAAATCATCGCAGCTCTTCTTATTCCTCCTGCAAGTACAGCATCAGCTATAATACAGTTAATTAAGTGAACTTCAAAATCTGTAAGTTGAGTTCCGTCTTCCTTGTTGTATAAGATAGACTCTATTTTAGTAAGAGATATTCTAAGTGGATCTGGTCCAGGTGCTTTTCCACCAGCTGTTACTAGTCTAGCTCCCTTCTCTCTTATATCACTATAATCAAATTTAGGTCTGTACTTAGTAATTCCCATATAAGCTTTCATTAATGCTTTAACTGCATCAGCCCATCCTTCTATGCTATCTCCAATTAAGAATTTTTTCTTATCAGTTGGCTTCTTAATAGCAGGTAACTGACTAATATGTCTAGCTTGTACAGAATAACCTACACCACAACCTGATAATAATAAGAACATTGTCTCACTAAATGCTTTATAATGATCCATTGGCATAAAACTACAGTTATAGCCTCTTGTTTCATTCTTTTCTACTGCAGCTCCACTGAACTGGGCAGCTCTCATACTCATAAGAACTTTCTTATCGTATATATAACTAGCGTTTTCTAGTATTGCGTTTTCTAATTTAGGATACTTTTTAACCATCATTGCAACATATCTGTCTACAATTTCTTCCCATGTTTCTCTCCTCTGAAGAGCTGTATTGTACTTCGCATATTTATTATATACTACTGTAGCACTTAGCAACTCTATTCCTTTGTCTTTAGTCATATTTTATTGTTAATTGGTTATTATTTATTTCTTCTTTTTTGTATTCAATATCTCCGTGTGTTTCACAAGCAGGACACCAATTATCCAAGAGATTATTTTCCTCCTGGATACCTAGTGCTTCTCCTGTATTAATTTCTACCCACTGCAAAGATTGAACTTTAGAACTGTTGCAATTTTTACATCTATGCATGTTGTTTATTTTTCCACTCGTATGAGTTTAATTTATACGTTCCTGTAAATTGTGATTTAAAGTCTTTACTCACCATCTTAGGTGTTAAAAGCATTTCTGGTGTTAAAACCATATCTCCATCAAACTTGTCACAAGTTACTATTATATTTTGTTGATTTTTAATTGCATCATTTGCGATGTGGTCTCTAACGTCAACACAACCTTTCCATGCTTTTTTGCAATGCACTTTTACATTTTTCATATTATATTATGTTTAATTTTTTAACTTTTTCTATTAATTCTTCTATGCTACCGTTATTTTCTATTACCTCATCAAACTTATAATTATCTAAAGCTGTTTCTGAAGGGTGATTGTTTAATGTTTTATAAGGCATTCCATTTTCATCATACCTATTAACCCTAATAAC
>TARA_R110002167_G_scaffold366367_3_pt1 | contig 13798 bp, 23 predicted proteins | sample TARA_R110002167 | Tara Oceans TARA_R110002167 (sample SAMEA4398238) | marine metagenome | biome: Polar Biome; feature: [MES] marine water layer (ENVO:01000295) within the mesopelagic zone...; material: water (ENVO:00002006), including particulate matter (ENVO:01000060) such... | reverse complement strand
GCCCATCTCCTTTCCTTAAACCTGAATCCGTGACTTGAAAGCCACCTGAAATTCCTTAAAGCCTGTAACCACAAGGCTTTCAGCGGCTATGTTCTGCCAAAATGTTGATATTCTTCTGCGGTAATGAAATCTGTTATAAAATCATAAGGTTGATTGGTTCGTTCCGATGCTGATCGAACCATCGGAACCAACCAACATAGTGGTGTAGATATTTGGTGGCGACACCGTGGAAAGAATAATCGCCGAGATTATCTGGCCTCAAAATCAAACCAGGCTGCTATCACCGTTTCACCCCGACGGATAAAAACCTTGGCCCGCCACACCATGGACTGGTCGATATGACCTGGAAGTGTTCTGGTTCCTGTGTAACTACCGTCAGGGTGCCTGATGAGTTCCAGCGTGTTGATGCCCATAAACATATCGACGCCTTCAAAATTGATGGTAATAGAGTCGGCCTCCAAGCCGACCAATTGGACCCGGAAGTCCAGCGGAATAAAGGACGCGACCGTCTCCGCGTCGATAGCGAAGATGACCTGTTGATTGCCCCGCGTCGCCTTGCAGGGCTCGTGTTGAAAATCACAGACCACCGCTTGTATGACATCAACACCTTCTTCCTGCTGCTCAAGGAAGCTTTTGGCGAGTATCCACATCCCCGCCAAGGCAGCAATGGATAGAAACATTGCCACACTTAGAAACAAACGCTTATTCAGTTCAGTCATTATTTTATCCGCGAGCACAACGTTGTCCGTTGCATTAAAATCCACATGAAATGGGATGCCTATTCTTGCTGCAAGCGACTAAAGACCGGCAACAATGTTTCTTTCCAGATGGCATCGTTTAACGGTCCAACGTGGCGGTAACGAATAATCCCATTTTTGTCGATAATGTAAGTCTCAGGCGCTCCATAAACGCCTAAGTTAAATCCTAATGTTCCTTTCTCATCAAAAATATTGGCGAGATAAGGATTACCAAGATCTGAAAACCATTTGTTTGCAGCAGCGACACTATCTTTATAGTCAAGCCCGTATATGGGAATGTTTCGATTATGGGCTAACTCCATTAGGAAAGGGTGTTCCTGGCGGCAAGAAGGACACCAAGTCGCCCAAACATTTAACAGGCTGACCTTACCTTTAAAAACTTCCTGAGTCAGCGTCTGGCCAGGACGTTCCAACCATGGCAGTCCGAATATTGGAACGGGTTTGTCAAGCAATGCCGAAGGCAATGCTTTTGGGTCAATAGATAATCCCTTCCAGAGGAATAAGCCAAGAATGATAGCTATCAATATTGGAATAAATAATATTAATCTTCTCATTTTAATTTCCCATAATCACTTTTAATTTTTTTCATCGCCGATACCGAAAAACAAGAGTTAAAAAAACCAGTAAAGTTAATCAACATATTCCTGGTAATAAAAGTTATACATCTAGCCAAGATTAGAAATTCCAGGAAACATTTCCAGCATCCAGATCGAAAACAAAGTCAGCTGCCCTGTGACCATCGCGATACCCATCATAATCATGATGAGTCCTGCAAGCAGATGCAGATGACGGCTAAAGCGATTCAACCCTTTGACCCGTTTCTTGAATTGCTCCATAAACAATGCCGCCAAGAGAAAAGGGATGGCCAAGCCGAGCGAGTACACCGACAGAAAGATAACGCCGACAGAGGGCTCTGCAGCCACAGCGCTATAAGTCAGAATGGCAGCAAGGACCGGACCGATACAGGGCGTCCAGCCGAAAGCGAAAGCCAGGCCCAGCAGGAAGGCAGTGACCGGTGTCCCCCCCTTCATATGGGTATGAATCCGAAAGTCGCGCTGCAACCAACTGAGTTTCAACAACCCGGTCATAAAGACGCCGAACAGAATCACCAGCCCGCCACCGACAAGATTGGCTTCGTAACGATACTGCTGCACCAAGTTGCCCAAGACTGTTGCACTGGCACCCAGAGCGACAAAAACGGTAGAGAAACCGAGTACGAAAAACAGGCTCAGTATCACTTGAGGTTGCTTGCCAACCTGGCTACTACCGTCCCCCTGGCCGGCTATAAACGAGAGGTAGCCGGGTACCAGCGGTAAGGTACAGGGCGAGAAAAATGAGACCAGTCCGCCGGCGAACGCGCCCAGAAGTCCGATGCTTGCCATAGCCATACTATTGCTCCTGTAGCTGAGGTTGCGAAGGGACCGTCGATCGTAACCGGCTTTCCTGCTGCTGGAATTGCCTCTGCTTAGGCGTCCAAAGGGTCTTCAAATAGGCGATCACCGAGTCGATCTCCTTCGGGCTTAATACTGTTTCGAGAGCGGGCATCGTCAGCCTCTGAGTTTTGTTGAAGGGATCGCGCCAGCCCTGAATAATCATGCGCCGCAACATCGCATCTGAATGGCGCCAGGTGTGGCCTTTGGGGTCGTGCGGGGGTGGTGGCAGTTCGCCTTGGTCATTCGGCTTTTTCCAGTTCGCGGCACCTTCGGCAGTCGCGCCATGGCAGGCAGTACAGTGTTGTTGATACACGCTGTACCCCGAATCAATCAGAGCGGAGTTGGGCAGCACTTCCGTGTCGGCATAGGTGGTCAGGGCAAGCATACCGGCTGCCCCAATGTATAGACGAAGCCGGGCACTAGAAGACATCGAGACGCTCCCATGTTTTAGCCTGGTCGCGTCCTCTGAACAGTTCTCCGTTTCGGGTTCCAGCATAGAGCCCCCCCGAAGCGGTGAAGAGCAAAGCCGTCAGGTCTGTCTTAGTGGACCCGATCGGCTCCCAGTCTTCACCGCCATTCTGACTGCGAAAGATGCCCTCTTTGGTTGCCGCATAGATATGCGACGGCTGTTTAGGGTCGAAGGTAAGTCCAGCGATCTCCCCGGTAAGGGTTCCTGCCTCACGCCATAAGCAGAAGCAGTCCATCGAACGGCTCACGCCTGCCTTGGTTGCCGCAAAGATCCAACCGGTCTGCATGCTGTCTGGCATGTCAGAGTGAATCATGATGTCGGTCATATGATCAGGACCTCCATCCATCAACAGCCACTCTTTTCCCGCGTCTTCGCTGCGAAAGATACCGACCTCAGGGATGAGCGCGTATAGCGTGCCTGGCTGTTTCGCGTGCCGAATCAGGCCGCTGACCTCTTTGCTGGATAAGCCTTCATTGCGAAGGTCCCAGCTTTTGCCGCCGTCTTCGCTATGCAAAATACCAGTCCCCGGTGCAGCCAGGTATATGGCTCCGGTGCCCTCGGCGACAACAGCGGTTATCCGTTCCACCGAGTCGGGTATTGAGATCGATACCCATTCCTGGCTCTCGGTATCGAGTCGATAAAGCGCCCGGGTATAGGCCGCAAACAGGTTGCCGCTACTTGGATTATCGCTCAGTGAAACCACCTCACCTTCGGGCAGCGTGTCAGCAGTTGCGATTGAGCTGCCGTACAGGCACAAGAAGCCCATGAGGAAAATAACGGCTTTATGCGCCCCTAATAATTGTTTAAACAGCATCGATGCCATATACCTTTGCTCTCCTATCCCGTAGCAAGTGTCCTGATGTAATTCAAGAGCATAAAGATTGCCGCTGGCCGAGGGGCTATCAGCACTCATAGTGCTACCCCCATGTCGTTCCGCGAACGGTTGCTAGTCTTTGGCATAAACCTCCGTTTTTGACGATCCCTCTTTAAATGCATAAGTGACCAGCGGTGCGTCTTTGGGACGACTGTCCATACCTGGTGCCCCCCAGGGCATTCCCGGCAGGGTGATGCCTTTGATGTCGGGCCGCTCCGTCAGCAGTTTGTTGACCGTGTTAACAGGTACCAGGCCGTCAATCACGTAGCCATCGACCATCAATGTATGGCAGCCCTCAAGGCCCTGCGGCACCCCTGCCATGCGTTTAGTTTGGGAGAGTGAACGAAGTGATTTGACCTCAACTTCAAAGCCGTTTTTTTCCAGGTATTTTGCATAGTCGTCACAGCAACCACAGCGCAATGGTTTGTACATGGTGGCTTTTTTGAGTTCGGCGGCCTGTGACAAAGGGCCCGTAAACGCCAGCCATAACACGGAGGAAGATATAACGATGTTTTTTCTGAAAGTATTTAATCTCATTTGGGTTACCTTAAGTAAGTTGACTGTATGGTTAATACCAGAGCACCAAAGGTTCTAGGCGTCCGTATCTTCAGGTGGCTTTTTCTTCTTGCAGCCTGATTTGTTCATACATAGACCTAGGCTGCACATGATCAAACAGGGGGCTACGGCTAAAATGATGGAAGCGGCACCTATCGAGACCAACGAGTCCCAATTCATAAACATAACCGCCGAAACGATCAGGCCCGCAGTGAGCAACCAGCGCTTTCCACCAAAAACGATGACTTTTAAATCAGTCATAAAAAACTTTTTACTGCTGTTATAACTGTCATCAGTTTGTGGATTTTTCATACTTCACCGTCACTGGTTATCTCATTAGGCTGAGGCTCAGATGGCCGCATATGGCTTCGTATTTGCCGGACTGTTTCGTTGCTGTCCCACTCAGCAGAACCGACCATCCTGCCAATTTCTCGGCCTTCTGGGTCTATCAATAACGTCGTAGGAACTCCTACTACATTGAGTGAACTCGATAGCTCACCTGAACTATCCAGATAAATCCCCAAATTATTCAGTTGATATTTCAAATAAAACTCTTTGACCAGATTAATTCCGCTGGTGTCATAACCACCGATCGAAACAGGGACTACTTTGAAAATAGTGCTGCCCATTTCCTCCTGTAGCCGGTCAAGCGCCGGCATCTCCTCACGACAGGGTGAGCACCAGGTGGCCCATACATTCAGCAGCAGGTATTGCCCTCTGAAGTCTGCCAACGTTAGCTCCTGCCTCTGGACATCGGCGAAGCGTATATCTGGCAGGAGGGGCGGATCTTCCCAAAGGGTGAAAATGCTATCTGCTGCCGCAGTTTGTATTACAGCTATCCCCAATGGGTTCTTCTTGACGCCAAATAGGAAAATAGGAAAATAGCGGTGCCGGTCAACACCACTATGAGTGCTATCAGACTCAGGTTCTGCTTACTCATATGAACCCTGCCACTATCTGACCAGAGGCAATCTCAGCGCCTGCAATCAACAGTTTTCGGCCTGCTGCTGGGTTACGAGGAGCGTCAGCTTTTCTCATCAATTCGTCCTCTGGAATGTGACGTGTTTGATCCCAGTGGCTGCCGCGACCACCAGAACGCTAGGGGCGGAATGATCAGCCATTGGGTGATTGGGCTGAGCCCCACCTCGAATACCGGGATCACCGGCATCCACTCCGAGTAGGCCCAGCTTTCCCGGACCAAGGTGTTTAGCCTCTCGCTGTAGACCGTGTAGACCACGCCGATCATTATTGTGATGATCACCACCCGCTGGAATCCTTCCCTTGGCCAGCGATGGTTGCCGACGAGCGCCAGGGCGATTACCAAGGCGGACAGGCTGATGAGCAGGTCGCCACCGGTACAATGCAACACGGCAAATGCCTGTTCCGCCAGGGAGCCCTCATTCCAGAGCGTATAGAGTGGGAGGTGCAGCACCTCCCACATTAGGTTGGCAACCGCCACAAATCCCAGATAGCGCCGCAGCATCGAGAGCCAGTCTTGAGTCACGGCGCTAGTTTCAGCAACCTGCTGATCTGTTGAATTCACGATCAGTTACCCCTTTGGCTCATCCTCCGCGCTCGGTTTCGGGTGGTCGTTGGCGTGGGCCTCCATCATCTTGGTGCAGGCGGTCATCATTTCGCCCATTTGTTCAGAATTACCCATCATCATCTTCATCATGCCCATCATTCCTTGCATGCCCTGCATATCCATGGGCATGGAAGAACTCCTTTGTGCTCTGGAGTCCTTATTCAGGGTGTCGGGAACTTCATTAGCTTGAAGGGTCAACGCTCCGACCATCCCGCCGAGCAATATGCTGAAAAGGGCGGCCTTCTTGAGTGAGGTATTCATCTATTTCACCTGTGTATTGATCAATAAACGGCTTTCCTTTGGAAAGTGTCTATGAAAATAGAGTGGGTATTGATCTTGGCGATAGCAGCAGGGAAACGATTCCTGCTACTACAGCCCGGATAAACCGCTGTGGCACAGGCTTCGTTGGCGTACCCGTAAAGCGTGAGGGAGGAAGACGTTCATCCAAGTCTACAATGGATGACTAGAACCAATACCTTAGCGATAGGGTGCCAGCAAAAGCCGAGCGATTAAACGACAGGTTTTGGAGGACGAGGGGTGATGCCTAGGGAGATATCGTGATAGAGGGGAACTTGGTAACTTATCGGGACGGAGCCGCTTAGTTCTGGCGCTATCAGCGCCAAGTTGCCAATCAGAGTGCCGAATACACCCGAAGCACATCGTGCACTCCCGGAAGCGTAGGTACAGTTCTGCGTGAGACCATCGCTGCAATTCGACTCAGAGCAACTGCAGTTGTCTTGAGCATAGCCGTCATCGCTGGCTAATAGAGAGGTTATGCTGAGCTGTGCGTTATCGCCCTGAAGACCTGCTTTAGTCTCGCCGTTGGCGCTCGCAAAAGCCTGTCCCAGGATCAGGGCTAAAACAATTACGATGTGAGTAAGCTTGGGCATAGTCATAGTCTGTAATATCAGCTGAACCGGCCATATTGTCAATAATCCAGGGGCTCGTCCGGGCATATTCACCTCGGCCATGAGTCGAAGCTGGTCTTCGGCTGATGGCATAGCCCCTCCCGCACAAAAGGGTAAAACTGTGACCCTTAGAGGAGATGGGGAGTTCCCACTGTTCCATCAAACACAGCAATACTTCAATTATTTCGCGAGGGTTACTATATCTACTCAACTATATCCGCAGTCATAGATAGACCAGCCAAGAGAAGCAACATGGACATTAACGCAAGAAGGTGCTTCTGCATCCTGGAAAAATGATTCATGGTTCATATTCTCGATATATTGGTTTGATTTAGCGGCGGGAGGCTTCCCAATGAGGAGAGGAGTACAGCCCGACTAACAATGCTTGAGGTCGTCAGAAAGCTGAGTAGGTGCTTTTATCCGACCTGAGAAACATCCTCTTTCTTAGGATAAGCGCCGTATCTAGGGGGTGAACGCAGGATTCGGAGAATATCGTACGCTAAGACTCGCGAACGGACCGTAGCGGGCGGAATGAGACTTTTTCGCTTGACGAATTTTGTAATCTGAGCGATCATTTTCGTACACATCGAAATGAGGTTTAGATTATGACGCAAGAACTTACAGCCACACGCAGCCAAGCGGAAGTCTGTAACGTTCCTTGCTTCGATCACGAAAAGGTCGCTGCGATCCAGTCAACACTGGCCGAGGAAGACGAACGCCTTCCCGAGCTGGCCGAGTTCTACAAGTTACTCGGCAACACCAAGCGTTTGAAGATTTTGCTTGGTCTGGCGGAAGGTGAGCTTTGCGTCTGTGATATCGCCCATGTGCTGAATCTCAGTGTAGCGGCAACGTCCCATCAGCTGAAACTCCTGCGTGAGCGCGGTTGGTTACGTAAACGCGACGACGGCAAAATGGTGTACTACCGACTGTACAGCGACGATCTCTTAAAGGCCCTTCGGGGGGATCTGAAGATGCTGGAGGTGCGCTTGGGATGACGCGGGTTTTTTTGGGCATACATTTCGATAGTTTCGATAATTACGAAACGATAATCAGGCCTTTACCGCCGCGAGCGGCTCGCCTGGTCTGTGTGCTCCACTTCATTCTGCTGTTCGCCCTCTTGATCATGACGCCCAGAGCCTATGCAAATCAAACCAGATTTCCGACGGGTTAGACGTGCGCGCCCTCTCTACCGATTTTACGGTCCAGGCTCCGAGCATCTTACACGAAACAAAGAAGGCCTCATGATGGACGACAATTCCATAAAACCCGCGCCGCTTTCCAGCAAACGTCCTAAAGCACCACCACCCTCGGTGTGGCTTCTGCTGGGTATTGCGGTCGCGTTCGAGATCGCAGGGGCGATTGGTCTCCGCTTCAGCGAAGGATTCACTGTGATGCTGCCCACAGTCGTCGCCCTCTCGGCTTTCGCGGTGGCGCTATATCTCGTCAGCCGGGTCATGAAAACATTGCCGGTCAGCATTGCCTATCCCGTCTGGGCGGGCGGCGGAACCGCGGGCGTCGCACTCATCGGCATCCTGGCGCTCGGGGAAGAGCTGAACGTCGCAAAGGCTGTCGGCGTCGTCCTGGTCGTGATCGGCGTCGTCCTGGTGAATATGGTGTCGGAGAAGACCGCAGGATGCTGAGCCGCCGATTCAATCCTTTGGACCTTGATAAAAGGAAAATTGCAAAATGAGCTACGCATGGTTGCTCGTCGGCTTGGCAATCGTCGCGGAAATCGCGGCCGCTCTCGGGCTGCGTTTCAGCGACGGCTTCACCAAGCCGCTGCCAACGGCGTTCGCGCTGATCGCGTTCGGGTCGGCATTCTACCTCGTTAGCCTGTCGCTTGTGCATTTGCCGGTCAGCACCGTCTATCCGATCTGGGCGGGCGGCGGGACCGCGGGCGTGGCGCTTGTCGGTGTTCTGATGCTGAAGGAACCGGCGGGCGTCTTGAAGGGGCTGGGAGTCGTTCTGGTCGTGGCCGGGATCGTTGCGCTGAATATCTCGGCGTGAGAGTTCGGCGCGTGATTGCACCCGGCTCTGTATCACGGGTCCCGTACCAGGGGGCGGCGTAAATGAAGGTTGGCATGGAGGCGTGACGATGCCGAAAGCGCGGCAATCGAGGGGGAATTGTGCGCGGCGATGCCGGACGGGTTCCCGACATCGTTGTGGCTGCCCAAAGTTCCCATGCCAGACCGAAGTTGCGACGGAGCGAATTCATGACAGATAGGAAAATCGATTGTGACACACGGTGTCTAGAGGCCGGGAATGTTCGCGAGGCGAAGCTGCGCGCCGGGGATGCACCGTTTGCCACGGTTCCCTATGTCTGCCGGTTGTCCGGAGAGACGCAAGACCTGATGCTGCTGAGCGATGCAATCTCAAGGAAGCTGGCGACGACCCTTGCACCGCTGAGTGATCCGGTAACGCTCAAACTCCTCTATGCCTTGGGTTCGACCGAGCTTTGCGAATGCGACCTCGCGACCCTAACGGAATGCAGTGACGCCGAGGTCCTGAACCGGTTGGAAAAGCTCGTGCGGTTAGGATTTCTGAAGCGTCGTCAGCTCCACGACATGACCTATTACGCGCTCGCGGAGAAGGGCATCGAAAGCGAGGATTTTCTCATCCAAGTCCTTTGTGATTTGAGCCCAGCACCACAGGAAAATAGATCATGAAGGAAATGGTATTCACGATCAGTGGAATGGATTGCGCGGCCTGCGCGGCGCAGATAGAGAGCAAGCTGGAGTCGCTCAAGGGGGTCCGTACGGCATCGGTGAACTTCGGGTCCGAGCGGCTACGGCTTGAATATGCTCCCGATGTAATCGACCTGGAGACGGCCCTCAGGACGCTCAACAAGCTGGGTTACGAGGCGCAGCTGATCGGGGCCCACGCCCAGAGGGACCGCGCCTGGTGGACGCGGTCAAAACTCATCCTGCTCGCTTTGTGCGGGCTTCTGACCGCAGCAGGTTTTTCGCTCGAAGTGGCCGGCATCCCTGAATTGTGGGTCAAGGGGGCCTATGGTCTGGCCGTCCTCGTTGGGGGCTACTATCCGACACTGACCGGCTGGCGTGCGCTCAGGAACCTCTCTACCAATATCCAGACCCTTCTCGTCGCAGCTGCGGCCGGAGCCGTCGCCCTCGACCTCTGGGAAGAGGCCGCGATCCTGGTTTTCATCTTCTCGTTGGGCGAGGTGCTAGAGGCCTATGCGGTTGACAAGGCACGGCGTGCCATCCGGGCGCTTATCGCGCTGGCGCCAAAGGAGGCGCGGGTACGTCGGGGCGATGATGAGTTCATCCTGCCAGTGGAGGAGATTCGGATAGGCGACATGGTCATAGTCCGGCCCGGCGAGAAGATCGCCATGGACGGCATGGTCGTCAGCGGAAGGTCGGCCATCGATCAGGCGGCCATCACCGGGGAGTCGATCCCAGTCACCAAGGGCGAAAGCGACGAGGTGTTCGCCGGAACCATCAACGAGAGAGGCGCGCTCGAAGTCGAGGTGACCAAGCTGGTGGCCGACACGACGCTGGCGCAGATCATCCACTCGGTCGAGGAAGCGCAGGAAAGGAAGACGCGCTATCAGCGATTCGGCGACCGCTTCGCCCGCATCTACACGCCTTCCATGTTCGTGTTGGCCATCCTCTTGGCTACAGTTCCGGCATTGGCCTTCGGCGAGGCCTTCACTCCCTGGTTCTATCGGGGGCTGGTCGTCCTCGTCGTGTCCTGTTCATGCGGGTTAGTGCTGTCGGTTCCGGTTTCCATGGTCACGGCCATCGGTCGAGCCGCGCGGCGGGGCGTGCTGATCAAAGGCGGCGTCTATTTGGAAGCTGCCGCCAAGGTGGATGTGCTCGTGGTCGACAAGACTGGCACCCTTACCGTGGGCAAGCCAGAGATCACCGACATCTTCCCAGTGGGTTCGTCGTCAGAGGACATCCCTAGCCTTGCCGCCGCTATCGAGAAACGATCCGAGCATCCGCTTGCCGATGCCGTGTTGCGCAAGGCGGCGCAGGACCATGTGGAGGTTCTAGATGGAATAAAACACTGAGGTGGTAGTCGGCAAGGTTTGCAGTTGAGCCAATCTCCCGAACATGTGTCAAAGATAGACCGGGGTCACCGAAGCGCCTCAATGAACAGGAGATTGGCTATGAATAACTGTGGCATTGACTTGGCAAGTAAGTCCAGTGCGATATGCATCATGGGCGATGGCTTAAAAATTATTTGGGAAAAGGAATGCTCTACCGATGCGGCAGGGTTCGCTCAGGCGCTGCAGGGCAGAGGTAAGCTGTGCTGTATCATCGAAGCCAGCCCTCTCTGTGAGTGGGTAGCCGATATATTGGAAGAGCTGGGGCACGAGGTCATCGTGATCGACCCCCGTAAAGCCAAGGCCATCATCACCAGCAAGAAGAAAACCGACAAGTTGGATGCTCGCAACCTAGCACGCATGGGGCAAACAGGCTGGTATACAGAAGTTCACCGAAAATCGAAAAAGGCGCGGTTATTGCGTGCCCGTAAATTTTGAGTCCTTTCCTGGTGAAGGGGCCTCCGCGCGGCTCCAGAACAAAACCTACTGGATTGGCACTCGGCGGCTACTTTCGAGATTGGGAATTACACTGGACCAAACAGCAGCTCAGATCGAACGGCTGGAAGACGAAGGCAAGACCGTTCTCTTACTCGCCGATAAAGACAGCCTCCTCGGGGTGATCGCCGTCGCGGATCGACTCCGTCCCGAAGCCCGCGAGGCGATGCAGGCGATCAAGTCGGCCGGCGTTACCCGGATCGTCATGCTCACCGGTGATAATGAGGGCACCGCGCGGGCCATCGCGCAGGCGGCGGGGATCGACGAATATCGGGCTGGGCTTCTTCCGGCGGATAAGGTCGAAGCGGTGAGAGATTTGAAGCGCCGCGGCTTGAATGTCGCCATGATCGGCGACGGGGTCAATGACGCTCCAGCCCTGGCGGAAGCCGACGTCGGCATCGCCATGGGAGTCGCCGGCACAGACGTGGCGCTTGAGTCTGCGGACGCGGTGCTCATGTCGGACGACCTGTTAAAAGTTCCTTTCCTGCTCCGGCTCAGCCGCCGCGCAGTGAACAATATCCAGCAAAACTTTGCCGCGTCGCTGCTCATCGTGGCGTTCCTGGTGCCCGCAGCTCTGTTCGGCTGGGTCGGATTGGTAGACGGGCTCCTGATCAATGAAGGCGCGGCGCTCGTGGTTATTGCCAATGGCCTGCGTCTCCTCCGCGTAACATGAGGTCACCGTTGAGCGCTTCTACAACAGGTATTCGCCTGGCATGGGCTTGCATCGCGTTTACCGCAACGACGTTCTTTTTTTCTTTTGCTGCGAGCGCCGAACCCGTCCTCGGCAGCGCCCGTGCGCCTGTCACAATCGTCGAGTACGGGTCGCTGACCTGCGGCTATTGCGTCCGTTTTCACAGAGAAGTTATGCCACTCATTAAGACACGCTACATTGATACAGGGCAGGTTCGCTTCATTTATCGCGATTTTCCAATGGGCACGGCAGCAACCCGCGGCACTGTCGCCGCCCGCTGTGCCGGCGATCAGTATTACACGATGCTGGACGCCCTCTATGCCACGGTCGGCGGTTGGTCACGTGCCCGCGATGTCGATTCAGCGCTCATTCAACAGGCCGCGTCACTGGGGTTTGATAAGGAACCGTTTCGCATGTGTCTGGAAGATCCCGAGCACCTTCGCGTGATCACCGATGAACAGCGGAACGCAACGGCTCAATACGGTGTGCTCGGCACACCGACATTCCTCATTAATGGCAAAATCGTGCGTGGCTTCAAGAATATTGAAGAGATTCATGTGTTGATGAGGGAGACGCAGAATTCGGGAAAAATTGTACGCTAAAGTTTTCTAGCATTCGTAGAAGGCGATATTGTCCGTCTTTGGCCTTTCGGATCTGATGTCTTATTTACGAGGTTGGGGTAATCATTACCTTCGACAGTCTGGATGCCCCTCATTTTTCTTGTCTGCACTCCATTTTTTGTGTTCAAGCCAGTTGGATAAATCATTGATTATTTCCAACAACTCAGCATCAGGCAAGCAGTAATAAACGAACGAACCACGCCGCTCTGGCCGCACGAGCCCTGCTTCCCTTAATAGCCTCAGATGGAATGACACATTGGTTTGGGAGAGTTCTGTCGCTTTGACAATATCAGAAACCGGTCGGCATTCGAGTCCTAAGGCGCATAGGATACGCAGGCGGTTAGGTTCGCCGAGAAGCTTGAAAACGGGGCATAGTTTCTTGACATTGGCCGAGATCATGGGTGTATACTCATATGTGTGAATGCGCATGCGATATTCTATATGAAAAGCTCTGAGGCAGGCAAGTCAGTCTCAAACTTGAGCCCGTGAGATAGATAGGTAGTGTGATGACAAATAAAGGAATGTTTCCAGCCACAGCTATGCCCGATACCGAGTGGTGGCAGGCTTTATGGCCAGATCCGCCAGAAGTTCTCAGAAAGGTCGGATTTAATGAGGGTCAGACAGCAGTCGATCTATGCTGCGGAGACGGGTTGTTTACGGTACCGATGGCCTCTCTGCTCAATGCCCGTGTCTATGCGGTTGATCTTGATTCTGAAATGTTGTCTCGGGCGAAACAGGCCATTGCAGATGCGGGGGCAGAGCTCTGTCAATGGGTTGAAGGTGATGCTAGAGACATAGCCCAACTGATCCCAGACAAGGTCGATATCGTATTGATCGCCAACACATTCCACGGTGTTCCGGATCAGATGGCTCTTGCCCAAGGTGCTGCAGGGGTTCTCAAGCCTGGGGGCCGCTTCGTCGTCGTCAATTGGCATGTACGCCCTCGCGAGGAAACCACAGTCATTGGCGTGCCAAGGGGGCCTTGCACCGAAATGCGTATGTCGCCAGAACAAGTTAGAGCGGTTGTCGAACCTGCGGGTTTCGATTTCGTGGAGGCAGTTGAACTGCCGCCCTATCATTACGGGGCGGTTTTTTCTTTGAAACACTGAGGATCTGATTATGACGGAAGATAAAGAGAATAACTCTGAAGACCAATCCAAAGGTAAACAGACTGGAGAGAGCCCAAGTCCCATGGAGATGGGCATGGGCATGGCAAAGAAGATGATGGGGCAGATGGGCAAGGGTGGGCCGAGTCCTATGACCATGATGCAGAAGATGATGGCGCAAATGGGCCAAGGTCAGGAAGGCGGCGCGCCGATGCCTCCGATGATGCAGATGTGC
>TARA_R110002167_G_scaffold66619_2_pt1 | contig 13825 bp, 23 predicted proteins | sample TARA_R110002167 | Tara Oceans TARA_R110002167 (sample SAMEA4398238) | marine metagenome | biome: Polar Biome; feature: [MES] marine water layer (ENVO:01000295) within the mesopelagic zone...; material: water (ENVO:00002006), including particulate matter (ENVO:01000060) such as...... | reverse complement strand
ATACTTAAACTCGCCTGCAGCATTAACATTGACTTTTTCATTTATTATGATCAACATATTAATAGTCGACCTTTTGTCAGAAAAAAATCTATCAAACCAACCTTGATAGTATTCTTTATTTGTGTTTTCTTTTTGTTTTTGTAGCCACTCGTAGAAGGTTTGTATTAATTGAATGGAAGCAGTTACCGATGCTACGTCAGGTGAGTTAGGGCTGTCGGTGAAGGTAAATTCACTTGGTAGTGTGGGGAATGTTGAAAAGTTATTACGCATTACGTTGTATAATGTTGTAGAGTCATCCTTTCCTTTTACTAAAGTTAGAGCAAGATTACCTTGTAACCAACAACTCAACATTAAGAAGTAACCTAAGTAAACATTCAATTTAGCCATTATATTTAATGGAAGTCCAAAAGTAGGATTAAGGCCGCACATCTTTATAAACCATAATTTTGCAGCTATTTCTTGCGTAAACATTAGGTGTAATGCTTCTTTAGCAGATGATGCTTGCGCACTCTTAAATGCCTTATCTAAATTATTAATCGCGAGTCTCATTAGTTTAAAGTCCTTAGTAACATCAGATTCATCTGTAAATACTTTTGTTAGTGCTTTGATATTCATACGATCAAGATTTGCACCATCGAATAGATCCGACACAGTTATCCCTCTCATTGAAGTTAGTCTCGAGTCAATTGGGTGATCTACTAGTGATGAGTCTTTTTCATTTATAGCTGGCCATATTACTCCATTAATAATATTAAGTAGTGTTTTTGGATCCATCACATCTATATCCTTGTCAATATAATTCCCGACTGGTTCTATTGTTGTTTTGTTGTACTCGTCCCTAAATGAAGGATCTATACCGTATACGTGATGTTTAAGCAAACGCTCTCCAACCACCGATAATTGTTCATTAAAGTATGCTATTGCTTCTATTTGATTTCTTTCTAATGCCATTTAGTATTTTATAAAGGTTCTGGTGTAGGATCGCTGCTATCGGATACATAATCTTCTTTCTTACTAACCTGCTTATCCGCTTTTTTATCATTACCCGATCTACTATCTTCGCCATCCTTTACACCTGCTGAAGTATTCTCATACGCTACGTCCATAGGTTCGATTCCATAAGTGTAAGCCCAAGAAGCAAGTGGATGTATCTTATCTCCCTTGTCTGGTATCGCTAAATCTAATCCTACTTGTTGAGTGGTGGTTAGGTATATCGATGCTGGGTCGTTATTTATATTTTCAACTTCATACGAGTCGGTTGCTATTTTCTTCTTATCCGCTGTCTCTCCACTAACTCTTAGTATAGTAATTGGATCACCAACTCTTCCTACCTTACCTTCAGCCCATACCTGACTCTTAATCTGGTTATCCATTGGAGTACCGGTAAACCTTATACTTCCTCCAAAACGACCCTGCAAGATAAAGTCTCCCTCGTTAGGAAGTAGTTGTTTGTGTACAACTGGTTTTCCATCAGTATCTTTAAATGCTATTAGGTTTTTAGTCTTCTTATCAAACCTATTGTCTAGCTCACTAAATGTTTTACTTAGACCTCCTCCAAATAATTTAGATGCTAAATCGGTTGGTGTTGAACCAACATAAGGAGCTGGGTTAGATGTGATATTTGATGACATATTAACTACAGAGCCATAAAACAAAAAAGAAGTATCGTCTGGTCCATCTAGCTTACTAGATCTCGCTCTATATATTACTACCTGCTCTCCAGGGATGGGTAATTTGTAATTATTTCTATCTAGGGGAGCTGCGAATTTGTTTTGTTTCGTCTCAAGGAATGAATATTCACCACCCTTAGCAAACGCATCTCTAAAGAATATTGTTCCTATGTTTATGTTGTCGAGTGGTTTAAAGTTTTTATCAGAGAAAGATGTTACTACAGACAATACATGTCCCAAGCCTATTTTCTCAATCGGCAGTACTACAATAGGATCTCCTTTAATCCCTTTATTTTGTACAAAATCGTTTATTCCGTCAAAAAAGCCCATTATCCTTTATCTAATAAATCCTGCGCTGCTTCCATTAACTGAGTCTTCTCTGCATCGCTTAATATTCCATCGTCTGCTGGATTAGTCTTTGCAGCAGATACAAGTAGCCTTTGTACGATAGCACTTAACTTTACTAAGTTGTCATCGTTCTTAACAGACACGTCTAGGTACTCTTTTATTAGTGGCACCATCATAGAAGCATCGGTCATGTTTCTTATCATAGGCTTAAGTTGCTCTATTAGTCCCGTAATCTGTGTATCTTTCTTTTTTGTATTGTTGTAGATGTCTCTTAGTATATCAGAGAAATTAGTACCATCAAATAGTAGTGAATCTTTATCCATTATAGTTGCTTTATATATAAATAGGGGTATTACTTAAATTAAGCTATACCCCTATCTTTTATCTCGTTGTAGTACTCCATGAGCTCATTTATCCTCACTCCAGCTAACCAAGCCTCTCTGTTATCATAAAAGCCGAGCCTTTCTAGCTCAGCTTTATCTACACTTTCAGGATCAAATCGAAACGCGTTTAAGTTTGGACCTCCTCCAACACTCATCCATGCATCAACTTCTTCAGTTAACAGTTTTAACAATCTATCCTTCGAAACATATACTAACATCTATCGGTAAATCTTATCGCCATCTATAAAACCTCTATCAAGGTAATGGCTAAACATCTTTTTATAGATTACTTTCATGTCTTTAACAACTTTTGTAATTTGCTGAGTATTGGCATTAGTCATCTCTCTTATATAAACATAGAGAGCTTTTTTATTGAAGATATCAATTCTATCTCTCTTTCTAAACAACTCCAATACAGCTTCTGCTAACCTCTGCTCCTTCTCTTTCTTATAATACAAAGCAACTCTATCTTCCCAATATAATAAATACATATTCATGAATCTGTTGAGATCCACTCCTTCTTCCTGCTCTGGAGCTACTATATCAGCTGTTAGATCAGCATCGATACGCTTATGCTCAAGTAGCTTTTTATAATTCTTTCTATTCTTAAGAATGCAATAGTTCTTCGCTACTATACTAAAATAACTAAATGCCTTACTTCCTTTAGTAGGATCAAACTTATGTAACTTTTCTACTAAGAAAGAAACAACCTCATGCTGAACTTGGTCTAATGGTACATTGTCTGTATAGTAGAATTTGAAGGTATGAATAATATTCTCTACCAACTTCTCCATAGCTGCCCTTATCTCTCTCTGATAAATTAGACTCTTTATTCTTGGATCAGTCTCATCATTATACTTGTTAATACTAACATCTACTTCAGGTCCAAAATATAACCTCTTAGTCCTCTTTGCTCTTTTCTTCTTTATCGGCTTCTTTTGTTGTGGTGTTGACATATTTTTCCATAAATTCGTGTAATTCCTCTACTGCTCCACTCATCTCTTTGAATGCTGTTCCTACTTCATCATCTGCTTCGAAAGCACCTAATCTGTCTGCTTGTTGCATAACGTCATAAGACCTTTTAACTCTCATTGCTGACACTCCTAGTACTCTAATGTAGCTTTCGCAATATACTAATAATTTTGCGTTTTTCCTAATTAATGCGTAAATTAAATAGCTTAGTATGCATAGTAATGTGCTGAGTGATATAATTGCTGTAATCATAGTTGTTTAATTAAATAGTTTATCAAAAGTATTCTTTAATGCATCTTTGTCTGCATTCTTAAATGCATCAGTAGCTTTATCTTTAGCTTTAGATCTTCCACCTACTTGTTGTTGGCTAGGTACACCTTCAGTAGCACGCTGAATGTCTAGCTCTATTTTAGAAGCCATCATATCACCTTGATGCAGTACGTATGGTAAGTTTGTTCGTAGAGCACTGTCTGGATTCCAGCTAACATAATACGGCTTATTTGCCTCTTCATACATACCATCATGTAACTTAATACCATACCACTCATTATCTGACACCTTAATACCTCTATCAGCTAATAACTTTAAACTTCTATCCGGTACCGTCATGAAGCTGTTTTCTGGATTGTTTATGTAAATCTTTCCTTGATTCTTTCTATGCCAATCTGAGGGGTTACTTATGTATTGAGTAGCTTGTTCTGTTCCAATTTTTCCTAAATCATGATTGATAGCTGCAAACACTAACTCCTCTTCAGTGTAGTCAATATTAGCTTTTGCACCCTTCCATAACTCATGCACTTGTAAAGTTAGTTCTATCACTCGAATAACGTGATCTACATAACCTCCAATAAAGCAATTGTGATAGTTAATGTTACCACTAGCTGGCATTAACATTAACCGCTCTTCATGATCTCTGTAAAACTTAGTTAATTGTTCTTTTCTCTCTCCTTCGATGTGTTTATCAATTAATGATATAAACTTTTCGAAATTCTCTTGTAACTGTTCTGGGGTAAAATTCATAACTTTTTTTCTATTTTTCGTAACTGTGTTTCTAATTTGCGTCTATATGTAACGCGTTTCTCTTTTTTTATTTGCTTCTTTAAAACGTTATAATCTACTAACGCTTCCTGCTTCTCTTGAGCTCTTTGTACTTTTGATTTTTTAGGTTTGAGTACTGGTGCTTTTATCTTTGTAGGTTTTTTAGTACCTTTAAGTTTAAGCTGCTCAACTCCTTTAAAATACACTTTACCATCTGCATGTACAAACTCACTCATAAAAGCCCATCCACGTGGAAAACCAGTAGCTTTCTTAGCTTTTGGTAACTCTTGATCTCCACACGCCTCATGCACACACTGCCAACATACAAAAGACAGAACATCTCTTGATTTCATCGATGGTGTTCCACAGTCTCTACACTCCTTCTGTACCAATTCTTTTGATTGAATAGGTCTTGTCAACTTATTAACCCTCACTCGAGTCTTACGCTTTGCAACCGGCTTTTGTTCTGCAACCTTTGCAAGCGCTTGTTTCTTAGTTGCTACTTTTTTAGCAGTAACTGTCTTCTTAGTGATAGATTTTTTAGTAACAGCTTTTTTCTTTGCTGAAGCTTTAGTTGTAGCTTTCTTTACTGTAGATGTTGTCTTTTTTGTAATAACCTTCTTAGCCATAGTTTATCTGTTATAGTCCTAACTATACTACTTTTTTTTCAAAAATGCTAATTTAACTCAAATCCCGGGAAATCTATAAGATTAGTGTATACTAAAACGTATATATCTGTAGAGAATATGTTACATTTAGTACAATAGTAAGGAATCCTACTTTGCAGATTTAACGTTTCTTGTTTGATATTCGTAATAGTATCCTCACTCGTACTACATAGTAGTGTGAAACCAAAATCTAAAGAATACCCTTTAATAGCAAATACATCATCGCTTAGTATCTCTTCATATTCCTCCCTTAATAACTCATAACCATCAATATCAGACATGAGCCATTGAAAATCAGCTTCCTTTGCTTCTTTATTAAAATACCACAACTCCTGATCTTCTCCTCCTTCTAAATCATTAACCTGCTTTTCTATAACAATACGGGCTTCCTCTAACTCCTTTTCAGCTTTAGATAGAAACCCGCTCTTCATAAGATTGTTATATAAGCTCATTAATCGTTCTTTGGTTTTTGTTGTCTTCTACGAGTTTTCTTTTTTGCTTTATACTCAAGAAAATTAGCAGCGATCCTTTCAGCGTAATCTTGAACCACTTTGTGTTTCAAACTTAACTCTCTATGCTTTGTGTTTATTCTTTTTAACATAAACACTAAAGCAAAGTTAAGCACTAAACTTATTACCATAATTATTGTTTCCATAGTTTTCCTTTTTATTATATACTACAATATCCGAAAAAAATACCAGAAAGTCAACAATTTATCGATATTTTTTTTTAATTTAAGTTTATGCGATACTAAACAGTCCACTATGATTTGACCAAACGCGCATTTGCCAGAATGGTACCTCAGCAACAGCGTTCAATACATTGTTAATTTTTATATGAGAGAATTGAAGCCCAGTTTGTGTGGTAGTCATCGCTTGAGAGGGATTAACAACAAATGAATCATTACTGTTACAATTTAAACCGTAAAATCTGGAACCGCCGCCTGAGCCGTTGCCGCTATTGGTCAATATAAACGTAGCTCCTGATCCTGCTGCATCGCGAGAGAACCTAATATCATACTCAACATGGTACGTGAGTGAACCTGGGTCTACTAAGTTTATTGTAATGTCGTTAGTAGTACTAGAACCTAAATCAATTTCGAAAGTAGTACCAGGTACGTAACTTGCCAAGTTAACTGTTGTAGCTGAGCTGTTGTTGAGTACTTGTACTCTTCTACGAAACGCACTCGCTTGGCCAGATAAATCAAAAACATTATTAACTGTTACAGCTCCACCAAACGTGTTTGCACCTCCATGTGTATTTGTACCTCTAGTGTCTAATGAACCAGTGACTTGCATAGAGCCTGGTACTTTTAACTCACGTGAAGTTGTACCATCTAATGCATCAATAATATTAGTGACGTGTGCTGCCTCTATCGTAGAGGATGTAGATATGCCTGTTTTTGGAATTGTTGCCATTTGTATGTTTTATATATAAATAGCTGTACTTTTATTATTAAGCGCGTTATATAGCTATAATATTATTAAGGGTTCTCCCCATACCATCCTCATCATCCATCCCAAACCCTACGCACCACTCATCATCAATCACCTTTCCGCACATAGTAAGTTCTATTGGACAGCCTTTTCTTTTTAAAAGAGTGCAAGTCCTAACTGCATATGCACCCCTATCCATCACAACACGTGTTAAGTACTCTAATGTCTTACCAGAATCTGCAATATCATCTATTAACCAAACGTGCTTTCCTTTAAGATCTAAACTAAAATCCTTATAAATATCAAAATCTCCTTGTACTTTACCGCGGTAGGATTTTAAACCTACAGTATCTACCAAACAATCTAACGTCATGTTTTTAGCAATTTCACTAAAAAAAGGGATTGCTCCTTGTAGGATGGGAGCTAGTACTAGTTTATGTCCGATATCTTCGTAATGTGCATCTAATGTATATGCTACTTTTTTGGAAAACTCTTCTATTTCTTTTTGTGAGAAGAGGATTGTTTTATTTTTGTCACTCATAACCATATTTTTTATTATAGTCTTAAGTTACAAAATAAATACCGTAATAGCAAGGAATATCGTATAAATTACAGATCTGTAGTATTCTCTATCACTACTTTAATCTTTGGATCATAGTTTTTTGGTAATCTATTAATATAACCTTTAAAGACTGAGTTACCAGCATCATGTCTAAACTCAAACTTTAAATTAGTAAGATCCATTAATAACTGGGAAGATGTAGCTATATCAAAACTATTTGATCTACGGTATGGGTTCATGAATTTATCACTCACATGCTGCTTAGATAAGGTATCTAATACCTCATCAGTCGAATCAATCGCAACTAACTTCTTCTTTGAAATATCCATTCTACTATTAGAAGATGCCCTCTTTAACCCACCACTATACCCAGCATCTGGATAACTCATTCCGTGATTAGTTCTAGTTATAGTTTCTTCAGGTTTTACTCTTGTAATTACTGGAAGATGTTTACTAGTCATTTCAATCACAAAACTCATGCGGGGATTTGATATAATAGTCATACCCTTAACTCCAACATCTCTCTTATCTTCACCTCTAAAGTGTATGATTGAACGCATAGCTTTAGATAGTTTTAGATTAGACAAAGCAGTCCTTATCTTTAGACCATCATAAGAAGGTTTACCTGACTTTCCCTTCTCTACTTTATCCTTTGCTAAATCACCCTCCTTCTCATCAAAAACAACTGATAATGAGGCGTTTAAAACACCTATACCGTTTGAATTCATACCTTCGCTCCAATCTGTCAATACATCATGCATATACACCACCTCTACGCCATTAACAAGCTCATGTATAACTTCCAATTCTGGAGCATACATTCTATCGCGGTTTTTAGCTAAAATAATATTTCCGTCTACATTCATGCGCGCTATTACACACTCCTCCAGAGACCCTAATATTGATTTTAACTTTATCATAATGGTTTATATTTTATCGTTATATACTGAGTTTTTGACTTGTTGTCTTAAAGTCGTTTTTCCTCATTACTGTTTTAGCAATTGCTTTATTTGCACTTTTCATGAAGGGTATATTTAACTTAGATCTATCATCTGTCGTAACAAACTCCTTGTACTGGTCTAAGAATTTTATAAAATCCTTTTTATGACGCTTTAATCGTTTGAAAAAGCCTACCAACTCTGCTGCTGTTATTTCTTTTCCGTTACGCGGATCGTTTAGTCTGTCAAAAAAATGCTTACTAGTAAGGTCGATATCGATAGGACTGAGAAACTTATCAGCAATCTTATCAACTCCTCTAAGATCACTCATCGGAATCTCACTTAGTATATCTTTTAACTTAACCACAATAATCTACTTTAACAATTTAAGTAACCACGCCTTAAATATATCCCAGTTACGAGATGCAAATACACCAAATGCAACTCCAGCCCATATTTTATAGCTAGCTATCCACAATACTATTCCTAGAATGATTGCTAATACTCCCTCTACTCCATTAGCCACAATCCAACTCTTAGCTAGTGAGTAGCTCTTTTTTAAAAATCTTAATCCCTTTTTCATAATAATTTATATATACTCATTATACAATTAATCCTTAGTTTATCAACCAAACACTACAATCTATCACCTTTATGTTTATCGATTTTATCCAAAATCTTATTAAGTAAATCAACTTTAATATATCCTGCCATAGATGCGTTCTTTAGTGCACTAATCATTTGAAATACAATAAAAGGTATCAAAACCGTCTCACTTAACCATCCTGAACCTCTAAAAGCATTCTCTACCGAAAGTAGTACAGTAAGTATGATAACCCAGGTTACTGCTGTACGTAGCACACTAATAGCCTTAAAGGTTTTAAAACCCTCACGCTTAGTCCCTGCTATTATACCAAATATTCCATCTAAAAACACAACTGCAATTATTGCAATGTACTGCTCGTAGTTATTTAATGTAAGGTTGTAAAAATATGTAGCTACAAATGTCATTGCTGTTAATATTGGTGTTAACACGACTCCAAGTTTAGATGTTAATACATCAAAAACATTACAGTTATTATTGTTAATCATAATTATCTCTTTTTTTGTTTAGACCCAAAATAACCTCCTACAATTCCTACTATTCCCGCAATTGAGGTTTGGAGTAAATTTATAACACCTTCATTAATACTTCTACCAGTAGAGAAGGCTAAAGCAAAATCACCAATAACGATGAAAGCTAGTATTGCTACTAACCCACCCACTAATATGATTATTACTTTCTCTTTTCCCATATTAGAGTTTCCAATTTTTAGGATTAGCTTTAGATTTTTTCACCTTTTCAGCAGCTCCACTCACTCCGTTAGAAACGTTATTTGCTCCATTTGTAATTGCGGTTTGCGCCGCATCTGCTTGTCTCTTTAATTCAACAGCTGCTGCATCAGAAACTCTCTTAGCTTCAGCTGCTGCTGCTTCTAATCTTCTTTGAGCTTCTACTGCTTCTCTTTGTATTCTCTGAGCTTCTTGTGTTTTAAGTAACTCATTCGCTGCATCAATCGCTTTATTGTTTGTATCTACAATCGCATCATATGCTGGATCAACGTCAACCGTAACAGTTCCTCCAGTCTTTACACCTACAATAAGTGCTAAGTTTACTGAACCACCTACTGTAATAGGTTTACTATCTTTATTCCAATCTGGTACTTGATAACCACCACCAATTGTTCCACCAGCTTGTGCTCCTGCGGATACCGAGGTATCGTTAGTTGCAGCAACTCCTAATGCTTCGTTTGTGTAATATGTCTTCGTACCGGCACCAGCTTTAGCTCCAGCTATCGCTCCACCTTCGAACCAACATCCATCAGTACCTACATTAGCTTCACCACCGGCCCAAGCGTAGAGTTCTGCATACGCATATAATTCAACACCTCCGGCGTTATCTCCATTCTCCATTTCTGCTTTCAAAGCAACTTCAGCTCTTAACTTAGCTTCAGCCACAGCTTCTATATAGAGATTACCATCTCGGTAACCTACACCATATTTTGCAGATGCATTAGCTTCTGCTTGTATTAACGCTTGTCCTCTCAAAACAGTACCATTTGGATCTGTCCATTCACCTTGAGCGTTTACATATATCCCAGCACCAGCTCGGTATTCTCCGTTTAAACTAGTATCTGTATTATCCGTTCCTCCTTCAGCATTAGCGTCAACCCCTGCCCCTGCATTCAAACTAGGTTTGTATGGTTGTATTTCATTCACTTCTTCACTCATAATTTTTATCTATCTTATTATAAACTAACTAACATATCCAATAGCTCTTGCTGTGGAAACATATCAAACTTATCCTTTCTAATATTGGTATGAGTCCAAAGACCCTTTATCTTACCGTAGTAAGCATCTTGATTAAACTCAAATGCGTCTGCGCCTTTTTGTTTAACTAACGCCGGTAATCCAGCTCTAATATCAATACCATCCCTATCTCCTAAATACAGTATTAACTTACGTAATGCTTCGATTTGGGCATTAGAGTACCTATGCCATGTCTTAAAACCTTTAAATGGTTTTGCTAATGTTACAAGTTGGTCCTCATGTACCGTAGTTCCTGCATATGTTTTACCATTCTTGACGTATCCAAAATTACAAACCTCTACTGCTACTGAGTTGACGTGCATCTTTTGAGATCCGTTTTTACCTAAATGCCATCCATAACTTCCTTCTGGAAATGCTTGAACCATCTCACCATCGTATTTAGTATCATTTCCTTTAACGGATTGACCACCTAATACAAATTCAGTAGCTACAGCACCTCTACTGTCTCTACCCCATGAATCGATGCAATTGTATGGATTCTGCCACCCTGCAGTGTGGTGTATAAACAACCACTCAGGCTTGATAGGACCTTTTTTATACTCTCCCCTTGGTAGGAAGTGTTTATTGATTATTAACCCATTTTCAGTCGTATAAACACTTTCAGTAATATCTGTTGTAGCTAATCCCATAGCATCCCAAGTTTCGGGACCTACAATACCATCAACTGATAATCCATTAGCTGATTGCCAAACTTTTAAAGCTTTATCTGTTCCTTTGCCAAAAATACCATCAGCACCTATCTTTAAAAACTCTTGAAGTTCCTTAACTTCTTTACCTCTCGAACCTACCCTTAATAACATTATTCTTCTATTTTATCTTGTTGATTACTATCCTTCCTAGTCCAAAACTTGTCTACAGACGCCAACCCTAAAGCACCAAAGGCTAAAGCAGCTACAGCGTTAATAATTACCGGGGATGGTGCTATGTCTACAGTAGTGAATTGATTAAGTATTAAAGTAGTACACAAACTTAAGCCTGCGATAATACCTATAAATCTCTTAGAAGAAGGCGTTCCCTTCTCATCCTTTAATAAACCACTACACCAGCAAATTATTTTTTTCATAAACTATAATTACGTTTATTATAAATAGTAACATAACCACTTACCCCACTATATTACCCAAAAAATGCGAACATTTGCCCGCATTTCTGTTGTTTATTTGGTTTTTTTACCTACAAAGATCTACCTGATTCCTTCCACATCTTTGTAAAAAACTTAATCATATCTGGAGAGTTGAGTAAGCTAGTTTCTAGCCTAGAATCACGATTAATTCGCTTCAAAAAGTCTTTAAAGTCGGATGCTTCATCCATGATTGTATCCAACTCTGCCATAACTCCCTCTTTAACAAGATTAACCTGCTCAAGTCGAGCTTCCATTAATGCTTTTATGTGTTTTTTACTAGATTCATCGATTGTACCTGACGTTCTTCCTCTATCCTTATAGAAGCCTGCCATATCACTGGCATACGAGCTAAACCCTTTACTCCAATCCTCTACCAAATTTATCATTTCAGCTTCCGATATGTATTTAGGATTAAGATTACCATCAAAAATGTAAACCTCAACGCCTGCCGTCCAACTTCTAGATTCTCTGAATCCTAATTTTCTAAGAATCTGAGCTGGCATATGGTGACCTTGAACTTGCGCAACTCCAAAAGGCTTATTGTCGTTAGGTTTATAGTCAAAGTGTATAACATCATACTTGCTATCACCCTCTAATTGGTAATATTTACCATTCATAGATGCACCTCCGTTAGGCTCTTTTAGTTTACCCGACTTTTTAAGTGCAGTGAATAGTTTCGATTCTGCTTCATTAACTACTGATTCTCGCATAAAACTACTCACAGCAGCATCGTTAGTTTCTTTATCTTTTACAAACTTTGGATCATTAATTACAACGAGATTAAACCACTCCTTAGCTTCCGGATCTAATTCAATATCAACGTTACCATAACGCTTTCGAAACTCTTCTTTCCAATCCTCTAAAGCAGAGTTCGATAAAACAGTCTGCATACTACCAACTTTAGGAAAACTAACACTCTCCGTATCTCTATACATATCCTCTTGCTCACCATCTACTCCTCGACGCGTAGTAAAGGCTTTTTGGTATTTCTTAGGGAACGCGGCTTTCAATCCATCGAAGGTTAAGTCATCTAAACGTATAGTCTGCTTAGCTTCGTTTAGCTTTGCCATCTCTTCTTTTATGATCTTTTTTAAATCGAATGTACTCATTGTTTTTATCTATTTTATATAAATAGTTACTGTAAAAAGAAAAACCACCCCAGATAGCGATACTTGAGGTGGCTCTTATAATAGCCGAAGCTATAACGGTCCTAAACCGTTTACTTTAAATTACTAAGAGAAACTTGATTAGAAAACTCAGCCATTATATCATCCTTAAGGCCGTTATAGTCTAAATCAACTTCACCGCCATCTTGATCACTCCAATCGTTTAGGAACTCATCTGCAGCATCCTCAAGTCTATTAGCTTTAAGTAAACGCTCAACGTCTTCTATATTTGGATCACCATATACACCCTCATCTGCCATCATTGTGGCTAAACGTCTTACTGATTCATCAAACTCTTTTTGATCCCATTTATTTTCAGTCATTGGAGAAGCAATCCCTGCCATCTCCATTAATCTTTGTTTTGTTAGTTTCACTCGGTATATTGTTAAGTTGTTGATATATTAATAAATAGTCTAATCTACTCAAAAAGCGTCATAAACGTGGTAACAGACATGCCTGAATTAGCAAACGCTTCATACCCAAACCGTTAGGGGTAATTACTTTCTGTATTTTACCATTGCATCTTTAAATCCTTTATCGTAGGCATTATCTACTTGCTTTTCGCTGTAACTACCTACAACAACGGGTATAGTTAATGCTTCAATTCGTTCCTCTAAACAAGTTATGTATTTCATTGTATTTATAGGCACGTTATCATTTTTGCAATAGTCCTTCCATTCTTTTAAAGTCTTTCCTCTTATTTCTTCCATTTTTATAATTTTTAGTTTTTAATAAATCGCACTACCCATACCCAAACCGTTGTAGCCAATTAAATGTGCTTTACCCATTCTAATAATGCAATGTAGTTTTCATAACCTTCACGCTCTTTTATTATAACACTATCCTCTTTTACTTCAATCTTATACCAATCGTAGTTTTTATTTAAGTAGTCTTCTAAGTCTTTGTGGTTGTTTGTTATCAATGTTATATTATCATTGAAGTTTCGTTCTAATTTAAAAAGTAATTTATTCATTTTTTTTGTTTATTTAAAATAACTGGCTACAACAAAGTGTATAGTTAAAAAGCCAATTAAGGTTATTGTTTAATTTAAAATTCAGTTCTAAGGCTTTCAAACCATACACAAATCGTTATAGCCAATTACTCAAACATCGGTTTAAACCAAGCCATAGGTTTGTTTTTATTTAGCCAAT
>TARA_R110002167_G_scaffold23071_11_pt1 | contig 13835 bp, 12 predicted proteins | sample TARA_R110002167 | Tara Oceans TARA_R110002167 (sample SAMEA4398238) | marine metagenome | biome: Polar Biome; feature: [MES] marine water layer (ENVO:01000295) within the mesopelagic zone...; material: water (ENVO:00002006), including particulate matter (ENVO:01000060) such... | reverse complement strand
GGGCGCTTGGTGTTAACCTGGGGCTTTTAAAGCTGGCTGAGGATTATGGGTAATCAGGTAGGGCTATGTTCTACAATCGGTGTTTCTGTTTACTTATTAAGTATCAAGTCGTTGATGAATTTATGAAAGCGCATTTTTCGGTTCAGATCCAGCAGTTTGAAACCGCCGAGCAACAGATTAGCTATCGGCTCTACCGCAATCGTTATGCAGAGCAAGGGCGGAGGTTGGTGCTGCTGCACGGTGCGGGCGTGGCCGGTGAAGATAGCTGGGAGCACTTGGTCAACCATCTCCAGGGTTGGCATGAAGTGCTGGTGCCGGATCTGCGGGGTATGGGGCTGACTGTTGGTCAGGATGGCTGTGAGCGTGGTTATCGGATCGAAGAGGTTGTTGCTGATCAGATCTGCCTGCTGGACCAGTTGGGCTGGTGGGCGTTTGATCTGGGTGGCTATTCGTTTGGTGGGTTGGTCTGCATGCTATTAAAGCAGGCCCAGCCCCATCGTGTGCATAAACAGTATCTATTGGAGTCCGCGCTGGTGGATCGTAGTGATATCGATCAAGCGATCGCTATTCGACAGCGTTATAGCGATATTACTCAGTTGCTGCGTGAGGGCGATGATCCTGAACAGAGTGTGCTAGCGTTTTTACAGACCGTTGCGCCTAATCGGATCGCATCGCCACGGGGTGATGCAATTTCGATTGCCCGACTGGGACATCGTCCACAGGGCTTTGCCAATGCACTGGATGCGGTAACCGAAGCGAGTCAGCGTCTAGATCGGGCGCAGCTATTGGCGGATCAAGGGGATCTCAGTAGCTTTGTCGGTAGCCGCAGTGTCGAGGCGATGCATCTGTTTAATCAGCAGCTGGCGCACCAGCTTGATCGCTGGACATATCACCCTGTACGCGGTTGTGATCATAGTCTGCCATTTCAGAAGCCACGTCAGCTTGCCCTGCAGATGGATCTTGATTTGGCAGATTATTTGGCCGCCAGGGTGGTTTAGCAGATGTTTTTAAGGCTGGGTAATAACCCCTATACTTTTGTATTGTGTTGACAGTTTGCTGGGTTTAAGCGGTTGACTAGCGCTTTTTAGGGGGCTATTGTGTGTCCACTCAACAACATTGTCGACAATCTTATGAAAGCACCTACACAGTTTACGGCATTAGAACTCGCTGAACCGGAGTCCAGAACCTTGGCTGATCGGGTTTGCCGAGAGATCGTTACCGCGATCATTAAGGGTGTTATTCCTCCCGGACATAAGATCAGCGAGCCTGAGTTGGCCCGTACCTATGGCATCAGTCGGGGGCCGTTGCGTGAAGCGATTCGACGTTTAGAGGGGTTACGGCTGGTTGTACGCATTCCTCATGTCGGCGCCCGGGTTGTCTCCTTGTCATCGCGCGAACTGATTGAGATCTATCATGTTCGTGAGGCGATGGAGGGGATGGCTTGTCGGCTTGCTGCTCAGAACATGAGTGATGCCGAGATAGCCAGTTTACGGGATCTGCTTGATCAGCATGAGCGGAGTCTCGAGCAGAGCGAGGGGCGTTCTTACTTCCAGAAAGAGGGTGATCTGGATTTTCACTATCGGATCGTACAGGGAAGTAAAAATAATAAGCTACAGGAGCTTCTTGGTGGGGAACTTTACCATCTGGTGCGGATGTACCGCTACCAGTTCAGTCTCTCCAGCTCACGCCCGGTAAGAGCCTTGGCCGAACATCGACATATAGTCGATGCGATTCAGCACCGTGATGGTGAGCTGGCCGAGATGCTAATGCGCCGCCATATCAGCGCAGCCCGTCAGAACATTGAGCAGAAGTTAAGAGCACAAACCATTACCGAACTTTAATAGTCTAGATTTAACGATCTAGTTTTAACTGTCTAGATTTAAAGACGAACTTAAATAGCACAGCAACAGCACAGAGGATATGTCATGACCCAAAAACTGACCGCAGGCGGACGCTTCCGCAAAGCCTTGGCTGAAAACAGCCCGCTGCAGATCGTAGGTACGACTAACGCGTATCACGCGATGATGGCCGAGCGTGTAGGCCACCAGGCTATCTATCTGTCCGGCGGTGGCGTCGCCAACCACTCTTACGGCCTGCCTGATCTTGGCATGACCTCGTGCAACGACGTCCTAGAAGATGTGCGTCGGATCAGCAGTGCAGTGCAAACACCACTGTTAGTCGATATCGATACCGGCTGGGGTGGGGCGTTCAACATCCAGCGTACTGTCAAAGAGATGATCAAGGCGGGCGCTGCGGCTTGCCATATCGAAGACCAGGTTGCCCAGAAGCGCTGTGGTCACCGTCCGAATAAAGAGATCGTATCTCAGTCTGAGATGGCCGATCGGGTTAAAGCGGCGGCAGACGGCAAGACCGACGATGACTTTTTCCTGATTGCGCGTACCGATGCGTTCCAGATGGACGGTTTGGACGCCGCTGTTGAACGGGCGCTGGCCTGTATCGAAGCCGGTGCCGATGGCATCTTCGCCGAGGCGGTACATACGCTTGAAGATTACAAGGCATTCAGCGCTGCGATCGGCAGTGTCCCGCTACTGGCTAACATTACCGAATTTGGTGCTACGCCGCTGTTTAATAAGCAAGAGCTGGGTGATGTCGGTTGTGCCATGGTGCTTTATCCACTGAGTGCTTTCCGCGCGGCTAACAAGGCAGCCTTGGCCGTTTACGAAAATATCTTGCAGAAAGGTGATCAGAAAGCTGTGATCGATCTGATGCAAACACGGATGGAGCTGTACGATTTCTTGAACTACCACGATTTCGAACAGAAGCTGGACGCTCTCTTCGCAGAAGGAAAGAACAAGTAGTAGCGAAGGCGAAAGGTAAGGGCGCTGATGATAAAAATCAGTAACCCATTACAAAAACGATAGCAAAGGGCGGGTGTGTGATCTTTACCCCGCCTGTCCCTTAAGATATTTCAAGATAGGAGTTTCACATGGCTGAACAGCAACTGAGCGGCGCAGGCCTGCGTGGTCAATCTGCAGGGTCTACCGCACTATGTACCGTGGGTAAAACCGGTGCTGGCCTGACCTACCGTGGCTACGACATGGTTGAACTGGCCGAGAAAGCTAGTTTTGAAGAGGTGGCTTACCTGCTGCTTAAAGGCAAACTGCCAAATCAGTCAGAGCTAGACGCCTATATCGCCAAGTTGAAAACCCTGCGTGGCTTGCCGCAGGCATTGAAAACCGTGCTGGAACAGATCCCTGCATCTGCCCATCCGATGGATGTGATGCGTACCGGTTGTTCGATGCTGGGTAACCTGGAGACCGAGATGGATTTCAGCCAGCAGCAGGATGCAGTCGATCGCATGCTGGCGGTCTTCCCGTCGATCATCAACTACTGGTACCGCTTTAGCCATGACGGCGTACGGATCGAGACCGAGACCGACGACGATTCTATCGGTGCGCACTTCTTGCACCTGCTCAAGGGCGAAAAGCCCAACGCGCTGCACGCCAAGGTGATGAACATCTCCTTGATCCTGTACGCCGAGCACGAGTTCAACGCCTCGACCTTTGCCGGTCGTGTCTGTGCATCAACCCTGTCGGACATTCATTCGATCATTACCGGTGCCATCGGCACCCTGCGTGGCCCCTTGCACGGTGGTGCCAATGAAGCAGCGATGGATATGATCCAGAACTGGACCTCGGCTGACGAAGCTGAGCGCGAGCTGCTGGGGATGCTTGAGCGTAAAGAGAAGATCATGGGCTTTGGTCATGCGATCTACCGCGATTCCGATCCACGTAACGCCGTGATCAAGAAGTGTTCTGAGGAGCTGGCTAAGGATGTCGGTGACGAGGTGCTCTATCCTGTATCTGTCCGTTGTGAAGCGGTGATGAAGCGCGAGAAGGAGCTGTTCTGCAACGCTGACTTCTTCCATGCCTCTGCCTACCACTTCATGGGCATTCCGACCAAACTGTTCACCCCGATCTTTGTTTGTTCGCGTCTGACCGGTTGGGCTGCGCACGCGTTTGAACAGCGTGCCGATAACCGTATCATCCGCCCAAGCGCTGATTACACCGGACCTGAAAGCAGCCAGTGGGTTGCGATTGAAGATCGCGCTTAACCGCTCCTCGCTCCCCATACAGACGCCTGGTTATCCAGGCGTCTTTTTCTGAACACTGTTCTTGTGAATAGTTAGCAATGAATAGTTAACAATGGATATCTTACGTTATGAACACTGAATATCGTAAATCCCTGGCAGGCACCGAGCTTGATTACTACGATACCCGCGCGGCGATCGAAGCGATCCAGCCCGGCTCTTATGCCAAACTGAACTACACCTCTCGGGTATTGGCGGAGCAGCTGGTGCGCCGCTGTGATCCGACGATGCTGACCGATTCGCTGAAACAGATCATTGAGCACAAACAGGATCTGGATTTTCCCTGGTACCCAGCACGGGTCGTTTGTCACGATATCCTCGGTCAGACTGCACTGGTTGACCTGGCCGGTCTGCGTGATGCGATTGCCGATCAGGGTGGGGATCCTTCCAAGGTCAATCCGGTTGTGCCAACCCAGCTCATCGTTGATCACTCGCTAGCTGTAGAAGCTGCCGGTTTTGATTCTGATGCGTTCCAGAAAAACCGTGATATCGAAGATCGTCGTAACGATGACCGTTTCCACTTTATCGAGTGGTGTAAAACTGCGTTCGATAACGTCGATGTGATCCCGGCCGGTAACGGCATCATGCACCAGATCAACCTGGAGAAGATGTCTCCGGTGATCCAGGCGCGTGACGGGGTTGCCTTCCCCGATACCTGCGTTGGTACCGACAGTCACACCCCGCACATCGACGCGCTGGGCGTTATTGCGATCGGTGTCGGTGGTCTGGAAGCTGAAACCGTTATGCTGGGCCAGCCCTCGATGATGCGCCTGCCTGACATTATCGGTGTCAAACTGACCGGCAAGCGTCAGCCAGGGATCACCGCCACCGATATGGTGCTGGCGATTACCGAGTTCCTGCGTAACCAGAAAGTGGTTTCTGCCTATCTGGAATTCTTTGGTCCCGGCGCTAAGGCCCTGACCATCGGTGACCGCGCTACCATCTCCAACATGACCCCTGAATTTGGTGCGTCGGCCGGTATGTTCTATATCGACGAGCAGACCATCGACTATCTCAAGCTGACCGGCCGTGAGCCTAAGCAGGTTGCACTGGTTGAACAGTACGCCAAAGAGACGGGTCTCTGGGCCGATGATCTGGTTGAAGCCGAATACGGGCGGGTGCTGGAGTTTGATCTGTCGACGGTTGTTCGCAACATGGCCGGCCCGTCTAACCCGCACCGTCGTCTGCCCACCTCGGCACTGAACGAACGCGGTATCGCTAGCGACAGCCTGTTGGCTGCAGCCAAAGCCGAAGAAGCTGAAGGCCTGATGCCCGATGGCGCGGTGATTATCGCGGCGATCACCTCGTGCACCAACACCTCTAACCCGCGCAACGTGGTTGCTGCCGGCCTGGTCGCTAAGAAAGCCAACGAGCTGGGTCTGGTGCGCAAGCCTTGGGTTAAGAGTTCATTCGCTCCAGGATCGAAAGTCGCCAAGCTGTATCTTGAAGAAGCGGGTCTGCTGTCCGAGATGGAAAAGCTGGGCTTTGGTATTGTCGGTTATGCCTGCACCACCTGTAACGGCATGAGCGGTGCGCTGGATCCGGTGATTCAAAAAGAGATCACCGACCGCGACCTGTACTCCACTGCGGTGCTGTCCGGTAATCGTAACTTCGATGGCCGTATCCACCCGCATGCCAAGCAGGCGTTCTTAGCCTCGCCACCCCTGGTTGTGGCCTACGCGATTGCCGGTACCATCCGTTTCGATATCGAAAAAGATGTGCTGGGTACCGATAAAGCCGGTAACCCCATCACCCTGAAGGATATCTGGCCGAGCGATGAAGAGATCGATGCGATCGTCGCCACGTGCGTGAAGCCTGAGCAGTTCAACCAGGTTTATATCCCGATGTTTGATCTGGGTACGGTTGAAAAGTCGCCAAGCCCTCTCTACGACTGGCGTCCACAGACGACCTACATCCGCCGCCCTCCTTACTGGGAAGGCGCGTTGGCCGGTGAGCGTACGATGAAGGGGATGCGTCCGCTGGCGGTACTGGGTGACAACATCACCACCGACCATCTGTCGCCGTCTAATGCGATCCAGGCTTCGAGTGCTGCGGGTGAATACTGCGCCAAGATGGGTCTGCCTGAAGAGGACTTCAACTCTTACGCAACCCACCGAGGCGATCACCTGACCGCGCAGCGTGCGACCTTTGCTAACCCGAAACTGCTGAACGAAATGTGCCGTGATGCAAAGGGCGAGGTTAAACAAGGTTCACTCGCGCGGATCGAGCCCGAAGGCACCGAGAGCCGGATGTGGGAAGCGATCGAGACCTATATGGAGCGCAAACAGCCTCTGATCATCATCGCCGGTGCCGACTACGGTCAGGGCTCTTCGCGTGACTGGGCCGCCAAGGGTGTACGTCTGGCCGGTGTGGAGACCATCGTCGCCGAAGGCTTCGAGCGGATTCACCGCACCAACTTGGTCGGAATGGGTGTTTTACCGCTGGAGTTCAAGGCGGGTGACAACCGCAATACCTACGCCATCGACGGAACCGAAACCTTTGATGTGAAGGGTGATATCAGCCCGCGTGGCGACCTGACCGTGGTGATGAACCGTGCCAACGGCGAGTCCGTCGAGATCCCGGTGACCTGTCGTCTGGATACCGCCGCAGAGGTGCATGTCTACGGTGCCGGTGGGGTACTCCAGCGTTTCGCCCAGGACTTCCTGGAAGGTAACGCCTAAGAGCGGTTCGGTTAGCATTATCGGAGCAGCAGCTCCGGTAATGCTGGCCCGCTTTTTTAGCTGTTTTATTGTTAGCGTTAAGGATCAATAGCGATATAGCTATGTGTCTGCGATCTAGCCATGGGTACTGCTAGTACCAACCGCTGGCTACACCGATCTATAGCTATATCGCCCCCGTCTGATTAGACCCTGATTGATACTAGGAAAATTACTATGGCTCACGTACCTCAAATAAAAGTGCCTGCCACCTACATCCGTGGCGGCACCAGCAAAGGCGTATTTTTTAACCTCACCGATCTGCCAGCATCGGCACAAGTGCCGGGTGCTGCGCGTGACAATCTGCTGCTGCGGGTGATCGGCAGTCCCGATCCCTACGGCAAGCAAACCGACGGCATGGGTGGCGCGACTTCAAGCACCAGCAAGACGGTGATCCTGTCTAAAAGTAGCCAGCCCGACCACGATGTTGACTACCTGTTCGGTCAGGTCTCCATCGACAAGCCCTTTGTTGATTGGAGCGGTAACTGCGGCAACCTGACCGCGGCAGTCGGTGCGTTTGCCATCAGTAGTGGCCTGGTCGATGCCGAACGTATCCCAGCAAACGGCATCGCCGTGGTGCGTATCTGGCAGGCCAATATCAGCAAAACCATCATTGCTAATGTGCCCATGACCGACGCTGAGGTGCAGGAGACCGGTGATTTTGAACTCGACGGAGTGACCTTCCCTGCAGCTGAAGTGCAGGTTGAGTTTATCAGCCCGGTCGATGCGACCGATGCGATGTTCCCCACCGGCAATTTGGTCGACGATCTTGAGGTTCCGGGCGTGGGTACCTTTAAAGCAACCATGATCAATGCCGGTATTCCGACGGTTTTCCTCAATGCGGCTGATATAGGTTACACCGGTAGCGAGCTGCAGGACGCAATTAACGGTGACCCCGCCGCACTGGCGCGGTTTGAAACGATTCGCGCCTATGGCGCAGTACGCATGGGGCTGATCAGTGATATTGCTGAAGCAGCAGGGCGGCAACATACCCCCAAGGTGGCTTTCTGTGCGCCAGCGCAGGCCTATGTCTCCTCCAGCGGCAAGCAGATCAGTGCGGATGCGATCGATCTGAACGTACGTGCGTTGTCGATGGGGAAGCTGCACCACGCGATGATGGGTACCGCTGCGGTTGCCATAGGTACAGCCGCTGCTATCCCTGGGACTCTGGTCAACCTAGCTGCCGGCGGTGGCGATCGTGCTGCGGTTACCTTTGGGCATCCTTCTGGCACCCTTAAAGTCGGTGCTGAAGCTTGTGAAAACGGCGGTGACTGGAGCGTCAACAAGGTGGTGATGAGCCGCAGTGCGCGGGTGTTGATGGAGGGCTGGGTACGCGTTCCTGGTGATGCTTTTTAAGCACGCGACGAAGGTGTAAGCGGTTGCTTAACCTCATGGGTTGTTTGGATTACTGAGCGATCCGTGGCTTTAATTTCGTTGCTTTCGGTGGCGGAATACTCATCGAGCCTCCCTATCAGGATCGATGGGCCTTTTTGACCTCTGTCTCTCACGAGCCAGGGGTCTTTTTTTTTGGAAGACTGAGTGGTGCTGGAAGGGGGGGGATCTTTAGTTGCGTTGATTTGAGGGGCTACTGCGGGGTCTCATAAGCTGGTTGGTATAAAGAGCCGCCGCATTGGCTGCAATGGGGCTGCCCTTAAGCAGGTGAGTTGAGGTTATTTGCGACGATTACGCAGCTGTACCGCCACCAAGGCGACAGCACCAATGCCCAGTAGAGCCCAAGTGGAGGGTTCAGGGATGACAGCAGCCCAAGCGTTGGTCGCAACGAATGTCAGCATTAGGGTGCTAACGATAGAAAGTCTTCGATTCATGGTCAGTCCTTCATTTGTTAGTTAAGTAGCCTGGTATTAATTGCAATATTTACGCCGCCCATTGGTAATCAACGACCTGCCTCCTGACTTTTTCTTGATCTCATGATTCTGTAAGAAAACCTGACAGAATCTTTCTCTCCCTCGCGGCTATAACTCGAACCGCGTCCCTGAGTAATCTCCCTTGTAAGTAACGAGGTTGCAGAACAGAGTGATTATGCATTTTCCTTATGGCTGTAATGAGTAGAGGTTGGGCTTTTATATTTGACAGTTGGAGAATATAATTGACAGCTTGCCTAAAGGAACTCATATGACCAGTGCTGCGACCCCATCGGCTACCCATAGCCATTTCGAAGATCTGTTTGCGCTGATATCAGGTACCACCTTGGTGGCGCTGGGGGTGTTTTTGTTTACCCAACAGGGGCTGTTAACCGGTGGTACCGCCGGGTTGGCACTGTTGTTAACCCATGTCACCACGCTGAGTTTCGGTCAGACTTTTTTTCTGATCAACCTGCCTTTCTACTGGCTTGCCTGGAAACAGATGGGCTGGCGTTTCTGTTTAAATACCTTTATTTCCGTGTTTACGGTGTCGCTGATGGTGGATTACGCCCATCACGTCATCGAGGTCTCACGAATAGACACGCTGGTCGCGGCAGTGATTGGCGGTTTTTTGATGGGGACGGGGATGTTGATTCTGTTTCGGCACCGTTCCAGTTTAGGTGGGGTCGGTATTTTGGCACTCTTTCTCCAGGCGCGTTACGGTATCCGCGCCGGAAAATTTCAGATGGGCGTCGATTTTCTGATTCTGATGTGCTCTTTTTTTATCGTCAGCTGGCAGCTACTTGTATTCTCGGTGCTGGGTGCCGCTGCGCTGAATATGGTAATCACCCTGAACCATAAACCGGGTCGCTATCAAATCACCTAAATTGCTTTAGAAGTGTGCTTGCTAAGCGCTAAGCAGTGTCGTATAACGGCATTCTTCTTACAACGTTGGTAGCTGTTTATGAGTCTTGATGACACCCTGTTTGAACGCAATCGCCAATGGGCCGATACCATCAAACAGGAAGATCCAGATTTCTTTAAACGGTTGTCGGAACAGCAAAATCCTGAAATTCTTTGGATAGGCTGTTCCGACAGCCGGGTGCCAGCGAATCAGTTACTGCGTTTAGCCCCGGGCGAAGTTTTCGTCCATCGGAATATTGCCAATGTTGTGGTGCATACCGATCTCAACTGTCTGTCGGTGATTCAGTACGCGGTTGAGGTGCTGAAAGTTAAGCATATTATCGTCTGTGGCCACTATGGCTGTGGCGGGGTGCAGGCCGCGTTAGGCAATGCCGAGCACGGACTGATCGATAACTGGCTGCGCCATATCAAGGATGTGTATCGTTTTCATCAGCGCAAGCTGGAGCGCTGCGCGACCCCCAAAGATAAGGTGAATTTGCTCTGCGAACTGAATGTTATGGAGCAGGTCGCGAACGTCTGCCACACTACTATTGCCCAAAAAGCTTGGAGGGAAGGTCAGGAGTTGACAGTTCATGGCTGGATCTACAGTATCGAAAACGGCATCCTTAAAGACCTTGCTGTTACCGTTAACAACCCTTCCGAAATTCCGGATATCCACCGGATGCAGCCCGATACGCTGGTAGAGCTTTAGACTCTGCACCGATTAATCTAGCTGTACCGCCAAGCTGGTTGAATCGCGCTTGGCGACTACCACGATTAATTCGACCCTCTCAGGTTCAGCTGTTTCTTCACGGCTATTTTCCCCTTTATCACCATCCATCGCCCCCTGTTACATCTAGGTAACTGGGAAGTTTGCTGTCCTTAGTCTATAACTCATTGAACACATTGATTGATTGTTTAAGCAATGCGGATCTTTTGGGTTGAGCTGTCAATCAAAATGCGCTGGTCTGCAAACGGGAGAAAGGCATGAGAATTGGGGTTCCTAAGGAGATCCACAGGGGTGAAAAACGGGTAGCGACAACACCTGCGTTGATCAAGCAGCTTAATCAGATGGGCTATCAGGTCGCGATTGAATCGGGTGCGGGGGTGGCTGCCCAGTTTACCGATGAGGCCTATCGCGCTGTCGGTGCCGAGATTATAGAGGGCGCCGAAGCGCTCTGGGCTGCCAGTGATATCCTGCTTAAAGTCAGGCCACCCGAAGAACATCCCGAGTTAGCCCGGCATGAAACCGAGCTGCTTAATGAGGGCGCGGTCCTTGTCTGCTTCTTATGGCCGGCACAGAATCCCGACTTAATGCAACGCTTGGCTGCACGTAAGGTGAGCGTTCTGGCGATGGATTCGGTACCGCGGATCAGCCGCTCGCAGCGCTGCGATGCGCTCAGCTCTATGGCTAACATCGCCGGTTATAAAGCGGTCGTTGAAGCCTCGAATCAATTCGGACGTTTTCTCAACGGTCAGATTACCGCAGCGGGGCGGGTTCATCCGGCCAAAGTGCTGATCATCGGTGCCGGTGTGGCCGGATTGGCGGCCGTGGGTACGGCGGGACGGATGGGTGCCATTGTCCGTGCCTTCGATACGCGTCCTGAGGTCAAAGAGCAGGTCGAGAGCATGGATGCGGAGTTCCTCACCGTCGAAATCGAGGAAGAGGGGGGCGGCAGTGGTGGTTATGCCAAGCAGATGTCCCAAGCGTTCATCGATGCCGAGATGGCGCTGTTTCGTGAGCAGGCCAAAGAGGTCGATATCATCATCACCACCGCCCTGATTCCGGGTAAACCCGCGCCCAAGTTGATACTCGAAGATATGGTCGAGTTGATGGCCGAGGGCAGCGTGATCGTCGATCTGGCGGCCGAGCAGGGTGGTAATTGCGAGCTGACCGTACCGGGCGAAATCGTGGTGCGCTCCGGGGTTTCGATTATCGGCTATACCGATCTGCCCAGCCGTCTGCCGACCCAGGCCAGCCAGCTGTATGCCACCAACGTGCGTAATGTACTGTCTGAACTGACACCGGATAAAGACGGCAAACCAAATTTTAATATGGAAGACACCATTATTCGCGGTACCACCGTGATTCTGGCGGGCGAGATCACCTGGCCGCCACCCCCACCGCAGATCTCGGTCGCCCCGCCAAAGCCGAAGTCCGAACCACTCCCCGCTCCCGAGCCTATGTCTGCGGCTAAACGCAGTGCCATCACCTTTGGATCGATGGGGGTAGCGCTGGTCTTGCTGCTGCTGCTAGGCAGGGTTGCACCGCCCGCGTTTATGTCGCATCTGATCGTCTTTGTGCTGGCCTGTTTTGTCGGTTGGCAGGTGGTCTGGGCGGTGTCACCCTCGCTGCATACGCCCTTGATGAGCGTCACCAATGCGATTAGTGGGATTATCATTATTGGTGCCTTGCTGCAGGCGGGCTCGAGCAGTGTCAGTGTGTCGCTGCTGGCATTCCTGGCAATTCTTATTGCCAGCATCAATATTGCCGGTGGATTCTATGTGACTCAGCGGATGTTGAAGATGTTTGTGAGGGAGGAGTGATCATGGGTGGATTTGTCACATCGGCCTATATAGGCGCCAGTATTCTATTCATTCTGAGTCTCGGCGGTTTAAGCCATCAGGAGACCGCACGGCGGGGTAATGTCTACGGCATTATCGGGATGTCCCTGGCTATTCTGGCCACCCTCGCCAGCGATCAGGTCTCCGGCTTGGGCTGGATCATTCTGGCAATGCTGATCGGTGGAGCGATAGGGCTGTTTTTCGCGGTACGGGTACAGATGACCCAGATGCCGGAGCTGGTTGCCATGATGCACAGTTTTGTCGGTCTGGCGGCGGTGATGGTCGGTTATGCCAGTTATCTTGATCCTGCTAATCATCTGCTGGGTGCCGAAAAAACGGTCCATGACGTCGAGATCTATCTGGGGATATTGATCGGTGCAGCCACCTTCTCTGGCTCGCTGATCGCCTTCGGCAAGTTGCGGGGAACTGTCCAGAGTAAGCCGCTGCAGCTGCCCGGACGGCACTGGCTCAACCTGTCGGCGTTGCTATTTTGCATCATCCTCGGCAGTAGTTTCGTTGGAGCCTCTAATGGCCTCCTGGCGCTGCTGCTGATGACTCTGATCGCGCTGGCGTTCGGGGTACACATGGTGATGGCGATTGGTGGGGCCGATATGCCGGTGGTGGTGTCGATGCTCAATAGCTATTCGGGTTGGGCCGCTGCTGCTGCGGGCTTTATGCTCTCTAACGATCTGCTGATCGTAGTTGGGGCCTTGGTTGGATCTAGCGGTGCGATCCTCAGCTACATCATGTGTCGGGCGATGAATCGCCAGTTTGTCAGTGTGATTCTGGGCGGTTTCGGCAATCCGGCTGCAACGGCGGGCGCTGCTGAGGTTGAAGGCGAGATTACCTCCACGACGGCAGAAGAAGTGGCGGATCTGTTGGCTAACGCCGGCAGTGTCGTGATCGTGCCCGGTTATGGGATGGCTGTTGCGCATGCGCAGCATCCGGTCTCTGAACTGACCAAGAGTTTGCGTGCCAAGGGCGTCCAAGTGCGTTTCGGTATTCATCCGGTAGCGGGGCGTATGCCTGGGCATATGAACGTACTGCTGGCAGAGGCCAAGGTACCTTATGATCTGGTACTGGAGATGGACGAGATCAACGAAGATCTGGCCGAGACCGATGTGGTATTGGTTATCGGCGCTAACGATACCGTTAATCCCTCAGCGGCTGAAGATCCGGGTAGTCCGATTGCCGGAATGCCGGTTATCGAGGTGTGGAAGGCAAATACTGTTGTCGTGTTTAAACGGTCGATGGCAACCGGCTATTCGGGTGTTGAAAACCCCTTGTTTTACAAGGAGAACAGCCGCATGTTGTTTGGCGATGCGCGCGACAGCGTAGACGCAATCTTCAAAAATCTATAACGACTCAGCGTTGTCGAGATGCCTTTGTAAGGCCTTGCAACGAGGCTGGTTGTAGTCCTTGTAGACGTATCAAAGTTGAGAAGTAAACTTTCAAAGGGAAAAGTAGAAAGAAAAAACCGGGCATTGCCCGGTTTTTTTATCGGTGCTGCGGATTACAGCTCGATCGCTTTTTTGATCCGATTGATCGCCTCTTCCAGTACTTTCATGCTGGTTGCAAACGACAATCGCATCTGTCCGGGTGCGCCAAATGCAGAGCCTGGAACCAGCGCTACGCCCGCTTCATTGAGCAGAAATTCGGCCAAAGCGATGTCGTCTC
>TARA_R110002167_G_scaffold64361_1_pt1 | contig 13848 bp, 10 predicted proteins | sample TARA_R110002167 | Tara Oceans TARA_R110002167 (sample SAMEA4398238) | marine metagenome | biome: Polar Biome; feature: [MES] marine water layer (ENVO:01000295) within the mesopelagic zone...; material: water (ENVO:00002006), including particulate matter (ENVO:01000060) such as...... | reverse complement strand
GACTCTAACACAAGTAAGGGGATACTACTACCACTAACAGACTTAATAAAATAATAGTCTCTTCAAAGAGACCTTTTAAAACAGACACAATGGACTATGAAAAAAAAGTATTAGAATATACGGAAAGTTTTTTAACAATAGATTTGAATAGAGATTATGATATGAATATTGGGACAGAGGATACTGTAGATAGGTATACTTTATACTACATTAAGACAGGTAAAAATCCCTTAGACATACAAGAGAATGTGTATTACGATGAAGATAATTTTAAAGAAGCACTTAAAGAACTTATAAAAAAAAATTGGGGTATAACAATATTTATATCAGATGACCCTGTACTTGAACTTATAGACTGGGAGGATATTTATGATACACTAGGTATTAATGACTAATAAAATAAACAGACAGATGGAGATTACAATATTTAAAGACATAAAGGACACAGCACAACCCTTCTTTAGGGATGTAGATACAATCATAGATAGGATAAGGGATGGTGCATCAAGTGATATCGTGAGGGGTATACGTGATGAGTCAGACAAGGAGAAAAGAAATTTATTAAAGCAGAAGCTACCAGCAGTATGCTTCAGTGGAAAGTTTAATAAACGTAACGACTCATCGCTTATTACCCATAGCGGTCTGATATGTTTAGACTTTGATGGCTATGAGTCAGACAAGTTATTGCTAGAGGAGAAGGAGAACCTAACTAAGGACAGGTATACATACTCTGTATTCATTTCACCTAGTGGTATGGGGTTGAAAGTTTTGGTTAAGATACCAGCCGAGGAAGAAAACCACAAGAAGTTCTTTAACTCACTAGAGAAACACTACAGCTCTACATACTTTGATAAGTCTTGTAAGAATGTATCTCGTGTATGCTACGAGTCCTATGACCCGTTAATATATGTCAACGAGCAGTCAAGTATATTCAATACTATTATTGAGCACGAGTATCAGGAGGTAGTTAAGCACCAAGACGCACAGACTATACCTATAACTGATGAGAATAAGATAGTAGATATCCTAATGAAGTGGTGGGAAAGAAAGTATGGAATGAAGGAGGGGGAGAGGAACAATAACATCTTTATACTAGCCTCTGCGTTTAACGACTTCGGTGTAAACAAAACGTTAGCCGAGTATGTCATGAACGGTTTTACATCAGATGACTTCACCCCATCAGAACTACGTAGGACAATAAGGTCAGCGTATGCTAACACACAGAACTTTGGTACTAAGTACTACGAGGACGAGGACTTAGTGAACACAGTAAAACAGAAGATTAGGAGGGGTATATCAAAGAAAGATATTAAAACCAACCTAGAAGAAACATCTGACCTTGATGATTCTGTAATGGACAATGTCCTTAGAAGGTTTGAGGAGGAGCAGGATGAACAGAAGTTCTGGACTAAGAGCGATAAGGGTGTGGTGAAGATTGTGCATATATCATTTAAGAACTTCCTTGAGGATAACGGCTTCTATAAGTTTAGCCCTGAGGGTAGTAACAACTATGTGTTTGTAAGGGTGACAAACAATCTTATTGAGCACACATCAGAGAAGCAGATAAAAGACTTTGTACTAGAGTTCTTATTAGATGTGGATGATACAACCATATACAACTACTTTGCGGAGTGTACTAGGTACTTTAAGGAGGACTTCCTTACATTACTAAGGTCAATTAATGTATACTTCACCGCTGACAATAAGGACACAGCCTACCTTTACTATAATAACTGTGCTGTTAAGGTGACGAAGGATGATATCACACCAATAGATTACCTTGACCTTGGTGGGTATGTATGGAAGGACCAGGTTATAGATAGGGTTTTTGATATATGTGATGTAACAGACTGTGACTACAAGGTATTCATAAGTAACATAGCTGGGGGTAAGGACTCTAGGGTAAGGTCTATGGAATCCACTGTTGGTTTCTTACTTCACGCATGGAAGAACCTATCGTACTGCCCAGCTACAATACTAAACGATGAGGTTATATCAGACAACCCAGAGGGTGGTACGGGTAAGGGTCTGTTCATGACAGGTGTAGGGCACATGAAGAAGCTTGTGGTGATTGACGGTAAGTCTTTTAACTTCGAGAAGTCTTTTGCTTACCAGCTAGTGTCGGCAGATACACAGATACTATGCTTCGATGATGTGCATAAGAACTTTAACTTTGAGAAGCTATTCAGTGTAGTAACCGAGGGGTTAACACTAGAGAAGAAGAACAAGGATGCAATAAAGATACCGTTTGCTAAGTCACCAAAGGTTGCTATCACTACCAACTACGCTATACGTGGTAAGGGTAACTCATTCGCTAGGAGGAAGTGGGACCTAGAACTTAATCAGTTTTATACCAAGGAGTTTACACCCCAGGTAGAGTTTGGTAAGCTAATGTTTGTGGAGTGGACTGACAACGAGTGGTGCCAGTTTGACAACTACATGATTAGATGTCTACAGTTGTACTTAGAGAAGGGGTTACTTAAGTCTGAGTTCATTAACCTTAAGACAAGGACTCTTGTTGCGGATACATCCCATGCGTTCATTGAGTGGTGTGGTGTGCTAGAGGGTAAGGCTCACCCAAAACTAGTAAGGGACAAGAGGATATATAAGAATGATTTATACATGGACTTTACAGAGGAGTACCCTGACTACTCTAATAGGGGGTCATCAAACCTTACCCGACATAGTTTTGGTAAGTGGCTCCTGTCTTATAACGAGTATAAGTTTGGAACCCAGGCTTTAGAAGGTAGAGATGCTATCGGTAGGTGGGTTGAGTTAGTAAGTAAAGTTACAGAGAATGTTGAAGTATAGGGACTATCAGACTCACATAATAGGGAAGGGAACATATATATTAAACATGTATAAGTTCCTATACCTAGCTATGGAGGTTCGTACAGGTAAGACACTAACAAGTCTAGGTATAGCAGAGGGTATGAAGGATGTAGAGAACGTACTGTTCCTAACAAAGAAGAAGGCTATCAGCTCCATCGTGTCCGACAGTGAGATGATGTGTCCAAGCTCCATATCGGTCTTTGTTATAAACTACGAGAGTATACACAAGATACCAGACATCAAGTGGGACATGGTTATATGTGATGAGGCACATGGTATGGGTGCGTTCCCAAAGCCAAGTGGTAGGGCAAAGAAGGTTAAGGGGTTGATGGTAAAGCATAACCCATACGTAATACTACTAAGTGGTACACCTACACCTGAGTCCTACTCACAGATGTACCATCAGGTATACTTCATACCGAGTAACCCGTTCGCATCTTATAAAAACTTTTATAAGTTTGCATCAGAGTTTGTTAGGGTCATACAAAAGAAGATGGGTGGCCTATATATCAACGACTACTCTAATGGTAGCAAGAAGATAATAGAACACATGTCTCCCTACACTATTAACTTTAGCCAGAAGGAGGCGGGTTTTGTGGTTGACACGCAGGAGAATGTGTTGGAGGTTGTCATGAAGACATCCACTACGAACCTTATAGCTAAACTAAAGAGGGACCTAGTTATAGAGGGTAGTGAGGAGGTAATCCTAGCCGACACCGCAGTGAAGCTTATGACAAAGGTACACCAACTATGTAGTGGTACCATTAAGTTTGAGAGTGGTAACTCTATGGTGATAGACCTGAGTAAGGCTGAGTTTATTAAGAGACACTTCGAGGGTAAGAAGATAGGCATCTTCTACAAGTTCAAGGAGGAGCTTAACGCAATCAAGCAGGTGTTCGGTGACACTGTATGCTTCGAGCTAGAGGAGTTCAACTCTACCGAAAAGAACATAGCACTACAGATAGTGAGTGGTCGTGAGGGTATATCATTGAAGGAGGCTGACTGCCTTGTATACTACAACATAGACTTCAGTGCAACATCGTACTGGCAGAGCAGGGATAGGATGACCACGAAGGACAGGCTAAAGAATAATATCTACTGGATATTTAGTAAGGGCGGTATAGAGAGGGAGATATACAAGGCGGTGATTAAGAAAAAAGATTACACGCTTGCGCATTTTAAAAGAGAATTATTAAATTTGTAGATGACAGAGCAACAGATACAGACCAAAAGGATTAAGGAGCTAGAGGCTGAGGGGTACTATGTAATAAAACTTATTAAGACCAATAAGAATGGTATCCCTGACCTCATAGCAATCCCACCTGACTGTGATGTTTTATTCTCAGAGGTGAAGCGACCAACTGGAAAGCTGTCAAAGCTACAGGAGTATAGACTAAAAGAATTAGATAAGCATGGATGCAGGACGGAAGTATATAAAGGATAAAGGTTTTGATGTGTCAGAAGACTTTGTGGAAAGTCTATCTAACATGGACATCCTAACTGGAATAAAGATTGCAAGGTTTATAGACGAGAAGGTAGATGCTGTTGACATCAACAGTTTAGTGTCTACTGTGTTGGGGGGTGTAGTTATAGATAACGATGACGAGCCTATAACCTTCGCACTAGAGATTATAAAGGACGAAGAAACAAATATAATATTATCAGACATAAAGATGGTCTCGATGGACGAGTACCTAGACTTAATTAACTTAAATAAAAAATCAAATGGAATCACTAGAGGTAAAGACACTGAAGTACTTAGTAAATAACACAATGAATGTAAATGTAGATATGCCTACAAGAAAGTATAGGTATATAAAAGCTAGGGCTATATGCTACAAGATACTAAGGGACCAAAACAATATGTCATATCAGAGTATTGGAAGGTTTTTTAGTAAGACACACGCAACAATTATACATTCAATAAAAGAGTTTGATGCTATGATAAAGTATGATAAGCAGATGGAGGAGGACTACAATAACATAATTAATGTGTGGGGTAAGCCGTTAGATGTTAAAAATAAACATATTGATGCACTCGACCTTGTTATAAAGATAGACATGGAAAAATCTCTTAAACATTTGCATAAACAAAATAAAATATTATCTTTGAATCTATTAAGGGTTCAAGAACAGTTAAATAAAATATTAGAACCAGCATAATTAAATACAATGGACTGTAGATATAATATAGATGACATAGATAAGATAGTGGACTACGCTACCTGGTCAGACAAGAGGAAGATAGACACGCTTCTTCATATTAATAATATTATGTACTCTAACCTAGGGTTAGACTCATCTAGACAGGAGAGGTCAACCACACAGCAGCTATCAAAAAAAATATACAAGGCAATAAAGACAGTAAGCCCAGAGCTTGGTAAGTCTTTACTGCTCGACATGGAATCATAATGGGGGCAGTAGCACACGAGGACGAGGAGATGATAATACACGTAGAATTTATATGTTCTAAAATCCACGACTTTGCTGACGACCTATATGAGGGGATGATGGACAGAGAGCATGAGGATGTAAAGTCTAAGGCACAGGATACCATTAAGGTGTTATCAGGGCTTATTCAGTCTCTTACTGAAGAGATATAATGGCCTACAAAACTAAGGAGGACCAGGCTGCCGCATCTAAGAGGCACTACGAGGACAACAAGGCCAAGGTAAAGAAACGCTCATACGAAAGGAACGTGAAGCAGAGACAAAAGAATCGAGAGTACATAGCGGAGGTTAAAAATAATTCACAGTGTGTAGACTGCGGTGAGTCAAACCCTGTGGTGTTAGAGTTTGACCACGTAAGGGGGGAGAAGGTTAAGAACGTTTCAGACATGTGTCACAGCTGCTCCTGCATAGAGACCATACAGAAAGAGATAGACAAGTGTGAGGTACGGTGTGCCAACTGTCATAGGATACAAACATATAACAGAAGAACAAAATGATAGACCAAGAATTATTACAGGAACTGGAGGACAACGAGTGTCTCCTAGCTGACGGGTTTGATGACGCATTAATAGGTATAACAGAGGGGTCTAACCCTGTCTCTGTTTATGACACCGATAAATGTATAGAGGTGCTTATGCGTGACCACGAGATGAACCACGAGGAGGCATTAGATTACTTCTACTTTAATGTAGTGGGTGCATACGTAGGGGAAAAGACCCCTTTATTCCTACGAACATTATAATTATCTTCTCTTTCCCCTTTTACCCATCTTTCCCCTTTTACGAGGCTTTACACCATACTTTTTAGTAGCACCCGAATATTCTTCAGGGAGGTATGTCTTTGTTATACCTAATGCCTTTAAAGTATTCTCTACTACGTCCTGAGGGTCGTCATTTTTAATTAGCTTCCCTAAACTAATGTATGGGTCTAGGTTTGTCTTAGTAACAATCTCACCAATTAATTTTAGTGCAGCTTTTTCTTCACTTTTAAATTTCTTAGCGTCCCTTTTAAACCTATCCATCTCAGATATAATAGGGTTTATGGTTGAAGCACCAAAACTATACTTTTCTTTATATTCCCTACCCCTTAGTGCAGCTACTACCCTATCGTTAAGCTGGATTTCTTTTATTCCATTACCTAGTATAGGTATTACCTCAAGTAGCTGTATCGTAGTGGCTGCCTTAAGCATTTCATCAAGGAACTTATCCTTATCATCATCGTCACCGCTAAGTAGTGCAGCATATGTTACAGCCTTGTAAAACACGTTAGATAAACTAGCAGCCATAAAGAATTTTCTCCAGGATTTCTTTTTAGCCTTCTTACCAGAGAATGTATCCCTCATAATGTTAGTCATTGCTGACGTAGCTGTATTAAGTTTTGCTAGCTGTGCACTAGCAAACATAGTAAGGTAACCTAAATAAACATTTTTTGATATCTGTATACTACTCCTACCTGTAGGTCTTTTAGGCTGCTGAGTAAGGTCGTAGTCGTTAAACTTCTCTACAGCTTCAGCAACAGTCATCCCGTTTAACCTGTCCCTCCTATAGTTAGGTAGGTACCCTAGTACACCAAGTAAATCTCCCCCTGTAACAAATATACCCTTAGCTACCTGGAACCTTCTCCTAGCAACAGCCGTTCTGCTCTGCCCTTCAGACCTTACTAATGAACCCCTACCAGATTCAAGAGAAAATATATCCCCTTTCATATTCTGTTTTACACGCTCTCTGAATGTAGCTGAGTTATTATAAATCTCTGTTATATATCCTTTCATACCTGGTATACCTAGCACGCTACCTACGTCCTTTGGGATAGATAATAAAACCCTAGCCATATCATATGTATACCCAATTAAGTCTACCCCTGGTATCATAGCCTTCTTACTCCCCTCAGGGAAGAAGCTGTATGAGGGAAACGCCTCTATAAAAGAGGAAGCCTGTCTAGGAAGCTGTGCAACCTTTGATGTGATAGCTATACCAACAAATATACCTTGCAATGTTCTGTTAAAAACCCCACCTACAGCCATGTCACTTATACTAGGTGGTGATACAACACCGTCCAATAGGTTTGTAATAGCGGTTTTAGTTCTTGTAAAACCTATCAGCATATCTACAGCAGGTATCTTTAAGAAGGCATCTATATTGTTTACGGTTTGTGCGTATGCCTTATACTTCTCTATCTGCCTGATGTGGTTGTTAAGTGCATCCGTAAATGACTCTGACTTTAATACTACCTCAGATGTTTTATCTAGTCTATCATAAAAAGCAGAGGCCTTCTGCACGTCAAACCCATCCTTAAAATTACCACTAAACATTGACAACCCAGTAGTACCTGTTTCGCTTGTTTTTTGGTTTTCTGAAGTCTGCTGTGTTACGGTAGGGAAGTAGTTATCTAGTCGTGACAGGTCTATACCATTTATAAATGAGTACACATCGTTTACCCCCTCATAGTATTCCTCACTAAGGAAGTCAACAACCCCGTTAATAAATTTAACTGCGTCCTTACCTAATATATCTTTAATCCTATCTATCTCTGATGGGGTAATACCTTGTTTATTAAGCTTATCGTTTTGAACATCGTTAAGACTTAAGGCGTAAATCCTAGACAGCTCATCCTTTGTAAACCTTGCTGTAGTTACCCTACCTGTACCTACTGTCTTAACATCAAACCTATGTAATACTAAACCACCCCTGTGGATGTCCCTCTGAAAACCTTTGTACCCTAGCTTATACCCAGCATCTTTACCTATCTCATCTAAGCTATTATTAGCCTTCTCCTTACCGATTACTTCAGCCTCATAAGCCCTGTTTAATGGTCTTACCACATTATCTGTAAATGAACTCTTACCGTCTGTTAATCTGTCTAGTGCATTAGATATGGTCTGTATGTGTAATAGGTATTTACCAGGAGCAAAAGCTCTCATCATAGCATCACTGGTTGCTACACTGAAGCTGTCTACAAAATCTTTAATTGGACCGAAGTAATTCTTTCCTGCCCAGCTTTTAAGTATACTACTTTGCCTGTTGTTAAGCTCATTAAGTGTAAGTAGCTCCCCTTGAGGAGTAAACATTATAGGGTTGGTTTTACGTATCTGTGCAGTCACCCTGTCCTTAACCTCCTGTCGTGCCATTGCACGAATAATATTAGCTGCCTTATATTTTTCTCTACCTGCCTTAACACCATCCTTAAGGTCCTTAAGTATATCATCTATCTGCTCAATACTCTTGTCCTGTATGTCTGTAAGTAAATCAAACAGGCTTACCCTGTCAACGTAGTTTCTGTCTGATGTAGACATGTCATCCCCCTCTAATATAGCGTTGTCAATACGTGATATATCAGATAGGTACTGAGCCTCATTAATTAGTTTATCAATATCTTTAGAAAGTACTAATTTTAATATACTCTTAGCCTCCCCTAGGTAGGCTTTTGTTTCTGCGTCTAACCCTTTAGGTTTAGATTTTTTATTTATATACTGTTTTATATCATTTATCTTAGCCTTCTTAACTGTTTTACGTAGATTCTCTATCTTTTCTAGAACCTCATCTACCTTTATCTTAAAGTTTGTAGGTGTTGTCCTTGCCACCTTAAGTATAAGTGAGTTTATATCCACATTAGAGAACCCTTTAAACGAAGGTAATGCCTTCCTTATGATAGCCTTAATCTCCTCCTGCTTTCTTTTAATATCCTTCTCTGCAATCTTCTGCTGCCTTAGGTTATTCTTAATAGCCGCTATATCCTCTTTAACAGAACGAGGCATATACCTAGTAGCTAACCTTTCCTTTAATGCTTTCTGTATACCAACAACAAGCTCCTGCTGTACAGCATCAAACTGGTCCTGGTATATAGGCTCAGCCTTAAGTATCTCCTGTGCCTTTAGCTGTACCTCCTCATCGGTCTTAGTCCTTTTACCAACCTTACCCTTACCACCCTTTGGGCCTTGCACAGCAAAGTCCTCTAGCTTTTTCATTACATTATCGTATAGCTCCAAGGCCTGTGCAGCCCCGTCCTCTACCTTCATGAACTCCTTAGGTAGTTTAGTTGGTTCTAGCACCCTACCTGTACTAACCTCTAGTGCCTCCTTTATATCTGCTACCTTGAACTGTATTTTCTTTATAGGTGCACCGATATTAGAAGCCCTACCAGTAGCAACATCCTGCTCTGTGGCTGGCTGTGTTACCTGCCTACCCTTTAGGTACTCAAGTATTGCAGCGTCACTAATATCCTTAGACCTAGCACGAGATATAGCCGACTCTAAACTCATGTTTGCTGGCACACTCATTAGCTGAAGCTCGTTAGATAATGACTCAACCTCAGCATCCTTAAACAACTGGGTCTCAGACATTAAGTCTACGACCACAGCCTGTGTAAAGTCATCAAGGTCCATGTCTGCTAACTGCTCAGCTGTTACCTTGGATATACCAAGAAGATTTTTAATAGCAGCAAACAAATCTTTCAACCATGTAGCAAAACTTTTCCTACGTGCGGCTGTTGCAAAGGACTCTCCTTTATCACCAATAGCTGTAGCTAGTGCCTCCTTAAGGATATATTTCTCTATCTCCTGTTCGGTTGCACCATCCTTACGCATCTGTTTTATTATTCGATTATATTCTTTATTGTTTTTTATCTGCTCAACATAAGGTGAATCCTCAGCCAATTCTATGCCACGCTTATAAATCTCTGGGTATATCTTCTCCGCTACGTTAGTCCAGATATGTCCGTACTCGTGTATTGGTGTGTTGTAGTTTTCCCTGTCTGGGTTTAAGTATAACTTACCGTTATATACGGCACCATATATATTTTTTTTGTTAGTCTTAGTTGTTAACCCCTTTGTTTGTGTTTCTTTTAGTAACTGTTCAAACTCTTCATTTGTAGCCAACTGTACTGTAGGGAATGATTTACTTAACTTTACTATAAATGTCTCGTAATTAGTCCTTTTTGCTTTATCTATTTTTCTAGTTTTATCAGCGTTTATATCGGCTCTATAAGATTCGTTTGTCCTTGCCTCGTTAGAATAAATTTGTCTTTCGGTAGCAGGCGTAACCAAACCTGTTTTTTTACTTATTTTTTCTTTTTGTTTTTTCTTTAGTGACCCGTCAACCTTTGCGTTAACAGTATTTCTAAATGTTTTATTTATATTCCACATTGGAGCTGTCTCCCCCATTATACCTATAACCTTACCTCTTATATACTTTGGGTAGTTAGGGTGTGTTAATATACCTAACCGTTCTTGTTCTTCTCTTCCCATTATAGCCTCTTCTTTCAAGACATAATTTTCAATTTTCTTTTTTAAAGCTCTTTTCTTTTTTGGTGTCTTAGCCTCCTCAGTCATCCTTTTAATAGTAGGCTGGTAAGACTGCTCATTTTTAATAAGGTCTTCTAAACGGGCTCTATTTAATTTATTACCCTGTTTATCGTGAACCTCAAACAGTGTAGTTATAACCCCTGCAGGCAGGTTTTTCACAAAATTCTCGCTATTTTTCTCACGTAGAAATTCTAATGACACACCTATATCCTGTAGCATTTTTTGACTACTATTAGGCTTCTTAGTTTCTTCTGTTGGTACTGTTTTATCAAGTATTTTTTTTCTATTTTCAAGAGAAAGTTTAAGGTATAATTTTTTAAACTCTGAAATATTCTTAGCCTTCGATGCAATATCCTTAAATTTAGTAGTCGAAAGCTCTAACATCATAGCCTTAAAAATCTCATCTTTATTTTCAGCTTTAGCTATTTCTGTTGACAGGTCTCTAAAAATAGCTTCGTTCGAGTCTATAGCGGAGGGTGACATATTATATACGGTACTGAAGTCTGCATCTAAAGCCCCTCTAACTATTGAAAGGGATGCCACATCTGTTACAGATGCCCAAGCCACCTCTCCAAACTTATCTGATGTTAACCCAAATAATGGTCCTCCCCTTTTATCCCCCCTTGTGACCAGCTGGTCTGCCATGACATAGTTAGTCTTCTTACCTTCTATCTCACTTAATTTTATTTTAGGGACCTTATCCGTTAGCTCTGTATTGTCTGTAAATTTTACAGGTATAGGTATAAAGTCGGTATCAGGGTCCTGTATCAGTGATGGTGTCCCCTCAAGTTCAGGCTGTATAGATTCAAGCACCCTTGTTGCACCCTGTACCATACCTTCCTTGTCAGCTTCGGACATATTATTAGTCTTTAGCATAAAGTCAGGGTTCTTTATTATGTAGTCTAGCGACTCCACCTCACTGTCAATTCTATCCTGTGTATCTACATCTACTTCCGTTTCCGCTGCTTCACTAACTTCAGTCGGGTCCGCCTCTTGGGCTGTTTCCTGTTGGGTAGTGATGTCGATTTCGGTGTCTCCTTCTCCCATTGCTTCGCTAGCTCTGGTTTGTTCTTGTACATCCAGCGTCTCTGTGCTTTGCTTAGGAATGGCATCTTCTTGTGTTTTAATTAATGATTCTTCTTGTGGGTTAATATCATATACAACAGTACCGTATGTAGAGTTATCTAGGTCTGTCCCTGTAGCGTCAACACCCTCAAAACCTAAAGCCTTCATAACTAGTGTAGACCTTGTATCTTTATTCTCTTTGTTTTTTAGTTTTTTATTTATATCATTTGCTATGTCTTCGTACGGGGCTTTCGTGTCGAGGTCAATACGACTCGCTTTATCAGACATCTCTTCTGTTTTCGCCTCACCATACTTACTTACAAGAGCCTCATATTCTCTGTTATTTCTAACTAAAAACTCTTGGTAAGGGTTTTCTTGTCTTTCTTTAATAGGTAATCCTGACTCTTTAGCAATACGCTCTATATCAAATGATGTTATATCTTTATCATTAAACTCATTATCATTTATTCTTTTAAGTTCCTCATGTAAACTCAAAGTGGCTTTAGCTAAGTTATAGTTATTTAGGTCTATCTCCGAAACAATTCGTGAAGATGTTTCTGTACCTGTCCCCTTTGCAGAGGTTTCTGCATCTGCTCTTTTTCCAAAGAAATAAAACCCTGTACCAAAATGCCCTGTACTCCTGTTAGTAAGTTCAAACTTAGTTATAGGTTCTGCTTTAACAGTTAAGTCACCTGCTCTAAATACCTTTTTTTGACTAGGAGTTTCTTCTGTAGTCTTTGGTTGTACAGCTGAAGGATTAATATTAGGACCTGCATCAGATTTAGTTTGTGATGATGGTCTACCTGTTAATGCTGTTTTTTCTTCTGTAACTTCAACCTCTGCTGCTGGAGCTTCTTTTGTTTTGGTTGAAAGCTCCTCTAGATTTTTATTAATCTCGGACACCCTGTTTCTTTCGGACACTGTTAGTGCGGCATCCTTATTATTTATCTCTACCTCTAGCTGCTGCTTCTCCTTTACCAGGTCGTATGCTTCAGCAACATTCTCTACCTGCGGTGGTATAGAGTTCATCACCCCCATCATACCATTAAAGTCATCGCTAGCAGTCTTAGCCTCTGCGGTTGTCATATTACCCTGGGCTATCTGTGTCTGTAGGTATGTGTTATTCATATCCCTAAACTCTGAGCTGTTACCCAAGCCCTGCAGTACCTTAGCGTAATCATTTGCCTGGCCTTTAAACTCAAAATTAGCCTCATTAAAACCTCTTTTAGCTATGTTTACAGAGGCTCTTAATAGTCCCATACTCGCACCTGCAAAAAGACCTACCCTGGCATTTTTCATGACATAATCTTTTGCCTCATCACTTCCTATAGCAGGAACATCAAATATCTCCTTATCCTTAATCATGTTGTACACATTCTTGTACTCTACATCCATAACAGCTGCCTGTACACCCTCTGTTCCAAACTCGATAAGTCCTGCATCCCCGATAGAAAAAATCTTACTAGCAAATGAGTTAGACATAACCTTCTCCATAGCTCTTATTAGCATAGTCTGTGTTGCACCTTTAGGCACTGACGCTATAGCCTTTTCAACCTGTCTTTGTAGGAATCCATTTAACGCAGGGTTCTTTCCCATTACAGCCCTGAAGCCTATTGTCTCAAGGAAACCTATACCTACAGAGTATAGGCTGGCCACACCCATCTGCTCAGCTACACCAACATCCTTAAAGTTAGGGTTGTCACGCATCTCTGTCCTGATGTGGTCGTAGGACATCTGGAAGAACTTAGCGAACTGCCCGTACTTATTGCCCCCACCACCTAGGTAGGCACCCATAGACTCAATACCCGCACCAAGCCCAGTTAACACCTCACTCCTATCTTCAGACTTCATATAGGCGTCTTTTGTATTAGAGGCTGCCACTGTTTGTAGCCCCTTATTAAAGTCGTCCCCTATTTTTTTCTGTCCTTCAGTAATGTTTTTATCCCTAACCTCCTGCTCGGTAGCCCCAGCATCTACAAGTGCTTGCTGCTCAGGTGACAGGGGTGTAAAGGCACCTAGTAGTGCTATACCAGAATCAGCTAGTGCCCCACCACCACCAAAATTCTGCAGGGCGTTTAGTGCTGAGTTATATAAGAACCCAAGGGTACTTCCTATACTTTCTTCTTTATCAAATGTCTCCTTAGCCAACACGTATGCGGCAGTATTAAGTGTCCGTTCTGTCCTTGAGAACTGTGCACCCTT
>TARA_R110002167_G_scaffold100509_5_pt1 | contig 13849 bp, 8 predicted proteins | sample TARA_R110002167 | Tara Oceans TARA_R110002167 (sample SAMEA4398238) | marine metagenome | biome: Polar Biome; feature: [MES] marine water layer (ENVO:01000295) within the mesopelagic zone...; material: water (ENVO:00002006), including particulate matter (ENVO:01000060) such as...... | reverse complement strand
ATGCAAGTTTCAGTTGAGACTACACAAGGTTTGGAGCGTCGTTTAACGATTTCTGTTCCTGCCGAAACAGTAGATGTTGAAGTTAAAAATCGTCTTCGCCACATTGGCAAGACTCAGCGTATAAATGGTTTCCGTCCAGGCAAAGTGCCACCATCAGTTATTCAAAAACGCTATGGTCAGTCTGTTCGTCAAGAAGTTGCTGGTGAATTAATGCAACGTAACTTTGTTGATGCGATTGTTGCTGAAAAATTAAACCCTGCAGGTCGTCCAGCATTCGTTGCAAAAAGCAATGAAGATGGCAAGGCCTTAGAGTTTGAAGCAACCTTTGAGATTTACCCTGAAGTTGCTTTGAAAGATTTAGATAAAATTGCCGTTGAACGTCCAGCTGTTGACGTGACTGATGCTGACCTTGATGAGATGTTTGAAACATTACAAAACCAGCATAAAACGTGGAAAGAGAATAAGCGTAAAAGCAAGAAAGGCGATAAGTTAACTATCGACTTTAACGGTCGTGTTGACGGTGAAGAATTTGAAGGTGGCAAAGCTGAAGCTTTTGAACTTGAATTAGGTTCTGAGCGTATGATCCCGGGTTTTGAAAAAGACATTATCGGCATGAAAGCTGGCGATGAACAAACCATCACGGTGACTTTCCCAGAAGATTACCATGCTGAAAAGCTCAAAGGTAAAGACGCTGAGTTCGATATTGTTGTTCATAAAACTGAAGGTCCAGTTTTACCTGAAATTGATGAAGAATTTGCGAAATTATTCGGTGTCGAAGAAGGTGGTGTTGCAGCACTTCGTGAAGAAGTTGGCAAAAACATGACGCGTGAACTTAACCAAGCCGTTAAAGCTAAGGTTAAAGAGCAAGTGATTGAAGGTTTACTTGAAGTTAGCGAAGTAGAAATCCCTACGGCACTAGTCGCTCAAGAAGTTGACGTATTGCGCAAGCAAGCTATGCAGCGTTTTGCTGGTCAAATGGATCCAAACAACTTACCTGAGTTACCGGCTGAAATGTTTGAAGAGCAAGCTAAACGTCGTGTAAAAACTGGTTTGCTTTTAGGTGAAGTGATTAAAGTTAACGAATTAAAAGTTGACGAAGCAAAAGTAACTGAGTTAATTGAATCAGCCGCTTCTGCATATGAAGATCCAGCTGAAGTTATTGAGTACTACAAAACTAACAAAGAACTTGCTCAACAAATGCAAAATGTTGCATTAGAAGAGCAAGCAGTAGAATTGTTACTTAAGAGTGCAAAAGTGACTGACAAAAAAGTAAGTTTCAAAGATATTATGAATCCTGAAGGTAAATAGGCCTTTTAGATTGACATTCTCTTGAGCAATCGCTTAAATGGCTTATATGGGGACATATGAGCCATTTTTTTATCAAAAGGAAAGTTAGTTGTTTACTTCTCACAATAATTCTCACGATTTAACAAATAATATCGACAGTGCTTTAGTGCCAATGGTTGTTGAGCAAACCGCCAAAGGTGAACGCTCTTACGATATTTATTCTCGACTGCTAAAAGAACGCGTTATTTTCCTATGTGGTCAAGTTGAAGACCATATGGCCAATTTAATCGTTGCCCAAATGCTATTTTTAGAGTCAGAAAGCCCAGATAAAGATATTTATTTATATATCAATTCACCTGGTGGCTCTGTTACTGCAGGCATGGCTATTTACGATACGATGAAGTTTATCAAGCCAAATGTTAGTACGGTTTGTATTGGTCAAGCAGCGAGTATGGGAGCCTTTTTGCTTTCAGGTGGAGCAAAAGGCAAACGTTACTGTTTACCTAATGCTCGTGTGATGATCCATCAGCCTCTAGGCGGCTTTCAAGGTCAAGCATCAGATTTTGAAATACATGCAAAAGAAATTTTGTATATCAAAGAAAAGCTTAATCGTTTAATGGCAGAGCACACAGGACAATCATTAAAGAAAGTATCGGGTGATACTGACCGTGATAACTTCTTGAGTGCAGAAAGTGCGGTTGAATATGGTTTAGTTGATGCCATATTAGAACAAAGAATCGATAAATAACGGTCTACTTTGTTATGCGCATTGTTATTTGCGCAATTTATGAAATACTTGTCAGTATTAGTTTGTAAAATTTTAAATATTAGAGGTACCGTATGACCGATATGAAAACAGGTGACGGTGATGACGGTAAGTTACTGTATTGCTCATTTTGTGGTAAAAGCCAGCATGAAGTGCGTAAGTTAATTGCCGGACCTTCTGTCTTTGTTTGCGATGAATGTGTTGAGCTTTGTAACGACATTATCCGTGAAGAAATTAAAGAAATCGCACCAAAGCAAGATAAAGAAAGCTTACCAACGCCAATTGAAATTCGTGAAAGCTTAGATGACTATGTTATTGGGCAAGAGCACGCTAAGAAAGTACTCGCTGTGGCGGTGTACAATCATTATAAGCGTTTGCGCAATGGTGATTCACATAACGGTGTTGAGCTAAGCAAAAGTAATATTTTGCTCATCGGCCCAACCGGTAGTGGTAAAACACTTTTAGCACAGACACTAGCACGCTTGTTAGATGTGCCATTCACTATGGCTGATGCCACGACATTAACTGAAGCCGGTTATGTTGGTGAAGATGTTGAAAACATCATTCAAAAGTTATTACAGAAATGTGACTATGACGTTGAAAAAGCGCAGCGTGGTATTGTTTATATTGATGAAATCGACAAGATTTCTCGTAAGTCAGACAACCCATCGATCACGCGTGATGTTTCGGGTGAAGGTGTGCAGCAAGCGTTGTTAAAGCTGATTGAAGGTACGATTGCTTCTGTACCGCCGCAAGGTGGGCGTAAGCATCCACAACAAGAGTTTTTACAGGTTGATACCTCTAAGATCCTCTTTATTTGTGGTGGTGCATTTGCTGGCTTGGATAAGGTTGTTGAGCAACGTTGTCATACCGGTACGGGTATCGGCTTTGGTGCCACGGTTCGTGGTAAAGAAGATGAAAAAACCTTAACTCAACGTTTTCAAGATGTAGAGCCTGAAGATTTAGTTAAATATGGTTTGATCCCTGAATTTATTGGCCGTTTACCTGTAGTAGCTACCTTAACTGAACTTGATGAAGTTGCCTTGATTCAAATATTACAAGAGCCAAAAAATGCCTTAACTAAACAATTTACTGCGCTTTTCGATATGGAAAACGTTGAACTTGAGTTTAGAGAAGATGCGTTAAAAGCAATTGCACATAAAGCGATGGAACGTAAAACCGGTGCTCGTGGCTTGCGTTCTATTGTTGAAGGGGTATTACTTGAAACTATGTATGAATTACCTTCAATGGAAAATGCTACGAAAGTAGTGGTTGATGAAACCGTTATTAAAGGTGAATCTCAGCCGATTATTATTTATGAAACGCAGCAAGATAAAGCGTCTTCAGAATAAAAATCCTTACCTAAAACAACAAAAAGTGGCGTTAATCTGAGTGATTAACGTCACTTTTTTTTGTTCATCTGTTGAAAGTATTTGCAAACGCCCCATATACAAATACATATCCTAATACCAAATGGCTGAAAAAGTGTCGTTGGTATTATAAAATCACATCATACTATCACCGAGAGAGTAACCAATGACTAAAGAGTTATCTGGCGTAGTTGAAATTCCCGTATTAGCCTTACGTGATGTTGTAGTCTATCCACAAATGGTTATCCCATTATTTGTTGGTCGCGAAAAATCTATTCGCTGTCTAGATATTGCCAATGAAAACGATAAACAAATTTTCCTTGTTGCGCAAAAAGATGCTGCGGTTGATGATCCGACACAAGACGATCTATACCAAACTGGAACTATAGCCACAATTTTGCAAATGCTTAAATTACCGGATGGTACTGTCAAAGTATTAGTTGAAGGGGTGCGCCGTGCCCATATCAGCGAATTTGTTGAAATTGATGAATATTTTACCGCTAATGCTGATTTTTTGAATATTGAAGGAGTTCCTGACGATAGCACTGAGGTGTTAATTCGTTCAGCTATTTCTCAGTTTGAAGGTTACGTTAAGTTAAACAAAAAAATACCACCTGAAGTATTAACCTCAGTTTCAGGCATTGATGATGCTGAACAACTAGCAGATACCATGGCAGCGCATATGCCACTTAAATTGGTTGATAAACAAAAAGTATTAGAGATCACCCATGTTTCAGAGCGCCTTGAATTTTTAATGGCGCTAATGGAAGGGGAGATTGATTTACTGCAAGTTGAGAAAAAAATTCGTACCCGTGTTAAAAAGCAAATGGAAAAAAGTCAGCGTGAGTACTATTTGAATGAGCAAATGAAAGCTATTCAAAAAGAGCTAGGTGATGATGAAGAAGGCACAAATGAAGTTGAGCAAATAGAGAAGCAAATTGAAGCTGCTCAAATGCCAAAAGAAGCGAAAGACAAAACCTTAACGGAATTAAAGAAATTGAAAATGATGTCGCCAATGTCTGCTGAAGCGACTGTTGTGCGCAGTTACATTGATTGGATGATCAGTGTTCCTTGGAAAAAACGCAGCAAATTAAAGCGTAATCTTAAATTAGCACAAGAGGTCTTAGATAAAGATCATTATGGTTTAGATAAAGTTAAAGAGCGCATATTAGAGTACTTGGCCGTACAACAACGGGTTAGTCAGCTAAAAGGGCCGATATTGTGTTTAGTTGGGCCTCCTGGCGTCGGTAAAACGTCATTAGGGCAGTCCATTGCTAAATCAACCGGACGTAAGTATGTGCGTATGGCTTTAGGTGGTGTCCGTGATGAAGCAGAAATTCGTGGCCATAGAAAAACTTATATTGGTTCACTGCCGGGTAAACTGATTCAGAAAATAGCTAAGGTTGGTGTGAAGAATCCATTATTTTTATTAGATGAAATCGATAAAATGGCCTCTGATATGCGTGGCGATCCAGCTTCAGCTTTATTAGAAGTGTTAGATCCAGAGCAAAATAGTAGCTTTAATGATCATTACTTAGAAGTGGATTATGACTTATCAGATGTAATGTTTGTTGCCACCTCAAACAGCATGGATATTCCAGGTCCGTTGCTGGATCGTATGGAGGTTATTCGTTTATCGGGCTATACCGAAGATGAAAAGCTCAATATTGCAAAAAATCATCTACTTGATAAACAAATCGAGCGTAACGGTTTAAAGAGTAGCGAAATTGAAATAGAGGATAGTGCCATTATTGGTATTATTCGCTACTACACTCGTGAAGCCGGTGTGCGAGCACTTGAACGTGATATTTCTAAGTTATGTCGTAAAGCGGTTAAATCAATTCTTTTAGATAAGAAATTAAAGAAAGTCACCATAAACCAAGATAATTTATCAGAATTTCTTGGCGTGCAACGTTTTGATTATGGTAAAGCTGATGATGAAAACCGTATTGGTTTAGTCACAGGTCTTGCCTGGACGCAAGTTGGTGGCGAGTTACTGACTATAGAAACAGCTTCAGTGCCAGGTAAAGGCAAGTTAAGTTATACCGGTTCGCTTGGCGATGTTATGCAAGAGTCTATTCAAGCAGCCATGACCGTGGTAAGAAGTCGTACTGAGAAGTTACGTATTAATGAAGATTTTCATGAAAAACGTGATATTCATGTCCATGTACCTGAAGGAGCTACGCCTAAAGATGGTCCAAGTGCAGGTATTGGTATGTGTACTGCATTAGTGTCAAGTTTAACCGGTAACCCCGTAAGAGCAGATGTTGCGATGACCGGTGAAATAACTTTACGTGGTGAAGTGTTAGCTATTGGTGGTTTGAAAGAAAAACTGCTTGCAGCGCATCGTGGTGGTATTAAAACGGTGATTATTCCTAAAGATAATGAGCGTGATCTGGAAGAAATCCCTGACAATGTTAAAGCGGATTTAGCTATCTATCCGGTGAAGTGGATAGATGAAGTACTGAAAATTGCTTTAGAACATCCGGTTGAAAAGTGGCAATCAGATCGTTAAATGGGTATAAAAACAGCTGTTTTTACTGAAAAAGATAGAAAAACAGCAAAAAGTTGACAAAAAACGTAATTAACGCTTTTCAAACGCTGAAACTATGGTAAGTTAATGACGCTGATAACGCTAGAACCCCTATACATAAGGGGTCTAGTCGAGATAAAAATAATTATCAATATTTTTAGTTTTCTTTAACTCAGCGCTTGATGTTCAAAAAGAAGCTTGATATAAAAGTTTCTGCAGGACGCTAAAACAAATGATAGCGCTGAATAATAACAATTGAAGGGGAATACACTGTGAATAAATCTCAATTAATCGAGAAAATTGCTGCTGGTGCTGACATTTCTAAAGCTGCGGCTGGTCGTGCTTTAGATTCATTTATCGAAGCAGTTACAGAAGAGTTAAAAGGTGGCGAACAAGTCGCATTAGTTGGTTTTGGTACTTTCTCAGTACGTGACCGTGCAGCACGCACAGGCCGCAACCCACAAACTGGCGCGACTATTGAAATCGCAGCAGCTAAAATTCCATCTTTTAAAGCAGGCAAAGCGCTTAAAGATGCATGTAATGGCTAATCAATAGCTTTTGCTAATGATTGCTGATTAGGCCGCTTTTATAAGCGGCTTAATTGTTTCTAAAGCTCACTCACCTGATCAAGACAAAGCTGCTTTATAAAGTAAACCTAAAACGTTCTATATTTCCGTATTTAAGCTATCTTAATTCTCAACTTAGCGGCTTTCTCAAACTTATAATACCAAACCTATTAAGTTTTTTTTCTCTCAGCGCTTACGTATTGAAGTTCAATTATTCTGTGAAATACCCAGCTAGATAAATCCTCAAGAGCTGAATTGAGTACTAGCGACTTGTGACATTAATCAATTTATCTTATTTTTGACCTTAATCAAGTTTTCCGTTACTACTGTTGAATATGGCGCGGTGACTGAATATTTTGTGATATATTAACCACCAATAGTGCGAGCTATAGACAGGTTATGTCGTTTTTGCTTTCGGGTATATGAACTTTGCGTTGTTACTGAAATGAAAGTGACATTTTTCCGAGTGATATAGCTAGGAAAAGCTGCCCATAATTGTTAATCTTACCGCGCTTAAAAGCAACATCGTAGAACATTAGGTATTCGTTTTAATAAATTTAATTAACGCGTCTTATTCGACAATTATAGGTATAAATTAAATAATATGACTACATTTTGGCTGGCAATTTTATTACTAATCGTAATAGCATTACTTATTGTATGGCGAATTTTTACTGCAGCAAATAATGCTATTGGTGCGGAAAATGGCAATATTCGACAAGAAACTAATGTGACACTTTATCATGAGCATTTATCACAGTTAGAGCATGACCTAGCAGAAGGCAGTATTGAACAAGACAGTTTTCTGCAATTGAAAGCCGAACTAGACAAAACACTTTTACAAGATGCTAACTCAAGCGAAAACAATATTACAGAGCAGCAACAAAAGTCTTGGCTATGGCCGGTTGGTATTGCTTTTGCCATTGTTAGTCTGAGCTTCTATAGCTATATGATCCTTGGTGCTTACCCACAATTAAACTCACCTGCTGCGCTGAATGAAAGTGACGCTCACAGTGAATTGTCTCCAGAGCAAATGCTTGCTTATCGCTTACAACAACTTCAGCAAGAAATCGCAAATGATCCAACGAATTCCCAAGCACTATTTAGTTTAGGACAGGCTTATATTTCAGTTGGTGAGTTTGATAATGCTATTGAAGCCTTTGACGGTGTTATAACGCAAGTAGGTGAGCATGCCGAGTTGCTAGGACCGAAGGCTCAGGCGATGTATTATAAAAATAATCAAGTGATAAATGACGATATTCAATTAGTTATAGATAAAGCTTTAGCTTTAGATTCACTTGATGCCTCTACCAACATCCTGTTAGGTATGGACAGTTTTAGTAATCGAGACTTTGCAAAAGCAGTACAGTACTGGGAAACTGTTTTAAACAGTGACCGTCCAGGTATCAGCAAGCAAGCTTTAATAGGGGCGGTAGAAGAAGCTAAAAATCAATTGCGTATGAGTAGTGATGGCGGTGCATTAACAGAAACTGCACAAGAAGTGGACCCGACATTACCTCGACTTAATGTTAATGTTTCTTTAGCGTCAAATGTTCAAAAGGCATTAATGAACAGTGAAGACAAAACGGTATTTATTTATGCTATTGCAGCAGATGGTCCTCGTATGCCTTTGGCTGCGGTAAAAATTAAAGCCAGTGATTTACCATTAAGTATTGTTTTAGATGATAAGCAAGCGATGACGCCGCAAATGCGCTTGAGTAGTGTTGATAAAGTTCATATCTACGCGGTGGTATCTATGCAAGGCAATGTTGGCATTAAGCCAGGTGACTTCAAAGTTGAAGTGCTTGATATAGATGTGATGGAAAAAAGTCCGATTAACATGCAAATATCGGCGCAAGTACCATAAGAGATAATTGATTCTGTGCTGCAGTAATTATGTTCACTAGCGGTAGTTACCGTAGCATAGGCTTAGAGAAGATTTGAAATTAACTAACGTTAACTTTAGCTGTGTGAGTTAAATTGAGTTTAGTTTTAATAATGTTTTAACATTGATTTACAGGAATTATCATGATCCCAGAGCTCGGCCATTTCGCCCTCATTATCGGATTAGCTTTTGCTTTATGTTTAAGCATAGTGCCGCTAATAGGTGTTGCGCAGAACAATCAACAATTAATCAATAGTGCCAAACCTTTAAGCTTTGGTTTATTTTTCTTTGTCGGCATTAGTATTTGTTTATTAGCTTATAGTTTTACCGTCGATGATTTTTCAGTTAAATATATTGCCAATCATTCGAACAGCCTCTTACCTTACTATTTTAAAATTAGTGCGGTGTGGGGGGGGCATGAAGGCTCAATGTTATTTTGGGTATTCGCTTTAACTGGTTGGACCTTTGCCGTTGGTGTTTTTAGTAAACAATTAGAGCGAGAGTTTGTTGCACGCGTTTTAGCGGTGATGGGCATGATCGCTGTCGGTTTTATTTTATTTACCTTGCTCACTTCTAATCCATTTGAACGTTTGCTGCCTAATTTTCCAATGGAAGGGCGAGATTTAAACCCATTATTACAAGATATTGGTTTAATTATTCATCCACCAATGTTGTATATGGGCTATGTTGGTTTTTCTGTTGCTTTTGCCTTTGCTATTGCGGCTTTAATGGCGGGAAAAATGGACGCGGCTTGGGCTCGTTGGTCACGCCCTTGGACCGTAGCTGCTTGGTCATTTCTATCGGTTGGTATCGCCCTAGGTAGTTGGTGGGCTTATTATGAACTTGGTTGGGGCGGTTGGTGGTTCTGGGATCCTGTAGAGAACGTTTCATTTATGCCTTGGCTTGCAGGTACAGCGTTAATACATGCACTGGCGGTAACAGAGCAACGTAATACTTTTAAACACTGGACTTTATTACTGGCGATATTTACATTTTCATTGAATTTACTTGGTGCCTTCTTGGTACGCTCAGGGGTTATTACCTCAGTACACTCTTTCGCTGTTGATCCAGGGCGAGGTATGTACTTATTAGTCTTGTTAGCGATAGCGGTGGGCGGTTCATTAACCTTATATGCTATTAGAGCCTCTAATGTCAGCAGCCCTAATCGCTTTACGCTATATTCACGTGAAAATACTATTTTAGTTGCTATGTCGATTTTAATTACGGCAACCGTGACCATTTTATTAGGCACATTATATCCGCTGATTATTGATGCCATGGGATTGGGCAAAATTTCAGTTGGTGCCCCTTACTTCAATGCGGTATTTATTCCGATGATGATCGCGTTATTTGTTCTTATGGGCATAGGGCCACTTATTCGCTGGAAAAAAGCCCGCAAAGGCGAGCTATCTAAACACTTGAACTTTATTTCTATTTTTAGTGTCTTGTTCGGTATTATTTGGCCATTTCTGTTTGCCGGTGAATTCAACTTTATGGTCTTTGTTGGTATGACCTTAGGTTGCTGGATTGTATTAGCAGTATTAAAAGACGTATTTAATAACGCTAAACAAGCGGATGGACGTTGGAAGTTTTCAGCTGTTCCGCTTAATCATATAGGTATGGCTGTTGCTCATGCTGGTATTGCGATTACCGTTATTGGTGTCACTATGGTGTCTTCTTATGAAAAAGAAATTAATGTTAAAATGTCACCAGGTGAAAGTGTAAAGTTATCAGGCTATACCATTGAATTTGCAGGTACAAAAAATGTTTTAGGCCCTAACTATAGTGCCATTCAAGGTCAAGTTAATGTCTTACTTGATGGTGAGTTTATAACGCTATTAAAACCTGAACAGCGCACTTATACGGTCGAAAGCATGGGCATGACAGAAGCGGGTATACATACCAACTTATTACGTGATATTTATGTGGCGTTAGGTGACCCATTGGGCCAAAACTCTTGGTCAATGCGTTTATATTATAAGCCGTTCATTGTCTGGATTTGGTTAGGTGGGTTCTTCATGGCAATAGGTGGCTTTTTAGCGATATTGAGTAAACGTTATCGCAAGCGCGTATTAGCTACAGAAGAAAAGCTTAAACAATCTAACCCTGTCGTTTTACAAGAGGCATAAATTAATGAAAAGTATTATCCGTTTTATACCATTAATTTTATTTATTTTATTAGGGGTTTTACTTTATAGAGGCTTGTTTCTTAATCCTCAATCGATGCCGTCGGCTATGATAGGTAAACCTCTACCTGAGTTCGAATTACCAAGCTTAACAGCACCAGAGCAAATGTTGGGCCGTGATGATTTACAAGGTGATATTGTCTTACTTAACGTCTGGGCTACTTGGTGTATACAGTGTAAATATGAACACCCATATTTACTCAATATTGCTCAAGATCCACGTATTAAGCTCTATGGCCTTAATTTTACTGATGATCGTAATGCTGCCTTACAGTGGTTGAAGCAATACAAAGATCCCTATGTGCTATCTATTTTTGATGAGCAAGGGGCTTTAGGTTTAGATATTGGTGTTTTTGGTGCGCCTGAAACTTTTGTGATTGATCATAAAGGCATTATACGTAAGCGTTTTGCTGGGCCAATTAATGATATGGTATGGAAAAAAGAGTTCTTGCCGTTAATTGAGGTTATAGTAGCTGAAATGGCACAAGGGGCATCTTAATGAAGCATCAAGCAAAACACAATTATATAGCTAGGTTGCAAAAAACGATTGGCTTTGCAGTCAGTATTATATTGTTGAGTTTCTTGTCGATAAGTAGTGCTAATGCAAGTCCTGTTGACACTTTTCAGTTCAAAGATGAAGCAACTAAAGTACGCTTTCAAGTTTTATCGAAAGAGTTACGTTGTCCTAAGTGCCAAAACCAAAATTTAGCCGATTCAAACTCTAAAATAGCTGTCGATCTAAGGAAAAACTTGTATAACCTCTTACAAGAGGGCAAGAGCGATCAGGAAATTATCGATTTTATGGTTTATCGCTACGGAGATTTTGTGTTATATCGTCCACAATTAACCAAGCAAACCTATATTTTATGGTTTGGACCCCTGGTCATTCTGATGGGCTTTATTGTCAGTTTAATATTTGTTTTACGTCGACGTAGCAAACTTAAGGCAAGTGAGCTTAATCTATCGTCGAGCGAGCAAGCTAATTTGGATGATATTCTTAATAAGAAATAAAAATTAATCCCGCTACTTCGATGCAAAAATAGAGTAAGTGTTACAGTAACGCTTACTCTTTTTTGATCTAAAAGCTGAAATTGTGAAAGTCTATTTTCAAAGCAAGTTGGTGGTTATTTGACCGTTATTTCATCGCCAGAGTAAAAGAGTTTCATTTTCATTATTATTGGGCTAACATGCCCGTTCAAATTGTGATTTTAAAGTGTGTAAGTTGGTAAAATAACCTTGTTAGTTTGTTATTGGAGTGAAATTCACTTGTTCATTGACAGGGTTACGGAACAACTAAAACGTATAATAGGGGTAAGTTAAAACCTCAAAAATCACACCGAAAGTACCATACCCTCGTGTAAAGAGATAAAGATGTTAGAAAATATTCGAGAAAGCTCTCAAGGATTAACCGCTAAGATTATTCTTGGTTTTATTATTTTAACCTTCGCTGTTGCTGGCATTGGTAGCTACAACAACTCTGTTGACACTTCTGTTGCAGATGTTAATGGTGAAAAAATATCACAAGATGAGTTTAATAAAGCTTATCAAGCACAGCGTAATCGCATGGCGCAGCAATTTGGTGATATGTTTGAAACATTATCGGCTGACCCTGGCTACATGAAAAACTTTCGTGATGGTGTAGTTGACAGTTTAATTAATCAAAAACTTGTTGACCAAAACTCAGCCTCGCTTGCTATTCGTGTGGCGGACCAACGTATTAAAAGTACTATTCGTAATATGCCAGAATTTCAAATTGATGGTATTTTTGATAATAATCGCTATTTAGCGATGATCAATCAAGCTGGCTTTTATCAGTCGTCTGATTTTCGTGATTATTTACGTACAGAAATGACGCGTCGACAACTGACGCAAGCGTTAGTTGCCAGTGAATTTAGCTTGCCTTATCAAGAAGACATATATACTGCGCTACAAAACCAGCAACGTGATATTCGTTTTGCAACCATTGATGCTGAGCAATTTAAAGCGACGGTGGAATTAAGCGACGAAGAAATTAATGACTATTACCTTGCTAATCAAACGCGTTTTGAAAATCAAGAGCAAGTCAAGGTTAATTACATCACGCTTGATGTTAATGATATTGCCAAGACAATAGTGTTAACCGATGCCGATATCGAAGCTTATTATCAAACGAACATAAGTCAATACCGTGATGAAGAACAACGCCGTGTTGCCCATATTTTAGTTGAATTTGGTGATGATGAAGCGAGTGCTAAAACCCGTGCCGATGCATTACTGGTAAAAGTTCATGCAGGTGAAGACTTTGCTACATTAGCAAAAGAAAATTCAGATGATACCTTCAGTGGTGAAAATGGCGGTGATCTTGATTGGATTGATGCTGGTGTTATGGATGCAGCCTTTGATGAAGCAGCGTTTGCTTTAACGGATATTGGCAGTGTTAGTGATGTGGTTAAAACAGATTTTGGTTTTCACATTATTAAATTAACTGATTATAAAGCTGAAAATGTCCAGAGCCTCGCAGACGTTCGTGATGTCTTAGTTGCTAAAGCGAAAAATGAAAAAGCACAAGATAAATTTTTTGAGCTACAGCAAGAAATTGCACGTTTAAGCTTTGAGTTTCCAGATAGTTTAGAAGACGCTGCTGGTGCGATAAATACCACAGTAAAAACTTCTGACTGGTTAACTCGTGGCAATAATATTGCACCGTTTAATGTTAGCGCTGTTGTTGATGTTGCCTTTTCTGACCTTGTAATTAATGAACAATTAAACTCTGACATTGTTGAAGTAAGTGACAACTTAGCGATTGTAATGCGCTTGAATGAATATCAAGGAGCCAGCGTTAAACCATTAGCTGAAGTTAGCCCGCAAATTAGAGATATGCTTATTGCGCAAAAAGCTTCAGAAAAAGCACTAACTGTTGCAGATGAGCTATTAGTTGCATTTAAAGCGGGTACTGATATTACGGAGCAATTAGCAGAGATTGGTGCAACAATGGAAGTTAAAGCTTCGGTTGCTCGCGTTGGTAGTGGTTTAGATGCAAGTTTAGCAAGAGAAGCATTCAAATTACCTCGTCCTAACGAAGGCACTGTTTCAGCAACAACCGTTAACTTAAGTAATGGCAACTTAGCATTATTAGAAGTACAAGCGGTGAACGATGGTGAAGTAACAGCGTCAGCTAATTTATCACAGCAATTAACCCAGCAATTAGCACAAGCGGCCTATTTAAGTTACATAGAATCGCTAAAAGCAGATGCGGATATTGTTCGTCGAGAAATAG
>TARA_R110002167_G_scaffold42855_4_pt1 | contig 13851 bp, 19 predicted proteins | sample TARA_R110002167 | Tara Oceans TARA_R110002167 (sample SAMEA4398238) | marine metagenome | biome: Polar Biome; feature: [MES] marine water layer (ENVO:01000295) within the mesopelagic zone...; material: water (ENVO:00002006), including particulate matter (ENVO:01000060) such as...... | reverse complement strand
ATTAAGTGCATTAGTAAAATACAAGATTCTTTTCAATAAACTACTGTCACCAGATATGGTATCATCATCTTCCCTATCAAAAGTCCCTAAAAGACTATATTTCCAAGGATATTGTGAATTTTGATTTCTAAAATATACTTCTAGAAACATATCCATATTTGGATAATCAGCTGATTTATCGATTACATCAGTCAATGCAACTTCTTGGAATCCAAGAAAGCTGGCACCACCTGTGTTGCTTGATTTTTGTTCAAAAGAACCTTTAAACGGCATTTATTACTCCTGTTCTTTGTATTTTAGTATTTCGTTAATTACGCTATTGTAATCAAATTCAAGAACTTTCTGGGCTAAAGGCCTTAACCTGCTGCCTACAGCTCTTTCATCGTATGCTTGAAAAGAAAGATAGAACTTACCATCTTCTTTGTTAGCCATAGCGTACCCTATCACGTCTGCAGTTGCAGTTAAAGCATAACTTAACCCTTTAGGTAAGTCTGGCCCTAACTGACTTTTACCGTCTGTTATGACGGTGCTCTTAGCGTGTGAAATCAGTACTAGGTTTCTTCCTAATGATTTACACAACGTTTGGAACTTTTTTATGATATCTAGATTTTTCTTTCTAGCTTGTGCCCAATCAGCACCCCAAGATGAACCTTCTCCCATTGCTGTTTGTCCTCTTTCTCCGCAAACTTCAATTTCAATCCATCTATTTATGTGATCTACTGTATCTATAACAATAGTATCGTAAGGTAACTTTTTCAAATTATCCTTTAACCAAAAGTAAACTTCAACCATTGAATATACTTCCATAGGGTCGCCAGTATTTTTACCAGTACGATGATAATACTCACGCTCTAAATTCGGTACAACTTCTGTTTGAGGTTTGCCTTTTTCAGTAGCTTGTTTTCCATCAACCATTTTTGCTCTAGTTGGTGTATTTAAACTCGTTACTGTGATTGTATTTGCTTTGTCAGCAAAGTCTGAGCCTAAGTCTGTATCTATTAAAAGACATCCTTCTGCTCCTTTTTCACTCCATCTACTGGCTTGTGTAGTCTTACCTGTTTTGGGTTGCCCGATAAAATACCAGGTTAACCCAACAGGTAATTTTGTCCAGTCAGTAGATACTTTTTTTATATTAATATCCATAACTATCCTTATTTAAACGTTTATTACGAGATTGTCAGTTCGCATTGTAATAGGCGATAGGCCTAACCAAATATACGCATGGTAAGGTCTTTTGGCAACAAGATTGAATACTTGGTCCACTCCAAGTCCTCCAACTATAGATGCTGTAAAGATAGTATGCTTCATAGTACAGGGCTCTTCTCTTATCTCATGAGTAGGTAACCATGTGCTCATATAATCATCTTCTTTTTTACTTACAGTAACTATTTCCATTGCTAAAGCTCCCATTCGTAAATCGATAAAGAACTGTCTTGAACTTTGTTTCAACCAATTCTTATAAGCTACTAATCTTCCCTCCATATTATCTAAACATACAATCATTTTCGGACAGGTAGGGCTTGATTCAACATATTTCTCATCATATGATTCAAATCCATCTGGGTCCACTCCATACATAGAGAATACATTTTTAGCTATTTGAGCTTTTGGCTTACCAATAGAGTTTTGAGGATAGAGTGTAGTTGAAAGATTATGTTCTTCTAATATATCATAATCCCATCCTACTATCTTTTTAAATCCCATAATAGACAAAAGAGGCACTAGCTGTGAGCCAATGCCTCCCAATCCAACTATACCTATACGGTCTAGTTTTCTTTGAGGAATCAAATCCTGATTACGAAGGAATCTAGCAGAAGTTGTGATAGCCATAAGACCCTCCATATCCTGTTGTTTCCTCATTTCCCATTAACAATATTATTTCTCCATAAGAGAATCCACCTTTTTCAGAAAGAAATGTTTCATAGTCTACATCGGACATATTACCTTCTATCCACCTATCAGTTGCTTCTTTTACAAGCTTTTGACATGACGATGTCTTACTTTCTAGAACTTTTTCTTTGGGAGTTTTCCCTACTACATCTATATCGACAGTTTTATTCTTCTTTAGATTATCAATCTGTGTCTTTGAAAGAGGTCTCCAGTGATTGACAGTATCATATAGAGTCATTTGATTCCCAGGTTTAACTTTTGGTTTATTCTTTTCAATGATATCTGCCTCATCTACCCATTTATCTAATGGTCTATATCCAGGTACACATATCTCGATATCATCTTCATCGATTTCTACGCAATGCTGTACTTTATATTGGTCTTGATAACCAAAACCAAATGCGTGCAATGCATTACCAGTTTTAGCAACAACTAAGCTCGCATAGAACCCTTTTTCTGGTGCGTTATCTTCCATAGTACTTGTATCAGTAGCTGAGAAGAAGGCTCCCATAGTATTATGACTATGTATTAGTCCTATACTTGCAGTCTTTAGACTGGGTTTGCTTTCATAAGTCTCTTGCATTATTTTAGCAAAGTCTCCAGCTGTCCACTCTGTAGATGCGTGGCCTCCTAAGTTAAGTGGGTGGAAATGAACAATCCTAAATTCAATAGGATATCCATCCTCGTCCTTTTTTAGCTTATACCAAGCTGGTCCTGACCACTCAAGGTCTTTAAATCGATTCAAAAGATAGGTGTACTTGCTGTGTATCACCTGAGGTATTATTAGTTTTATATCCGACATATTTTTCCAATTCTCCTATCTGCTTTTTATAGCTATTAATTACTTGTTTTGTATCTTCTTCAATATAACTTCTTTTTATTCTTTCATAAGTTTCTATTAATGAAAATACACTTTTAGGCATTTCTCCTATTTCATTGATTGTTTGAACTAAGGTATCATCAAATCTTCTATAATTTGATCTTCTCCAGAATGTTCCTGACTCATTGTAATCAATTTCAATTGTATTATTATAAGCTTCTACTGTTTTATAGCTGAAGCTTTTATCAATATAATTATCCATATATTTATTTACAATATCAGGAGTTATAACATTCTCAGACTTAAGATTTACGAAATTGACTACTTTCCTATATCTTCTATACTGTACGTCTTCAAGATTAAGAAAATCCGTTATCAAATAATTTTTTCTCTTTAGGTCTGCAGCTTTTAAACTACTTGAATTTATCATTAAATACGGAAGTCCTCCTCCTTTTCCTTCGTTTATAGGAACATTATTCATTAAATCTAATTGAGCGACTCTTCTCCCATCATTAGGTGCTAAATATTTACAATAAATATCTAAGCAAGAATACTCTTCATCGTCAAGAATAGATTCAGATAACTTTTTATTCTTTATCATATGCTTTCTAAAATCAAATAAGAAATTAGATAGATGGTTTAAAAGTCCACCTCTTATCCTATTTATTGGGACCATAGCATTATGATGAAAATTACTATTTTCTATTGTCCTAGTCTTGAACCTTGTGAAGGTATACTTTTTTTTCATAATAGTTTTTGAATCATGTAATACAGGTATTATGAATATATTACTACGAGGAATTACAGAGTGTTGACCGACAAATGTCCTAGGATGGTCTTCATTTCTTTCTATAATCTCATAATCGTGTCCACTTAAATAAATTCTTAATTCAGGATCTATCATAGATTTTATTAAAGCTCCAATATTTGATGAATTATCTTGAGTGAAATAGAAGATATCTTTTAAATATTTTAAATCACTCATAATATTTCCAGAATTTATTTTATTAATATTTTTTATAACAAAATTCCTATAGTCAGCAAATCCATCAGTCTTGCAGCCATATGCGACTACCATTTGCCCTTCTGTAAATGATTTATCTCCAATAACAAAATCTTGTTTTTGATGATAAATGCTAAAGAAAGGTGAACGTGCGTTCCAAGTATTAACAAACTTATGAGCAATAATTAAATACATCATTGCATTATTATTATGTTGAGCAGTTACCAAGTTTGTAAGGAAATTCCCTAGGCAGGGTTTACCTTCAGAAATATGAGGATGATATGCATATTGTTTCGTTCGTAAAATCATTTTAACATCATCTTTTGCTACATCATAAGAACTATTGTAGAATGTACAAAAATTATCATAATCTCTAGATATATACATATATATCCTTGGCATATAATGTATTCTTCGACTTCTTAACTTGGGGATACCTAAATTAAACATTAGTCCAGAATATACACCATTTTTCATATCGTCAACAGCTGCTAGGCCCATAGGTTTTAATGGGTCTTTTATCATATCCCAAAGAGCTTCCCAATTTAGTTCACTGAACTTAAAATCATTTCTACGATTAAAAAGATGCTCTAAAGTCTTCTTAATTAGTTCTTTACATTCTTCTAAATCTATAGGTCTACCTAAAGAATTTTTCGCTCCAGAAGAAGGAGTTATAATACTAGACTGTAATTGATACATAGTATCTCCTTATATTGTTTTAGTTAAAGGTGTTAGTTAAAGTAAGAAAGGGCAAATAAAATCAATAATTGGTTTCCAACTGTTCATTTATTTACCCTATATATCTTACTATGCAGACGGTAGTCTACTTACGTATATTACCACCAGATGCAACTTTGTCTGCTTGAAAAGAGACATATTGCTTACCTCTGAGTGGTGTGGAAGCTGTCGCTTCGACGCTGTCTACATGAATTGCTACACCCACCATATTGATACCTAGCTGTTGAGCTATATCACCTGGTGTTGTAGCCGGCATTGTAGTGACCTGACCATCATTTACTAATGGTGAAATCACATTGATCGTTCCTACTGTACTTGCCATTTTTACTCCTATCGATTAGGGTTAACAGATTTAGCTCTTACGGGGTCTGCCTCTCTTGGGCTTTGGCGTAATCAATGGTATCTGTCTTGACCAATAATACACCTGACTTTTTAGTTTCCATAACTGACTTCTTAGCCTCCTGATAGGAAGATAGAAATATAATCCAGCAAAAATAATACCTGTTGCAAATCCTGCAACAAGCATTAGTGTTTCGAATACAGTCATTTAAGACTCCTTTTGGGTTCTGTCTATTTCTAGACGGTTTATCAAATTATAGAGGAGCAGGCCAGCCAGCCTCTCCTAAGAGTTAACTCCTCTAAATCATAGCCGTGCAAGTTTCTAAAACTCTGCGTTATTTAACTGTGCCTGTAGCACGGCTCTGGTTAAAAATAAGAACAAGGTAGCTTCCACCTATCTTACTTTAGGTATCAAATCGAACTCCGCCTCTTTTGAGGCTTTGTTGTTTTTTTTGAAATTAGCACTTTTGTTCTTAAGAATTATGTGGTTACTCACCCCGACAGTTTTCACCACAAATTTATTGCGAAGAATCGGTGCCAACCTTTGACATATCACTTTTATTGTCATTACCATGCAAACTAGTATTTTTAACAGTACTCACAACTCTCTTAGCTTTATGTGTTAGGCTAGGAGCTTTTATGTTAGTTAATTTGTTTACCAGGTTCTTCTTCGCAATTATATGTTCTTCTAATTCATTCCAATCTGGACGTGCATCTAATTCCATATCATCAAATGCTGGCATTATAGTTTACCTATTATTTGCTTTGCAAGTTTATCATAGGCTTTCTTTTCTGCTAATGTTCTATTCTCCATTGGGTCAAAGGCTATATTATCTTTTAAATCAATTCCTTCTGATATTCTTGTTTGTTCCTCTGACCTATCCCATCTATTTTCTTCATATGCTTTCATTTTTATTCTATACTTATTGTCAATATTAATCAGACTCTGTCTAAACTCAATTAAATCAGATTGCATTGTTTTCATATCTTTTCGATAATGACTTGTTCTTTCAAATTCATCCATAGTTTGCTGATTAGCTTTTTTACTTACTTTTACAAGATTTTTATATTCTATTTTTATTTGTTCTATTTTCCATTTATTATCATAATGATGTTTAATAGACCATAATCCAAGTAAAAATAGAATTACAATAGTTGCTATATCCATGACTTCTCCTATATTAAAGGGTTAGATTCTTGCGAATCTGCGATTGCTTGTTCATATGCATCTTTTAAATCAAGACCCATAAGCCATTCTTCATTTAATCTCCAGGTATAGCATCTTTTACCATATTTGCTTTTAAATTGCAATGGAGTTTTTCTAAGAAACCCTGATTTAGTTAAATCAGTAATTGCTCTTCTAATTGATGTTATAGGATACACATGACCCTTTTCATTTAACATATGATGTACCATTTCGGCACTTAAATAAGCATCCATCTCTGAATTAATATCTAAACTTGTTACATGCATCATTTCAAAACAGGTTAATACTTGACTGCTCTGTTTATCATTTTGTTGCATTGCTTTTGTCAATTCCTCAACAGTTCTAAGGTGTGTTGTATTGTAATAAGCCATATTTCCTCCTTTGGCTTGATTGTATTAATTAATAGGCTGATGCGTAGTACTCTAAACCACATCATTTAATTCAATTTATAGTCTATGAAACCTATCTATTAATGATTTAAGTGATTATTCTTTATCACCTTATGAATATTTCGCTCTGATGCTATCTTTCTAAAACTATTAACATCTGGACAAAATACTATTCTACCACATTGTAATTCTAACACCGTATCTTTATTCCTTCTGTAGATTATCGGTGCTCCTCTTTGATCTTTCGCTACCCTATCGGGTAATTTATCACATATTTCTTTTATAGTGACTTCTTGTAACATTAGCCCTCCTTATTAGTACCTTAATAACTCTGCATGCTTCCATATCTCGTGAGTATCCTTGTTTAAAGCAGTAATCATGTAATTTCTACTTATTCCTGGTTGGTTAGCTCCAAAGTTATACGTTTTTGGGATTAATAAATACTTGTTATCTGAATTTAAATGAGATGTCTGCAATAATGCAATTCCTATCTTTTCATGGTTTTTATAAACTATATAAAGAGGTATAGAATGAATACCATTCTTATATATTTTAAGAACTTCTTCATCACCATCCTTATACTTCTTAACACTCTCTTCATAAAACTTATTCTTATATAAATACCAAGCTGGTGCCCTTGAAGTTATAAAATTTACAATATGACATTCATCATTACCGTCTTTTTGTTCTACTTTATTTATATCAGCTACTTTAATTGCTTGTCCTGGATGGACTACATTAACGCTCATAACGCCTCCTGTTCTAGTTATTAAAATTATAAAACTGAATCAATGAATATGCAAATATAAATGAAACGTTTATTCAAATACATACTCATATCATCAGTTTTAATATTGTGTTGCTTATCAGTTACATACATCTCCTTGTTGGTTAGAAATACATCCAATAGTTTAATTGATTGAGCCGTTACATATAGTGCGCATTCTATAGTGGGCGTTTAAAGGAGTTTAACAACCTTCGCTTATTATGGTATAGCCAATCCTTGTTTTCACTCAATCAAAAGATTGTAGGATATTATCGCCTCCTACAGGGCTTAAGATTTAAGGTACAAAGGATAGGGGACAAATAAAGAAACCCCTAAAACCCTAAATCTAATTGGGTAAAAATATCCTATCAGTTCTGTCTCTATCAATACTATGAGACATATTATCTTCTAAACATCGCTGATACATTCGAACTTCAAAACATAACTCATCATTCTTTTTTCTACTACGATATAATTGCCACATTTGGAAAATGATGAAGATTGTAGTGGCTATTGAATACAGTATTATCGCTAATACTAGTAATTGAAAACTGGTCATTTGATACTCCTATCTCTTATTAAACGTGTACTAACGCATACTATACTATTACGCAGTCCTGTCACACCTTATGAAAAGAAAGAAGATATAACTACGGCTATCACCTTGTAGTTATATCTTTCTTTCGGCACAGTGCCTATGCCATAACGACTATGCGAATAGTCCTTTATGGTTGCTAGTAGAAACAACAGTCCTGCGGACTATTGGTTTGTAGTAAGCAATGGCTACTGGCTCAACATCAGGATCGTCAGATTCGAGAATCTGAGGGGCTTTTGTGAGCTGGTAGTCCACATTGGGCTGTATTTGTAATTCCATCTTATCTGTAAGATACGATTGTACAAGCTTCTTAAGACCACTGGCTTTAAGAACCTTGGGGAATTGCAAATCAACCTGAAGAGACCGCATTTTGAGGTTGTTGGTATAGGAACGTTTACCATCAGCATCAACCTTAGGGTAGAATACCTTACTACCATCAGGCATCTTCTGGGATGTGCCGTCTGTTGTGTTAGAAACTGTGAACTCTGTTATCAGTTGGTTATCACTATCAGTCATAATATAATATCTCCTGCACATAGTGCGAGTTATGTTAGATTGTGGGTGATAGTTACTAACTATAAGCAACAGAACATCACCCAGTGATGGGTAGGGGGCATTAACTTGCGTTAAGCTCGACGAGTATTTCAACCCGTATGGCACCCCATAGGGCTGAAATCGGAGGGGAGTAGCAACCTGTATATCATGTAACCCCATTCTAGAATATTTTTTTAGGATTTTATGCTCTGACTTATTTTTTTTATAATTTTTTTTTATAATATTTTCTATATCTATTTATAACAACACTTAACGAAAAAGCTTTAAAGGTTTACTTGATTGTTGCATCTAATGTATATTCTTATATAAATTATAGGCAAAAAGAAAGCAATTTCTTCCCAGATAAGAGTTTGGTAAATAATGGAGAAAATAGTTGTCAAAATTTGATTTAAATGACTATATTAAGGGTGACGAAACTCTGGATTACCAGAGTTTGTATAGAAGCATGGAAACAATAACGGGCTTTGAGTCTCAGAAGAGACGTGAACAACACTATGACTATGTCGTCGGGCTCTTTAAGAGTCGTAAAAATGGCGAAATACTGCACAATGCAGAAACAGACGTGAATGAGCAACAAGTACCGTTTTAGAGGGGCCCCTCTATATTTCCATGGTGTGGAATGGGCTAGTAATAACAGTAATGAGTTAAAGGTAGGTGGATATGCCAGTACCAATAAGTGTACTTGCAGAATATGGTGCCATTGGAGTGATGATAGTACTCTTTGGTGGTCAGATAATGTTTCTGCAGAAAAGATTGATGTCAAAGTTGGATGAAATAGAGAATATATCTATAAAACTTATAGATAGATGGAATAGATCAGATGAAACAGCTTTAAGGCATAGAGAAGACATTATAAAAGAGATGAATGATGTTACAGATGACTTAAACTTCCTGAAAGGGAGAATAAATGGAAAGGGTAACTGATGGCTAGATTCGGAACAAGAAGCAAGAGTAGATTACATACCTGTGATGGTAGATTACAAGATTTATTTAATGAGGTTATAAAAGGCTTTGATTGTACTGTTATAGAGGGATTTAGAGGAAAAGAGAAGCAGAATGCAGCTTATAACAAGGGAAACAGTAAATTGAAGTTCCCTCATGGAAAACATAACCAATCCCCTAGTATTGCAGTAGATATAGCTCCGTACCCAGTAGATTGGAAAGATAGAGACCGATTTCACTATTTTAGTGGGTATGTACTAGGAATTGCTTCCCAGATGGGCTTAAATATTCGTTGGGGTGGGGATTGGAACCAAGATACAAAAACTAAAGATAATAAGTTTGATGATTTGGTTCATTTTGAAATAAAGGAATAGTGATGAAAGTTTTAATAGAGTCGGGAAAACAATTACATAGAATGTGGAAAGCTTCAATAGCAGCTGCGAGTAGGTCTGGTAAAATAACAGCAGTACAAGCAAAGGGATTGGATGATAAGTTTAGGTCCATAGGAGGATTAAGAACAAATCCTAGGCCACAGGAAGCTTATAGAGCTATTGTAGAATCTCATAATGCTGTAGGTGTTTCGAGATTATTGCCAACAAATATAAAGATTCAAGAGGCAGGGATGGGAGCCATTCAAGCTTCGAAACATAATCGTAAACCTATGCAAAGGTTAGCTAATAAAGCCGAGAGTCAGAATCAAAAGATGAGAAGATTGGGATTTAAAATAAAAAAAGACCCTAAAGTAAGGGAATATTAAGGAGTAGAAATGGCTAAAGTAAAAAAAGAAGTAGAGAAAGCTGTAGAGAAACCTGTAAAAACTGTTAAAAAAGAAGTTACAAAAGTTACTCGTGGCATGTGGACTCAACGTGGTAAATGATCTATAAGTGAGATACGAGTTAGTATCTGGATTAGAATACCCAGTTTATTCTCAAGAAGAAGCGGATGAACTGGGTTTGTTATATAACCACCCTTTTTACGTAGAAGAGGGTAATTATGGTATCTCGAGTGATAATGAAGTGGGGCTTTGTTTGAAAAGAACGAAAACCAAGAATGGGAAATTCAGTGTAAAATATCCTTGGGGACCATCATTTGTTAGTTCTACTGAAGACAGTATCAAATCAGAAGGAAGAGTAAATAATTATACTATAAGTGGTAAGAATAATAGGGGAAAGTACATAAAGGGTCGTGAAGATTTCCAAAAGCTTGCTTACTTGATGGTACAGCCAGGAATGACAAAAGAATTTGCTATAAAGACAGTATTTGGGCATTTGCCCTCTAGTAAGAAATATGCAGTAAAAAAGACAATGAGGACGGAGGTTTTTAAAACAATGACTAAAGAAGAACTAAATAAGATATTAGAGCAATTCCCTATAGGGAAGCTGGATACAGCTCGAGCTCTCGCAGCAGTTCTAGATAGAGCTATGGATTGGAATGGAGATAATATGGGTAAAGATGGAGACCCTAAGATAGCTATGACTGTTCTAGATAAACTTATGGATATGAATGATATGAAAGGTAAGGGTAAAGTTATAACAACTCAACGGATAGAAGCATCTACTGTTGAAACTACTCTTGCGGATATACAGGAAAAGAAAAAGTTATTTAAAGCAACGCAAACGGAGGAGACTGATGGGATACAGCAGGGATCAATCAAAGAAGAAGAGCAAGTCACAGAAGAAGAGAACGCAAAAGAAGAAATCTAATGGAACAAATAGTCCAAAAAGGGCTCCAAAAGGATATTGACTACGAAGCAACCTATGCTCTTGAAAAAGAAAGACGTGAGTTTGAGAGGGATATGGGTTGGTTTGGAAAGTATTGTTTCCCTACTGCTTTAGCAAAGGATACGCCTGAGTTTCATAGGGATATATATAAGAAACTAAAGAATGAGGATACGAAACGTGTATTAATTGCTGCTCCCCGAGGGACTGCTAAGAGTACAGTATGCTCTCTTATTTTCCCTTTATATAAGATAGCTCATAAGAAACCAGGTGAAGATTTATTTATTGTTATTGTTTCTGAGTCTCAAGCTCAGTCAATAAACTTTCTATCAAGAATAAAATACCATCTAGACCATAGTGATAATTTTAGACATATATTTGGTGAATTTAGTTCTAAGACAGCAAAGAGATGGACAAATACAGATGTTGTTTTAAAGAATGGTACTCGTATAATTGCTGTGGGTACTGGTCAAAGAGTTCGTGGATTCATAGAGGGAGATACAAGACCTAATGTTATTATAGTAGATGATTTTGAATCAGAGTTAAATGCTTTTACCCCAGAGGGTAGAACAAAAAATAGGAAATGGATGACAGAGGCTGTTATACCATCCTTATCAGATGATGGTAGAATAATTATGATTGGTACTGTTATTTCTGAGGATTGTTTTCTATATTGGGCTAAGGATAGCCCTGCTTGGGAGACTTTATGGTATAGTATATGGGATGAAGAAGAGGAGAGTATATGGCCCCAAAGATTCCCTAAAGAGAGAATCCTTCAGATAAAGAGCGAATTTGAGAGCGTGGGTAATATAAATGGATTCTACCAAGAATACATGAATATAGCCCAGTCTCCCGACGATGCACCATTTAAACCACACTATATAAATTTGCATCATTTTGATTTCGAAGTAATAAACCAACAGTCCTGTTTAGTTAGAGAGGTAGGAGATGAGAAGAAAATTATACCAGTCGAGCTCTATACTGGAGTCGACCCTGCATCTAGTCTTAGTGCCCGTGCTGACTTTTTTGTTATTGCTACCATTGCTATTGATGCTGATAATAATAAGTACATTGTCGATATTTTTAGGAAAAGACTCGATCCTGCAGAGCAACCTCAGAAGATTATTGATATTTATGAGAGATACCATCCGAAAAGAATGAAGATAGAGACAGTTGCATACCAGGAAGCATTAAGAAGTGCAACTAGAGCTATAATGCTCCAAAAGAATTTATATATACCTGGATTAGAGAAGGGTGTAAAACCAAGAAATAGAAAAAGTGAAAGGTTACTATCACTGGTTCCGTCATTTGCTAAAGGAGAATTTTTCTTTAGACCTCAAGATTTATCTGCACAACAAGAGTTCCTATCTTATCCAAGAGGGAAAAACGATGATATCATGGATGCTATATGGACAGCACTTGAAGGAGCTCGACCTTGTAGAGTAAAAAGAAAGGATTTTGACCCTAATGCAGAGGTTGAAATAAAAAGCAATATAATACTTGACTGGTTAACCATGTAATGCGTAATATTAAATGATGGCTTACAATTCAAAATCTAGTAAAACGGGTAAAAAACTCGTAGAAGAAACTCAAAGCATTTGGAAAACCTATTCCAAAAAGCGAGAAACTTGGGCATCCCATGCTCAAGAGGATAAAGAGTTTAGGTTAGGAAAACAATGGACAGCTGACCAGAAGCGTATCCTTGAGGAGCGAGGACAAGCTGCTATTGTTGTAAATAGAATACATCCAGCAGTGGAAGCTGCAAAAGCTTTAATAACTGCAAATAAACCTCAATTTAGAGTATCCCCAAGAGAAGATAGTGATAATAAGGTAGCTCAGGCTATGAATGGGTTACTAGAATATATCTGGCAGATATCAGAAGGTAATAGTGTTCTTAGAAGAATAGTGGACGATTATTATGTGACTGGTTTGGGGTGTGCTTTAGTATATATTGACCCAATGATGGATATGGGTAAGGGAGAGGTTTGTATTCACGATGTAGACCCTCTCGATGTTTATATAGACCCTAATGCAAGAAGTCCTCTTGCTGATGATGCAGAAAACATTATTATATCTAGATTGTATACAAAAGACCAAGCTAAGTCTTTATATCCAATGTATGAGAAGGCAATAAAGAACGCATCCACTGAAGATCATTTTTCTGATAGACCTAGTACAGGAAGAGAAGATAATGGTGAGACGACCTGGCCTGAGACTACGGAAACAATGACAATTGCAAATTTTGGTGAGAGTGATGAATATATAAGAGGGTATGAAAGATATTATCCTGTCTTAATTGATCACTATAGAGTATTCGAAGGTTTTAATGGCAATGAAGATTTACTTACTGAAGAAGACTATGATTTATATGTAAGGCAGCCAGCTTGGGAGATACAAGGTCAGATTATAACAGATGAGGAGCAAGCTAGAGCAATTATAGAACAAGTAGAGACTATGTATAAACAGATGGTTGAGAAAGGGAGACAAGAGGGTCGTGTAGACTTACCTGAGACACCTAAGATAGAGCAGTTAAAATTTCAAGATTTAATTGATAATGGTTTAATCGACGTCGTTATAGTTCCAACGAAAAGGATAACTCAGTGTGTAATTATGGGCGATAAGCATTTATATTCTCGTATCCTCCCAATTGATAAATATCCAATAGTATTCTTTATGAATCAGCATACTAGAACCCCATATCCAATGTCAGATGTTCGCATGGTTAAAGGTATGCAGGAGTATATCAATAAAACGAGAAGTTTGATTATCGCCCATGCAACAACAAGTACAAATACAAAGATTTTAATACCATCAGGTTCGGTAGATATGCGGGAGTTCGAGCAGAAATGGGCTCAACCCGGTGTAGCCATCGAAGTTGATTTTGATCAG
>TARA_R110002167_G_scaffold314072_2_pt1 | contig 13859 bp, 20 predicted proteins | sample TARA_R110002167 | Tara Oceans TARA_R110002167 (sample SAMEA4398238) | marine metagenome | biome: Polar Biome; feature: [MES] marine water layer (ENVO:01000295) within the mesopelagic zone...; material: water (ENVO:00002006), including particulate matter (ENVO:01000060) such... | reverse complement strand
AAATTTCTCCAATTATCTAATAAAAATGCCTCGCACACGAGACCCTACTTCCGCGTGTAGATGAATGGATGACTAAATGAATAGAAATAGCTATATTATTATACTTATTTAAGTAATATATATATATATATAAAGGGTTTTTCTTTTTCTCCCTTGGCTCCATTCATTATTTCGACCTATTTCGGAAAAGCTCCTATATGAATTAATGAATGAGGGTATATTCATAGGTACAAGAGCTTTTAGCTCCCCGACGACCTCCATTCATATACAAAGCTCCATTCATTTAGTTATAATCATGCAAAGGTGGTTGCGAATGAATGCCACGTAATCGTCAAGGATTACTACTCAATCTACTACTCAATCGCGAGGGAAAAAATGAATCATTCATTCCTGCTTTGTGACATGTCACAAAGTTAGGGCGAAAAAAAACCCCACCTCGTGAAAGGCAGGGCTTTTTCTTTTCGGGTTTCCTTATTTCCCGATTGTATGCTTAGTTCTGTTTCCTTTCTTGACCGTCTTGCTAACCTCGGAAGCAGGTTTCTCTACTGCGAAAAACTCGGCGTTACTGGTCATGGTGGCGGTTATCGCTAGAACAGATCCTTGTATCTTTTTGTCGCTGTTCATCATTGCGAGAAACGCTGGAGTTTTAACCATATCAGAGAATCTTGAGAGCGTTTCCTTGACTCCGTCCACAGTTGCCCATGCTTCCTTGCTTTCCAACTTGGCGGCTTCGATCCGTTTCTTTTGCCCTCCACGTTTGTCGGCGGTCACTAAACCTAAGTCTGTCAACGCTCTCGAGTATGTTTTGCGTACGTTCCCGTTCAATTTCCGTAGCGCGTCTTCAGACATATGTTTTTGAACCTTCCCGTTTTTGTCTGTCTTAGGTTTCCAGACTGTTTTCCTCTTGCCGTCTACCATTTCTATGACGCACGCCACGTTCTTATTTATTGTGGCTTGCACTTGTTTAGGCATGGCATATAGAGCTAGCTTGTTAGCTTTTAAAACCTCGGGCGATTCGTCTTTGTGACTTGTCACAAAACCCGTTGTATACGCTTGTAGGTTTTGCATATGCGCGGCTATTGATATACCTAGCTGTTCATTTAGCATGTGATGTTTAGCTAGTTCTGTCTGTTCTGCTAATAGTCCTGCGATTATATTCTTATTCATAATAATTGTTTCCTTTATAGTATTAACTGGATGGCGTCGCTGCGTCTCCCAGTAACTACATTGTCTCATAGTATGCCTTTGTAGTCCAATACTTGCGCGCCCATTCATTGTTTTTTGTGACGTGTCACAGGTCAGAGGGGCGGGGGTGGCAATGGCTAGGGGGGTACGGATGGATTGGCATAGAATTTTGGGGGTAGGGGGTAGGGCAACGCTTCATATCTGGAGCATCCCTACATTGTTATACACTTTTTGCCCTCAATAAATCCTTGCTATTAGTTATACATTGTTATACAGTGATTGGGATTACTCAATAAAGGAAATTCATGTTCGTAGAGCGCGACGAAGTGACACACGAAGAATACGGGACGGGTAAAGTCACAAAGATATTCCCTAACGGCGGTGATACTATCTACGGCGTAGATTTTGGGTTGGAGTATAATTTATTTGTATCGGCCAAAGACCTTTCGACTAAGGAGATAGTATGACGAGCAAACGTTGTCCCCGGTGTAGGTTGACTATGATACTAGATCACTTCGCTAAATCGAAGCAGCGCAAGGATGGACATAGCGGATGGTGTAAGCAATGCCTGAAGAAAGCCACAAGAGCGTACAGGGAGAGGGCTAAGTGACAATTAGTATAGACGATGAAGATTTATCAGAAGTAGAGTACTACGACAGATGTAAGAAGTTCAAAAGTGAATTGAGTGTGGGGCATCTACCCAAGGGATTACAGCTCCATTTGCTGCACAAGGTGGCAGAGAAGCTACCAGAACACATGAGGAAGGAATTTTTAGATGAGTGATGAAGACGACCTATTAGAGATTCCATTCCAGTCACCATCAGACCCCGCAGTTGCTACAGGGTATCCAGCGGGGCTAGCCTTAGAGCTGGCACTGCGAGTAGCCAAGCCGTCTGAAGTATTAAAGGCTTACAACCTTACGTTACCTGCGTTTCAGGCTATTATGTCAATCCCCGCGTTCAAGATTGAATATAAAGAATTGTGCGAGCAGGCCAAGGATGAGGGGTTCTCGTATAAGATGAAGGCGAGGGCGCAAGCAGAAGGGATGCTGCGGACAACATGGCAGATGGTGCAGGACGTTACTACGCCAGCTGCAGTTAGAGCGGACTTGATTAAGTTTAACGCTAGGGTCGCGGGGTTCGATAAGAAGGACAACGGCGATGTAGGAGTAGCAGCGGACAAGATACGGATAACGATAAATCTGGGAGATAATGATGTCAAGCAAATTGAAGGTACAACGATCTCCGCACATGATGACGACAATAGTACCGACGTGGGACCCAAAAACTGACTCTGGGCAGCTGCTGCCTATTACTGTCGTAGCGTGGGAAGTAGACGAATCCCGAGGAGGATCACTACGAGTGGTAGGGCCTATGGGTGAGGAGATGAGGGAGAGTATGGAGATTGCCATGACACTAGCTCAACACACAATGGCGGAACGTATGAAGCAAAGGGTTTACTACGACATCATAGTTACTTTGGGTGTCGATGAGGAGGTAATGTACGACGGCCCCAGCGCGGGACTAGCGATATACATATCGGCTATGGGAGCTATGTTAGGTTGGGAGTCTAGTCCAGAAGTTGCTGTGACAGGCGAAGTTAAGAGAGACGGATCAGTAATACGCGTCGGAGGTATAAAGAACAAGATGAGGCTAGCAGCACTAGGACTTATTAGTACGGTGCTAGTACCAGCAGGGAACGCGAAGACTCTAGGCAAGAGTGAGTACGAGGACTTCGGCGGTGACCTAGATATACTGGGAGTTAGTCATGTTGATGAGGTAGCCCTCGGGGAATACCATGGAAGATGATACAGGCCCACGTAGGGGGGACTGGTTCTACACAGCTCCTTTCGCTCCTGCTAACAAGAGTCTCCTCCTGACAGACCAAGGGATTTGCATCATCGGGAGCTGGTCTTCGGTATTAAATGTTATCGCATGGGCGCCACTACCTAAGAGAGATAGGGGAATGGAAGAGGCTATTCGGGAGAAGGAAGAGCTAGCCCGCGCGAGAGGAGAGGGCAAATGGATTTAAACTACACCCCTATCCACGGTACTACTAGGAACTTCCATAAGTCTGATAAGTTTGGGCGATGGCTGATGGGCCCACTCGGATGCGGTAAATCATACGCGATAGCGTGGGAGATACTCATCAGGGCGTCACAGCAGCCTGTCTCTAAGTACGGAACACGCCGATGTAGGGTGATTTTTGTGCGTAATACTCGTCAGATGCTGAAAGATACGGTGCTACCAATACTACAAGACGTGTTCCCAGACGGAGTAATGGGGCACTGGCGAGAGTCAGACAGCATATATCAGGTTCGTATAGGGGATATACACTTAGATATACTGCTAAGACCCCTAGAAGATGTTAAGGATATTCGTCGAGTGCTCTCGATTAATGCAACTTTCTGTGTAATTGACGAGTGGCGAGAGCTACCGGTCTCAATTATCAACGATATTGTCGGACGGGCAGGCAGATTTCCCCCAAAAGAAGAGGAAGGGTGTACTTACGCTGGCATTTTTGGCGCAAGTAACCCGCCCGGGGAAGATTCTGACTGGTACGAGACTATTGAGAACAAACAACCCAAGGGTTGGGAGGTGTTTAAGTTCCCTAGTGCTAGAAGCTCCGAGGCAACGTGGAAAAAGTTCCTGATTGACGGGTATTACGAGAGATTAATAGACGGGGCTACGGACGATTACATCCGTGTCATGATAGATGGGAAATACGGTAGGTCATTGGCGGGTCGTCCGGTATATGAAAATACTTTCCGACACGATTTCCACGTAGCTAAGGAACCGTTGCTGTATTTGAAGGACAAAGGCTACACAATTGTGATAGGAATGGATTTTGGCCGCACTCCGGGGGCTGTTTTCGGGCAGAGAGACCCTAGTGGGAGGATTCTAGTCCTATCAGAGTTATACAAAGAGAATATAGGGCTTGAAAAGTTCATACAAGACTACGTGAAGCCACACCTAAACGAGTTATACCCGGGTATGCCGGTACGTGTAGTGGGCGATCCGGCAGGGTGGGCGAAAACACAGATAAATGAGCTATGTTGCGCTGATGTACTGACACAGAACAACATCACCTCGGTAAAAGCCCCAACTAACGACCCTGAGATGAGGATCGAAGGGGTAGAACGGGTATTAGTTAGACAACTAGACGGCAAGCCGTACTTTATTATTGACCCCAGCTGTAAGATGATAATCAGGGGGTTTAACGGGGGGTATAAATATAAAAGGCGGACAGATGGGACCTACGATCCTAAGCCTATGAAGGATAAGTACAGCCATTTGGCTGATGCGGTGCAATACTTAATAGGTGGGGTAGATGGCCTAGGTGGAGGTCTGGTACAGACGAAAGCAATGAAGATAGAAAAACGAAGATACAGATATGTTTGACTTTTTTGTTGTACTATTCTATTATTCTCGTGTCCATTGGGTCTTGGTAGACCACCCTAACCTTATACAACCCACGCATCCTCCGGGTAGGGGGTTGGGGTTTTCCCCTTGACGATCCGATGTGGATATGGCAATCTGCAGCAGTATCGTCTAATCAGGAGAGGACATGGCACTATCTAAACTAGCGACAGCTGTAACAACAAATGCTACAGGGCTTGATATAGTATTGGGCGGATCGCCTGCTCGTGCGTATCAAGCATCAATAAGAGGCTCGTCTGGTACGGTCTCATGCACGGTAACAGTACAAGGGACAAACGAACCCCCTAAAAGTGCTACTAGCCAATGGGTCACTATTAACGCTTTTTCCTTAAGCGGCTCCGTCACTAATACTCAAGTTCACAATTCTGTAATTCCGTGGAATGCGGTGCGCGTAGTTACTGCGTCTATAACGGGAACTGCTGCATCTGTAGATGTTACCGTAAGCTACTAGGAGGTAACTCATGGCTATGAGCCTTATGAGGGTAGTAAATAATGAGCAGCTTATCGAGGATGATAGGCTGCAGTCTGAGTTGGCCGAAGCTCGGGCAGAGCAAGCAACACCATTCGTATTATCTCTATCATCTTACATCAAGAAGTGTTACGACGCAGCAAAGGCTGATCGGGTTACATTAGATAACCGTATGTTGTCATCGCTGCGCCAGAGGCTTGGGCAGTACGATTCAGACATACTAGCAGAGCTGGAGCAGCAGGGCGGCAACCAGATATACATGCTGCTCACACAAACGAAGTGCCGTGGTGCAGAAGCGTGGATGCGTGACGTATTACTCTCTACAGGGATGATCCCGTGGGATATGACACCCACACCTGTCCCAGATTTAGACGAGGAAGACAATCAGAGCATCACGCAGCAGGTTGAAGTGCAGGTACAAGAGCTTCTTGAGACAGAAGGGATAGAACTCAGCGAGTCAGATTTAAAGGAAGCTCGCGAGTTAGCAGTACGGAAGATTAAGATGTTGCGGCAGGATGCTGCGAAACGCGCCTGTAATGGCATGAAGAAGGTAATTAGCGACCAGATATACGAGGGAAATCTAACAGAAGCGGTTGATGAGTTTCTAAGCGACCTATGCACCTTCCCGTTCGCAGTACTTAAAGGGCCAGTTATTAACAAACAACCTCTCCTAAAGTGGGCTAGAGATGGGGAAACAGGTAAGAGTGAGTACGTAGTTGAGCAAACGCTAGCTCCTACATTCACCCGCGTATCACCCTTTGACTTCTATTACGAGCCCGGGATAACCCATATCCAAAAGGGATACACCATAGAACGGCATGAATTATCCAGAAGAGACGTAGTAAATATGCTGGACCAGCCGGGATATGACCCCCTCGCAGTTAAGTTGGTGCTAGAGGATTATGACCACGGGATGCTAAACGAGTGGCTGGATGTACAGTATAACGAATTAGAAAGACGTAGATTAGAGAGTAGACGTGGTTTTGTCCAATCTAACCAGTCCCCGGCCCCTGTATTTAAGGCGTTAGAGTTCTGTGGTAGCGTATCCGGCAAGATGTTGGTTGAGTGGGGCCGTGCCGATATTGAGGATGAGGAAAGAGAGTACGAAATCAACGGATGGCTAATTGGCAGACACGTAGTACGGGCAGTCATGAATACTGATCCCCTGCATGAGAAGCCTTATAGAATATCAGTATTTAACCGCGTACCGGGATCAATCCCGGGAATGAGTCTGCCGGAACTGATCTCAGATACACAGTCTGTTTGTAACGCCGCAGCACGATCCATCGTTAATAATATGGCAATCGCCTCTGGGCCACAGGTAGAAGTCAACATTGACCGCCTACCACCGGGGGAAAAGATTACAGAAATATACCCTTGGAAGATATGGCAGATGGCAAATGACCCCCTAGGGACTACTGCTCCTGCTGTTCGGTTTGAGCAACCCACAGATAACACCCAGTCCCTAATGGCGATATTCGAGAAGTTCGCACGTCAGGCGGATGAACAGTCCGGCATACCAGCTTACGCTTACGGGGACACGGACATACAAGGCGCAGGACGAACTGCGTCTGGACTGTCAATGCTTATGGGTAGCGCGGGTAAGGGGATACGCCAGATCATAACCGGCATGGATTCTAATGTTATACAGCCTATGCTCCGGCATCTGTACCGATGGAATATGAGGTTCAATAAGGATGATACTATTAAGGGTGACGCTGACGTAGTAATGAAAGGAACCTCTTCGTTAGTTAAGGAGCAAGTTAACCTGCGGCGTAATGAGTTTCTGCAGGCTACTAATAACGAGCAGGATGCGGCGATTGTCGGACCGAAAGGGCGTGCCGCTATACTACGCGAAACAGCTATCGGCCTTGAGATGGACGTTGATAAGATCATCCCTAATTTACAAGAGCTGGAGCTACAGGAAAAATTGGTCAAGCAGCGCGAGGCAACTGCGGCTAAGGTTGAAGAAGGAAAAGCCAGCGGTGAGGCCCAACAACAGCAACAGCAACAACAACAGCAACAGCAACAACAACAGCAACAGCAACAACAGCAGCAACAGCAACAACAGGCTGAGGCTGTGAGTCAGATGAATCAGCAGAAGCAGGAATCTGCCAATGCCGCAGCAATGGCTAAGATGCAGAATGAGATGCAGCTCGCACAGCAGGAAGCTCAATATCAGCAGCAGCTAGATACCCAGAAATTCCAGTTCGAGAGGGAGTTTAAGGAGAGGGAACTACAAGCGGATCAGAGTATAGAGCTTGAAAAGGCACGTATACATGCCGAAACTGAGCGCCAGAAGGCAGCAATGGCTGCAGCGACACAGATTGCAATCGCCAGAGCATCCACTAAAATACCAGATGGGGCGGGCACTCTTGGAGATATAGAACGGATCGCAGATGATTTACGTAGCTCATAGGATGAGCTACCTATGAGCCCAAGCCTAGTATGGCATCGACACGATGTACCCCTCCCGGTACGTCGTAAACTGATTGGTGTATTCCTATCTGTGGTACGGGTGTTATTAGGAATTAGTATAATTTTGGTACTGGCGGCAGCCCTTACCATTTGTTTTAGCGTAGTGGCAGGTGCTCTAGCGTTTAGGGGTTTTCTGGTCACGGGCTCTGCTAAATTCAGGGGGCGCAGTAGCTAGAACTAAACGATGGTGGGGTTATACCCATCGGGGTAGTACAGTACGATAGTTGACTTTTCATACACTATGGGTATAGTACCCATGTAGTACTAACATAAGGAGATAGAGTTATGTCCCGGTACGAAGAACTTAGCGTTGGCACGCTGTTAACCACTGGTGAGTCGCTAGTGGTTACTGGTGTAGGTACCAAAGAGGGTACTGAAGTCTTACAGAACGCGTTCACAGTAACAGAACGAGGAAATGATGTCCTTCATAAGACAGAGTTTTCATTCGTAGATTACCCACTTACCGTCTTAGATGCAAGTACCGGGGTTGGAGTGAAGATTTACACTCTCCCAGTAGGTCGTATCAGCCAGCAAGGAGCTAACGGCTCTATCGCCCTGACTACAACCAGTGCCCTAGCATCTACACTAAATGCTAGTTCTACTTTAGCATGGGGTGTCGGAACGGTAACGCAGGCTGGTAATGTCACTTTAGCGACGACTGAACAAAATTTCGTTCAGACCACAGCGGTGACCTCAAGTGCAACAGTTGATGTAGCTGGAGCCGCCACGGGCGGAGTCGGACTACCAGTACTGGCGTCACTTGATGGCACCTCTAGTGCAGTTGCATTATTCTTAAATTTCGCCGTTGCAACCGCCACGGATATTGACGCTAACGCGACAGTATTAGTGAATGGTAGTGTTACGGTGTATTGGATTAACCAAGGAATATACTAGGGTGCTTAAACCCACGGACGAAGAAATAGCAATGTTTCACCGTTTGAGGGTGCAGGAACCTTTATTAGTAAAATTTTGTCAGAGGCAGCGAGCTGCGTGTAGAGATGGGTTGGAACAGGGCGCACCAGAATTGGTCCGAGGCCAGTCCGTTACTTACAAAGAGCTGCTAACATATCTTAAACCTACGCGGTAACCCGACGAGGAGAACATAATGGCTATACCAGAACAAGTGCAGAAAGAGTTAGATCGAGCAGAGGAGTTTCTTAAAGCTGAAGCTACTCCGGACGAAGGCGCCCCCACCCAAGGAGATCAGGGCAGTAAAGCACCTGAGCAAGTTGGAGAGGGATCGCCAGTCGCTACGGACGTACCTGAAAGTATTGGGACACCTACTAGCACGGCTACACAGGATGCAGATGTTTCTACGATTCACCAAGGTAGAGAAACGGGTACAACCCAACAATCCGATGAGTCTCCAGAATTGCGACTCCTACGGCAGCAGCACAGTACGTTGCAGGGCATGTTTAACTCTGAACGAAGAACCCATCGAGAGTCTCAGGAACAACTGAGCGGACAGATTTCGGAACTTCGGACCGCGTTAGGTACGGTTCAGCAACAGGCGCCTCAACCACAGGCTGAACAGCCTAGTGCACCGGCGGCATCGCTGTTTACGAAGGATGAGGAGGAAGAGTACTCCCCCGGATTTGTTAGCATGATGAATAGAGTGATAGACCAGAAGTTGTCACCAGTCTATAACGGACTAAATCAGGTAGCTCAAGGGCCGCAACAAGCTCTAGGGCAGATGAACCAGCGAGTGGATCAGGTTGCTCAGACACAAGAGCAGCAGGCACAGGAAGGGTTCTTCAACAGCTTGGCGAGTGCGGTACCAGACTGGGAGCAAGTAAATGGGAATCCTAAGTTCAACTCATGGCTACAACAGGTTGATCCAATTTCAGGAATATCTACGCAGGTGTTTCTAGACGATGCTCGAGACAGGCTTGAGCTTGGACGTGTTGTGAGTGTCTTTAACACGTTTAAGCAGTCTTTAGGAGTCGCTGGAACAGTTCAGGATGCTCAAACCGCAGCAAGCACGTCCTCTTTACATGAGCAGGCTGTAGTACCTACTAACAGAAGCGCAGGGAATCCACAGGCTAATGCGGGGCAGGCTAAGTCCTATACCCGTTCTGACCTTACGAGACTCTACGCGGATGAGTTGGGAGGTAAATACAAGGGTAAAGAGGATGTGTTTCGGGAGCGCGAACGTGAATTGCTACAAGCAATAAACACGGGGCACTACACATAAACAATACTAACTAGGAGAGATAGTTATGGCTTTTCCAAGAGCACCGGGTTCACCCGATTATACACGGGCCGGAACATCTAAATTCATACCGGAATTATGGTCTGTTAAACTGATCCAAAATCTATATAACGCTACTGTATTCGGAGAAATTGCGAACACAGAGTATGACGGTGTTATTAGCAAGTTTGGTGATAAAGTCCAGATTCGTACTACACCGGACATTACCATTCGCACATATTCTAAGGGTCAGACGCTAACAAGCGAACGCCCAGAGAAAGCATCTATAGCCCTCGACATAGATCAAGGGGATTATTTCTCTTGTATCGAAGATGATGTCGATAAAATTCAGGCCGATATTGACCTGTTAGACGCATGGTCTAAAGACGCTTCAACCCGCATGAAACTGAAAATGGATCGTACTTTGCTAGATTCAGTTGCTACCGGTGCACAGTCAGCTAATCTATCAGCTGCTAACATCGGTAATAGTGCTGGCGCAATCTCTGGAAATATTGCATTGGGCGCAACAGGTTCTCCTGTAGCAGTTAACAAAACCAACATCCTTGACTTTATTGTCAACTTAGGGGTGGTACTAGACGAATCAAATACTCCTGAAGATGGGCGGTGGTTGATTCTACCTGCATGGGCATGTGGAATGATTAAAAAATCAGACCTGAAAGATGCTTCATTGTCAGGAGATGGAAGTTCTATCTTACGTAACGGGCGCGTTGGCATGATTGATCGCTTCATGATCTACATGAGCAACCAACTATCCCGTACTACGGAAGGCGCGAACACTGCATTTCATATGTTCGCTGGCCATAAGATGGGACTGACTTTCGCTACACAGATGACTGAACTAGAAAGTCTGCGTGTCGAGTCAACTTTCGGGAATAACATCCGTGGTTTGCAAGTCTATGGCTTCCAAATTACTAAGCCCGAAGTACTAACCCGCTTGTACGGTTACCAAGCGTAATCAGCTCCCTGAGCTTCGGCTCAGGGTTCTTAAACATTTTTAGGAGAAAGAGTTATGGCTAACCATACAATTGCTGCTTTTCAGGCGGTAGAAGTTGCACCAGCCGCGATCAGTGGTGGTGGTGTAGAGGGTTACAAGTTATTTGAGTATCGTCTTTTCGGAGACAAGGGTATCACCGTTGCCGCTGCAGACACCGTAGAGATGTGGGAACTTCCTGCTACTGCGGGACTGATAGTTGATGCAGCGTCAGTGGAGACTGTAATTTCCGGTACAGCGGGTGCAGCTACCTTAGACGTTCAGATTGCACCGGGCGGTACTTACGCCGATGTAACTGCGCTAACAGGGTTTGCACTCAACGGAGCAGTTGGCCTCCAGCTAGTTAAGTTTGCTACTGGTGCTAACACGGCTACTCACACAGCTGCTACAACCATGCGTGTTCAAATAAACACAGCTGGTCTAGGTAAAGGCGAGTGGATAGTACGAGTATACGGTCTTATTGCTCAATAAACACAACCTGCCTTAGAGATAGGGCAGGTTCTATCTGAGGAGCTAGTATGAAGTACATGAAGAACCGTAGTGGAGTTGTATTCCAACTCCAACAGCACATGCTGGATGACCCTAAGTTAGGCTTCACACTTTGCGACGTAGAGGGTAACGAGGTCAAAGTAGAAGTAGCCCCTCTTGAGGAGCGACTAGCCGCGAAGAAGGTTGATCGGAAAAAAGCTAAGAAGACGGGTTAGTAATGACCCCACAGGACATCATAAGCGACGTTCGACAACTTCTTAATGATACGAGTCCTACCTATAGGCACTCAGATACCCAGTTATTAGTTTTTGTTAATCAGGCGATTAAGCGCGTTTCGCTTCTTCGCCCTGATCTGTTTACCGTTTACGCTGATATGGTCTGCACCGTGAATACTGTTGTACAGTCGGCGCCTGCGGATAGTATTCGCCTAATGGAGGTGCTGCAAGTAGTAGACGGCGATGCTCTCTATGAGAGTGAAAGACCTATATTAGACATGCACACCCCCAGCTGGAGGACAGCGACTGGAGGTGCTGCACGCACATGGATGCGTGACCCACGCTCTCCTAACAAATTCTTTATTTATCCCAAGGCCCCGGCGTCGGCACAGTCGTTGACGATCCAGTACGCTAAGACGCCTATCGCAGACTATATTCTCTCTGCTACGATTACCGAGCTTCAGGAGACGTATAGGGTGTCTCTAGTAGATTGCACTATATTTCTAGCGCAATCTATTGATGACGAGCATGTTAGTGCGGGTAGAGCTAAGTTGTTCTACGAGTCATTTACTCAAGGGTTAGGCACAGCACTTAAGGTTAGGGAGATCACAGACACAGAATCCGCTGGAATGAAACCAAACTCAGGAGATAGGTAATGCCAAATAAACCTAAAAGTACAATATCGGGATATAACAACGGCGGGAATGTTAGGCCACCCTTCATCAGCTATAAGGGCACCCTACGCACCCCGCGTATAACCGACGCGGAGAAGGCGAGAATAAAAGCGGGACTGGCCGGAGATAAAGCTAGGGAGAAACAGTTTAACTTCGATATGAGAGAGTTAGGGATGAAACCAGACATTAAGCCCCCAAAAAGGAGAAAAAAATGAGTAAGAAGACAGGCGGATATTTAAACTTTGGTATCGGGGAAACTCCGGATAGGAAAGCTAATCATCTAGGCAAGCCCCAAGGGATAGGGAGCGGTAACAGAGTTCTGACAGGTAAGCCTAGGATCAAACTACATGTAGCTAGTTCTAGTAAATCTAGTAAATCTACTAAGGCGTACTAATGGCAATAACTTTATTCTCGTCCTTCCTACCCAACGTACTGTCACAAGTGCCGGGAGTACCTATTACAGTCGTAGACACGCAGGTGCGGTTCGCTGCGACTGAGTTCTGTAGGTATACGGGGGCGTGGGTAGAGGATTTAACCCCTATCGCGTCTGTCAAGGATCAGGCGGATTACTCCATTGTGTCGAATGAGTCCTCTTATGGGCTTGTACGGACCATCAGGCAAGTCTACTACGATAAGACATGGGTTGCCCCCCAAGATATTAAAACGCTCCGTAAGGAGCATCCTACGCACCCCGACACCGCTAGCGCAGGGGTTCCATATAAATACGCTATGGTGGATAGGGATACTATGACCCTGTTCCCTATACCAAGTACTGCTACAGCTGGCGTACTAAAGGTACGCGCTACGATTATACCTAAGACTACCTCTACTGGTTTGGATGCGGGGGTAGCAGAAGATTATGAAGAAACTATTATTAGTGGGGCTCTATTCCGGCTGATGAGTATGCCTAACAGGGCTTGGACTTCAGTGAAAACAGCGGAGTACCACGGACGTAAATTTAGGAGTGAGATGAATATGGCTAGGGCACGTATAGAGAAAGGGTTCACAGACTCTTCTTTGCAAGTAGACATACCAAATATCATTCCCAACTCGATCTCTATTAGAAGGACAGTCTAATGGCTATAAAATTCGCAAATGATGCGGAAACAGTACTAGCTGGCGGGATAAGCGCCACAGCTACGGCTCTTACGGTGTCCGGTGGTAAGGGCGCACTTTTTCCCGCTTTATCTGGTATTGACTTCTTTTACGTTACCCTTGTTAGAAAAGCTGATGGGCTGAATGAGATAGTAAAGGTTACTGCTAGAAGTACGGATGTTTTTACTATTGTTCGAGAACAGGATAATACTTCTGGCAAGATTTTTGCGCTAGGTGATTTCGTATCGCTGCGGATGAACGCAGCATCTTTAGAAACATTTATCAACGCGGATGATGACGTTAACCAAGTAGCGTCGTCCATTAATGGGACGGTTCATACTGAGGCAGCTCACGCGACAACATCCGACATTTGGACAGGCGGTAACACTTGTCTATTAAGCGGAGGTGCGGTAACTTTTACTGATGTAGCTAACGCCCCACAAGCGGGCGCAGTCAGGTATGTAGTAGCTAATGCTGCCCACGTAATCACAGATAATGCTGCCCTTGAGGTAGATGGAAACGCTAACTACACTTGTGCGGCTAACGATGTTCTGATGTTTACCGCAAAAACCACCAGTACTTTTCGTGTCAATTTACTTGCTCATGGGGAT
>TARA_R110002167_G_scaffold185947_1_pt1 | contig 13859 bp, 20 predicted proteins | sample TARA_R110002167 | Tara Oceans TARA_R110002167 (sample SAMEA4398238) | marine metagenome | biome: Polar Biome; feature: [MES] marine water layer (ENVO:01000295) within the mesopelagic zone...; material: water (ENVO:00002006), including particulate matter (ENVO:01000060) such... | reverse complement strand
TGAGAACGAAGAAAGAGAGGGAACTTTCAATCTTGGTTTATCATATAGATTCTAATATACTTTAAAAGTGTATTAAAAATAAAACCCTGGGGAAACCCAGGGTTTTTCTATTTCCTACGACGAATACTCTTCGGTTAGTTCCCACAACCTCTTATTAATGTCAACACTTCTGTCAATATTAGTAATCTCTCTGGATGTTTGTTGTCTACCACTTTTAAGTTTATAAGCTACACCACCACGAATCATTTTCTCCTGAATAACATTATACACTGTCCATAAATCATTACCAGCATCCTCATCTCTTTCTGGGGATAAGATATCTTTAGTATTGATAAAATCATTACCTTCTGACCATCTAATTCTAATTGCTCTTCTAACAAATTCAGCTTTTTTATCCTCAGATAATTCAATTCTTTTAAATTTATCTACACTTTGAATTACGTTTGGTAGGTCATTCACTATTGACTCGGTAACTTTAATTATGTCTTCCATATCAAATCCTTGGTGTCTAACTCTGGTAGAGCCGAATGTTTGTGTAGCTATTATTAATCCATTAGAACATACTAGCCTGAAAATCCCCGCGTGTAGTTTAAATGCATTTCTTCCATCGTGTGAGTTTGTTAATACAATTTCAGGTATTTCGTCAAGACCAATACCAATCCCACCATTACGTAACCTAATAAGGTGTTTAGAATATATACCACCACCATACTTAGATTTAGTTTGGTTAGCCTCGTATGGTTCCCAACCTTTCTTAGATAATTCGTCTAAAACATCTATAGTGTTAACTTGTGAATATCTATCAGATACTTTATCACATTTAGTTTTTGTAAAAATTGATGGTGCTAGTTCCATCAAATCTTTTTTGTTTAGGGCTACATTTTTACTCATAATAGTTTATTTTATATTAATACTTTGTTAGTTATAGAACAAAGATAATAAATTAAATTAGAATTACAAAGATAAATGGAAAAAAAATTATTAGAAAAGTTAAATGGGTTACTTACTGAGAAATACGAACCTATATTGGTAATATACCTTTTACGTGTTCCTCCACAAGAAGAATTACAAGCGTTCGCTACAAAATTAGTTGCTGATTTTGGGTATAAGGTATTGGTGTTACCTGGTGATATTGAAACTAGGGTGGAGTTGATTACTGTAATGAAAGCTGATATTGTCGATATAAAAGATTTACAAAATAGGGTACTGAGTAAAATTAAAGAGCTGGAGGATGAGTACTCTCAATCACTTACAATGGTAGGCACTGTTAACGTTGAGGATGAGTAAGGAACAGGTTAATCATCCAGACCACTATGGTGGTATAGATAATGTGTATGAAGTTATTAATGTAATTGAATCATATAACCTTAATTTCTCTTTGGGTAATACAATTAAGTACACTTTACGTGCTGGTAAAAAGTTAAATAGAGTTGAAGACTTGGAAAAAGCAAAATGGTATTTAGAAAGGGAAATCAATCGTATCAAATCAATCTCCTAGTATATTTATAATAAAAAGAAATTATGGATATTATTAAAGAAGCTATTGGGTTCATTAAAACTTATGAGACCGAATCAACTGAGGAGTTGGATGAATTTATTCGTGCTGTACAACATGTAATAACCGACTATCGTGATACTAAGTCATTCAATGATGAAGTAATTACAAATAGAATATACTCTTTATTGGCTGAGGGTGGAGAGCTACATGAATTAATACAAGAATTGATTTATCTATTAGAGGAACTTCCTGACAAGGAACCTTCTGGTCCTGTTGGTTTTAAGATGAGTAGTAACGAATCTACGCTTACCAAATCTGAAATTATTAATGAAAGTGGTATACGTAAAATTAAAGAACTCTCAAATAGTTACGACAAGGCTGAGATATACTTTCACATGGACTTAGATGGTGTTGTTACCGCTATAGCTATGAAAAGTTATTTAGAGAAGTACGGTATTGTCGTAGTAGGTGCTCATAAAATACAATATGGTGACCTTGAGTTTGCTATACCTAAACCTTCAGCTGATGGTATTATGCCGGTTTTAGTTGATTTTGCTCATGGTAAACCAATGTTCACAATCCATACTGACCACCACGATTCACAAGCTGGTGTGGAAGACCATACCTCTACTGACTTTAGTAGTGCTAGGTCAAATGTTGAGACTATTTCACAGAAGGTATCACCAACAGATTTATTTCCAAATGAAGATATTTTAAGAATTTCAACAATAGATAGTGCTGACTACGCGAAACATGGTCTTGAACCTGACGATGTTATGAATTATGTATTTAAATTATCTGAAACAGGTTCGGTACCGGAAAACAAGTGGGTGTTGGCTCTTTTAACAAATAAATTATTGTTAGCTTACAAAAATAAACCTGGATTTTTAGAAAAACTGGTTATGAGGTGTACACCGTCCTTACTTAATATATACCAAACAATTATTAATATTGCAAAGGAAGAAGGGTATGCGTCACCTACTGACATGAAAAAGAACCAAGATAAGTATGTAGATGCACAAAGTAAGAACCCTAACCTAACACTAGATGGTAATATCATTATACAATATGGTGGAGGTGCGTTGTTTAAACCTGGGTCTTATGACAGATACACACCTTTTAAATTATACCCAGAAGCTGACTTTTTAGTAACAGCATGGCCAATGGGATTGGTCCAGGCTTCATGTAATCCTTTTAAGAAAGATAGAGCTCTTAAAGGTGTTAACTTAGCAGATATTGCTCAGGAAGTATTGTCTAAAGTTGAACCTCAATTAAAAGAAAAGATGGTTCCTGTTTCTGTAATTAAAAGGTTGGGTGAAACTAAAGCTAATGAAGATAGTGTTGGGTTTAACACTTCCGACCTTTATGCTTTATATAGAGAAAACTTAGTAAATATGCCACCAACTGATAGTGAGTATTATAATGTAGTTGTGAGCATAATCGATACCCCTTGGGTTCAGTTAAGTGAGAAACAAAAACTAATCTTGGATACGATTAGCGTTTCAATGTGGGATGTTGTTCAAGCTAATAGTGGTGGACACAAATGTATTACAAACATTGCATCATTAAACTTCTTTGAACGTGCTAAAAGAAATCCTAAAGGTAAGTACACTAAAAAACCTGGTAGTGCCCCTACTAGATATGTAGAATTTGTTAAATGGGTACAGAAAGAGATTGTTAGTGTTCTAAAAGAAAAAATTAATTTTTAGAAGCTACTTCTATTACGGTATCAGCAATACCAAGATAGGATTTACAGTGTTCAGTATTACAAGGTTCACAGTTTTTGTAAACTTTTGTCACTTCATTTCCTTCAATAAAGTAGATGTCTAATGGTATTAAACAATTCTTCATCCAAAATGAACGTTCACCAACTTCACCAAATGGAAATACCATGGCACCATCGAGTTCTTTTCTACCCATCATACCTAAACTGCGTTTATATGGGGTGTCCATAACCTCAGCTTTTAATAATTCACCGTTTAATTGTATTTTCATATACCATAAATATCGTAAAATTAAGTAATAATGACTAAACAATATATTTATAATAAAAAGAAAAATGGATAAACTCTTAATAGAATTACACAATCATAGGTCATCCGGGTTAATTAAGGAACAACAAGAAGATAATGACACTATAGTTAGAAGGTCATTATTTGAATTTGGTGTGGTACTTGATGGTATTTTTACATTCGGTGCTGGAATAACAGCGTTTCTTCCAATGGTTAGAGACCTCATTAATAATGAAATGCCTAATATTGACGAGACTACCATACCATTATTATACATTGTGGCTATTTGGTCGATAACAGGTAGAAATCTGGACTTGGTTAGAAAATTAACTACTATACTAAAGGAACGTGGATTATTAGAAACATTATCAAGCGTAGTTAGGTTCTTAAAATCACTAGAAGACGTTTCTCTTAAGGTAGCTAAAGAGGTTGGTCACGCTGCTTCTGACATTGCTGATATTGGAGCCTTTACATTCTTAATGTTCCCAATAATGGATGGAATACTATATCTCATACATGAAGGTGCAATTACATTAGGTGACCCCGCTGGTTATCTTAAATCAGTATTGATTGGTATAGGTGTAATTGGCATTAAGAATATTTTTAATAGTATCATTTCTAAAATTCGTTTTAGGTCAAGAAATGACAGGATGGAAGAATCCATATTAAAAACATTAAACGACCAAAACATATCTTCAGATGTTGTTAAGGTAATTAAATCTACAATATTTACAAATAACTCTTCTTCTTGGGTTTTACCTGAATGTGTTGGTGGTAAGGTTTACACTATAGGGGAAACTGATTACACTATAGACCTTACTGTTTCTAGGGATGTTAGTTTAAAAACTAAAACCCATTTAATTGAGGTTAGGTCATTGGGTGATACGATACTAATTGATGTGACTATTAACCCACACAAGGAACATATTGTTTATAGAGATATAAGGAACACTATTAGAGAATGCATATGGAAGTTCAATCCTGTTAATACAACCCTAATTAGTGAGTCTGACACACCTAATAGAGTTAGGACTGTATACGAAGATAACCAAGTTAAATTAGTTGTTCCATTAGATAGAGATTCATTCTGTGCATTAGCTAAGGGTACTAAATGGTGTCGTAGTGGTCATGAGGACACTCATCTACAACTTGTGGACGTAGTGAGAAAAGGTACACCTTACATCCACATAAATAAAAAAGACGGTGAAAAACATTTGTTTCATGGCAGGAGTAGAATACCATTTCATGATATAAATCTTGAAGACGGGTATGAATCTGACTTAACATTGTGGGACGCTAATAAGAATGGAGTGAATAAACGTAAATTTCTATCTAATAACGAAGGATTGTACAAACTATTTAAGATATCCTACACAATGAAGGAACGTCTCAAATACGATATACCATTATCAGAGGAAGAGATAAACAAATACGGGAATACAAATGAATTTACCAAAGTAATTAATAAAGTTAGGTTAGACTATAATGAAGAGTCTGAAGAAGAACTACAGGAATTCGCTCTTACTGACAAGTGGGTTGTCGGAGATGATAAGCCTTATTATAGAGACGTTGATAAAACATACGTAGGAATAAAACCTTTTGGTGTGAATATTAGTGTCCCTACTCAAGAATTTACAGAGGATTACATGAATTTAGCGGAGGACGAGAATTGGTTATTTAGTGAGGCCTTTCATGGGAATAGTTATAGTTCTGATAGTGTGGATTCTGATGAGTTGAATTATATAGATAGTTACCTATCTAATGAAGCTATGGAAAAATTTAGAGAGTTGACTAAGATGTTTGGTACTGAAATGACTGGTGAGTTAAATGGTGAAGAAATAAATGACTTTTTACATAAAAAATATAGAAAGGAGTGGGATAGTGGGGGTGATGACCTGGTATACACAATGTCTGAAGGTTTGAATGAACATAAACAAGGAGTAATGAAGGAGTTTTTTGAGGATGAGTCTTTGTTCGAGTTTACTGTAAGTTATGACGAAGTAAATTTCTTCCTTAGTTGGGAGTTGTTGTTATATCTTTGTTATGTCAATAATATTAAATCTTTTGACGGTTTATCTGAAAATGAAATTGATATGGTTGAAGGAGCATATGACACTTGGAGTGATGCTTGGGGGATAGAAGAACCATATCGTAGCGAAATAAGTGAAAACTTCATTAGTATTATGGAGAAGATGATGGAGGAGTACACTCCAGAATATAAAGAAAATATAGATAAATACAGTAAAATCATTAAGGACTTAGGGTTTGAAGGGCATGGGTATCAGGGTAGTTTAGTAAAAAAGACAGACACTAAACATATATATGTGGATTCATTTGAACCTCATACTAATAAAGTGACGATTAGGGTAATACCTATTAGTGTAGGATGGACTTCTGACCCCAAATACAAATATGTTGTAGATGTTGATGATATCGTTAACTATGTACAGTCTGACCAGTTAGAGTTTAGTTAAGGATGTTGGTTAATCCTCTTCGTCTCTTAATTTCTGAACGTATTGAGCTTTCTTTTTTGTAAGTCTTTTAGTTTCAGATTTCTTCTCGTGATATCGTTTACCTCTTAATGTATGTAATAATTTAGTTTTTATTACCTTTCTACGCATCATCTTTAATGCTTTTTCAATATTATCTCTTGTTACTTCAACTATTAACATATATTATAATTATCTATTTTTTTAAAAATGATTTAATTTCTTCTTCTCTTGGGTACCCCACTATTGATTCACATTCCGAACATACCCATCTTAGTTTTCCGGTAGTGTAACCACAAGGATAAGTAAATTTAATAACTTTATCAATATGATTACATTCTGACCGTAATTTTTTTAACTTATACTCAATATCACTATTAAGTCTTATGAGTCTTTTAATCTCACTATCAGATGTCATGTTAGTAATCTTTTAACCTAATATAATATTCTAACGGTATTGTAACCATAATGACTTCATTGGTTCCAGGTTCTTTTGAAAAGAACTGAAAGTTATCACTTAGCTCACCACTTTCGTTTAGAAACTTATTCAACATTTCAACATCTTCACTATAAATCCAAATTGTAACCTTCATTTTATTTATTTTTCATTTTAAACCCATCCTTAGATGCATTCTGTAACATATCTAAACTACTACCTTCCCATAGTTCATTAAGTTCCTTAACATACTTGAGTATATCCTTTTTATTGGATACCTCATTGGCTTTACTTAATTTGGACATAACTTCTTCCATTTGTTCAACTAAACTTTTAGGCATGTTCCTCAATTATTGTATATCCGTTATTATGGTAAACCCTACTAACCTTATTTTCTTTAGCTAATTTCATAGCTTCTGCCAACTTCTCCTCTTCTCCATTAACTACAATAGTTTTCAATGGTCTACCAGTGTGGTCTACCAAATTAACTGAATAACCTTTATCAAATCTATGTGTGACTATCTTCATGTTCTACTATTTAACCCAATGGTAAGTAAAAATGCCATAACTATAAAGACTATAATTGTTCTTGTAATGCAACATTATAAGATTCTATAAACTCACCACTTGTGTCGTCTACAAAATCACCATTAGAGTCTGGACAAAGTCCACCTAACCCAGCGAACTCATACGATATAAGACATTCTAATAATCCTCCCTGGTCAAGATAATCATTTGAAAAGTAGTCATCCATGACAAATGTTTCCAAAAAATTAGTGACATCGAACCTGTACCCATCAACATCTGCAACTTTTCTACCACCTGTGGTAAAGTTGTACGTTTTTATGTTAATGTATTCTGGTTTGCCCAATATAGTGTACAATTCATTTTTATAGTCTTTAACCAAACTATTCTGAGCTGTCAAATTATATGTGTCATTATATGCCCATATAATCGTATCGTTAAGTTCATCTAGGCCATCATTAGATTCACCTAATAGTACAACAAAATCATATTTAGTTGAATCTTCCAGATTTAAATACCTATCTATACGATTACGAGTTAGGTAAAAAGAATCCTTATCGTGGTCTGGTATCTGGTCCTCTTCTTTATACGATTCAAATTCTTCCCTAGAATTACTTATGATGTCATTTTCATAGTGTTCCCCCATATATTTAATAATCTTAATATAAGTTTCGTCACTAACATACCCTTGCATAATTAAGGTTTCTATTGTTGGGTTTGGTTGGTGGTCTTCCCAATTTTCGAACAGTGCTTCGGTAAATATATCGTTAGCGATGCCTTTACAATCAAGACCATTCCATCTGTCTGGAGCAAAGAAATCCGCCATATCAGTAGCTAATACGTCCAAATAGTACTTATCACCAACCACAATTAAATCGGACCACATATTTTTAAGTTCTGGTATAATAACAGTCTTAAAATTATATTCTTCGAACACGGGCCCATAATAATCAGATAATCCTTTAATGAGAAGTATTACGGTTGGTACTGGGTCTTCCCATTGCCATAGACTATCTAATAACTTATCAAAGGATTTCTTTTTACCTTTTTTCAATAATGTATAAGCGAATAGAGGTAATGATGTTTCAATTCTATCAACACCACCAAATACTATTAAGGTGTCCTCCATTTCCTCTAAAGAGGTGGCCTCAATACCCATAGCTAAAATTTCCGGTAGGTTCTCAATCGATTCTACCAGAAATTCATTATATATCTCGGTTAATTTCATATACTATAAATATGAACGGTATTTAACTATTTATTGTGTTTAGCTAAACCCTTCAATTTATCTTTTATGATTTGAGTTCTTCTATCCCTTTGTTCTTGTTGTGTTGTATTCAAGACATTATTTTTCTTGTCGCAATCTCCACCTTTACAATTACCTTGTTGGGCTTTACCATTCTTTTTATTTTTACATCCACAACCCATAGTCTTATTTTTCTAAATATTTGTCAAATGTACCACCTTTAATCTCCGTAGCTAAAAGTTTAAATTGTTCTTTAGTCCAAGTAGAGAAACCTTCTTCTTTACCACCTAAAACAACATCCTCTTTAATTAAATCAATCTCAACTGAAGGACATTTACAACTACCTTTCCCACACATTGTTATCTCCATTCCAGTTCTACTTTCACTAATTTTTAAATTTTCGTTAATCATTTTTTTATATTTTTTATATGCTTATTAATTAAATTATATGGATAATATCCTAACTATAAATATTAACCATCTATTATTTTAACACGTAAAGGTCAATATCTTTGTATTTGTATTGTTTGGTGCCTATATTCTCTAAAAAGTCTATCTGGGATGTTTTTCTTCTATGCATGCAATCATGTATAGTATATATTCCGTCTTTATGTGTTCCTTTAATATAAACTTCATCACCATAATTTAATATACCCCCATTTTTAACTAACATATCTTGTGATACTGCTATCCAATTCCAATCTGATACTTTATATGGGTCTATGATACTACCGTCTGCTGTTATTAATGGACTATCGTCACATTGACCTTCTACGGGATGATACATTGTTGCTTTAACACTTATTGGGGTACAGTTAATGTATGGCATAGGGTCCATTGTTTTACCGTCATGAGATATTTCATAATGTAGATGTGGACCTGTAACGTCACCTGTATTACCCATTATACCTATAGCTTGCCCTTTAATAACATTATCCTCTTTATTTACAAATAACTTATGTAAGTGAGCATATTTAGTTGTGAATGAAAATGCGTGTTCTATTTCAACACACCTACCATAACCATAATTCCAACCAGAAAAGTTTACAGTTCCAGACGCGGTAGAGTAAACTGTATCATGCCATGAATCTATCAGGTCAATACCTGAGTGCATTTGCCATCTACCAAATATTGGGTGTCTCCTAACCCCATAACCATCTTGTATCACTAATGTGTCTAATGGTATTCCTGTTGGTATTGAGTCGAATGTTGTTTTTAATTCATCGATTACATTTAACAACGAGTCAATCTTACATTCGTACGATTGTTCCTGGTTACCTATTCGTTCATCCCCTAGTTTTAGGTGGTGTTCAAAATCTTTTTCTAATTTATTCAAATATACCCAATTTCCAAAAATAACTACTATAAGTGTAAGGAATATAATATGAAGTGGTTTTATAATTTGTTCTCTCATAATGTTGTATTAATATACTATAATAACTATTTATTGTAGATAGAAAATCGAGAATTCTCGCTTTCAATAAATTAATAACAAATTAAATATGGGATTTTGTAAACCAGGAGATAATTGTTTCAACCAAAAGGTTTTAAATTTAAACAGCGTATATAACAAATATCTGCCAGTTAATATAGTACAACAAATTAACCAAGCTATCACTGGTGCGTCAATTGATGTGGGTGAAATGGAAGATTGTGGGGTTGTTGTTCCAAACTTTTGTCCAGATGTTTTAACGTGTTTATCTGGCCATACGGGACATGGAACTGGTTATTGGGTTATGAATGGTAGTGGTGACATATACAATACTGGTACAACATCTAGTTACGTTGGTATTGGTTTTGACACCCCAACAAATCAATTACACGTTAAAGCTTCTGTTACGGATGACCCTATTAGGGTTCAAGGACTTAATTCACAGGAAAATTATATTGTTACTGTAGACACTGATGGTATATTCTATCAGTCAGAAAATACTAGTGATAGGATAGATGGTGGTGAGTTTTAATTTAAACAGATTTCCCCAAACCCCTTAATTTTATATACTGGTTTCTTAAGTCCAGCAAATATATCTTCTTTCTTGGCTCTAGTTAACGCGAAAGAGTCTAACATCTGTTTCTTAGTTAGTGTTGGGTCTTCTTTTGTCATAAAATTCTTTACAGCTATAGTTTCTATTTCTAACATTACTGTGTCTAAATCTGACTCAGACATTTTTAACATTTGTTTAATCTCTGGTGTTCCTGTACTTAGAAAATCCTTAACATTCTTCAAATATATTTCCACATCAATATGCATATTAATCATTTAAAAATTAAATTACTTTATAATTATTGTACCAAATAAAACTTATCATTAGGGTCGTCGTCCCTATCTATAATACATTGTGGTACTTTAACGCCTGTATTAATTACTGACAATACTGTTAAATTTTCTAACTCACAAATAGTTTCTGGAAGTTCCTTAAGTTTTGGGTTTTCTGATATAGAAAGCACCCTAAGATTTTTTAAATTACCAACTTTAGGTGATAGGTAATCTAAACATCCTTCCATAAATAATATATCTAAATCCATTTTATCGTACAATACATCTGGAACGTTTAATATGTAGTTATCTTTTAGGTCAGCCTCAAAATAAAATCTAGTTATATCATTAGGTAAATTATCGAAAACTTGTTCATTGCCGTACATGGATATGTATTTACTAAATTTATCATTACCATACTTAATCATGATATGTTTACCATTATCCTTATTGTTACCACTACCCATAGTCTTTAAAAACATTGGTTGGAAGAATGGTTTTAGTTCAGACATTTCTCCATTCATAGCCTCAACTATATCAATATTTCTATCATCTATGTTCATGAACATATTGTCTTCGAAGTGGAACTGGTACCTATTCTTCGGTAACCCTGTTTGTTTGTGCTCTTTATCTTCCCCACCTCTACCGTATCCACCAAATTGTGGAGATGCGACATTAGTATCACTCTTGTCCATTACAACATATAAAGGACCCCTATTAACATAACCTTGGAAATAGTTTAATCCTGGACCTGAAGTACACCAGTTAGTTTCTTTCTGATTACCACCATAAAAACAAGCGGCTTCCTTACCTAGAGAATTATCTGTAATTTTAACAACTTTCCATCTGTCTCCATCAAAAACTAATTCAGCACCTGGATGAACCTCCATCTCTCTCCTTTCTTCCTTAGTTGTATTCATCTCAGCGGTGTTAAGGTCATAATCCTTAATAGCCATGAATAAATCGTCAATAACTTTAAATTTATTGATGTCTTTTTCCCCTTTGTAAATAGACATTGTTTTAAGTTTCTCAAACTTTGTAAGGTAGTCGGTAACTTTATAAAGGTCTTCAAAAAATAATTCTCTCTTTTGTTTTGCACAATTTTCCCAGTCTTGTGTCCCGTACTCAAATTGAGACTCACATACTAGGTTAACACCTAATAGTCTCGCGATTAACCACTGGACATATTTCCCAGTCTTTTTTACTTCACCACCGTCCTCAGCTATACTTGTTGGGTCGGTAGTAACGATTTGCATCAACTCATTAGGTTTAAGTTTGGCTTTAACAGTCTTCCCACTTTTCTTCTTTTTAGTTTTGGTAAATTTGTTAATCAACACATCTAACCTAGAGTCTTCTAAGATGATTCGTGTTATTTGTTCTATTAAACTTGTGAATGCCATATTATTCTTTTACAATAAATATATTTTACTTGATAAATGTTCATACCTTTTTCCATTTACCGTTATTTAATAACTTAAAGGTCCCAACATACACTTCTTTCCATTCGGTGGGTTCAATTAAACTTAGGAATAGATTGCCTTTCTTTACATTATGGTATAGGTGATATGGTTCTCCTAATGTAGGTTGGAATGAGTAGGTTGATTCGTACACTAAGGAAGTCCATTCGTACTCATCAACTAATTTATTGTATTCACACCTTAGTTCATCCAACCTAGATTCAAAATATTTGTTTGCTTTTAGTGAGTCACTTTTATCAACCAATATAGGTTCAAACTTCTGTGCCCCTACAGATGTTGGGTATGCCTTTTTATTAGCATCAAACTCACCTGTCTCATTATTGTAGACTACATTATCTGGATATTTCTTTTTTTCCAATCTTAATTCTTCTTTATCTTTATACTCATACCATGCTGGGTTAGGTAGTTCTGAATAATGGTCCCATAATTCTTTTTCTACTATTTCAGATTCTTTTTTACTCACAAACAACTAAGGTACCTATCACCTCTATCACATAATATAGTCAATGCGTTTGTTTTATTATTATCTTTTAACCATCTTTTAGCTGCTAGAACATTTGCTCCTGAACTTATACCAACAAATAAACCGTGTTTTGAAGTTAAAAATTTCGCGTATAGTTTAGCTTCCTCAGTTTTTACTGTGACAACATCATCAACGAAATCAAGGTCGACTAAAAACTTACTACCATCTCCTATCCCTTGGATTCCGTGAAGACCTGGTTCACCACCACTCATTACTGGACTCTCTTCTGGTTCCACCGCAACAATTTTTATTTTAGGCCACATCTCTTTTAAGAATGTTCCTGTTCCCATTATAGTACCACCAGTTCCTGTCCCTAATATTAGTACGTCTGGTTCTGGGCCATTTTCGTTCTCATCTTTATATTGGTTATACATTTCAGGCCCTGTGGTTTGATAATGTGCTTTTATGTTTAATGGGTTGTGGAATTGATTACAGTTAAACCAATTGTTTGTTTCACACAGTCTATCTCTCATTTCAATTGCTCCATCAAAGTCACCATCATCAACTTCAATTAATTCAGCTCCGTATAACTTAAACATATTCTTTCTTTCAACTGACATGTTAGATGGCATTATTATAACCATGTCATACCCTCTTTCTGAAGCTACCATAGCTAAAGCTATACCAGAATTACCCGATGTTGCTTCACATAACGTATCCCCTTTTTTAATTAATCCCATTTTTTCAGCGTCATTTATAATATATGTTGCCATTCTATCTTTAACGGAACCTGATGGGTTCATTAATTCTGCTTTAGCCCAAACTACTAACTCACCAAGCCTAATCGGTATTAGTGGTGTGTTACCTACATATCCTGATAATCTATTATCTCCCAACATCTTCCATGTATTTTTCTTGTGTTTCTTCCCAGGTTAATCCAATAACGTCCCAATAGAATAGTTGTTCTGGTTTGATTCTATCTTGTTCGTACATATTTTTATATCTTCTAATTGCTTTTTTCTTCCACCATTTATCCGTATATGGGATATCGTCTTGGAATTTCTTCTTCATCTGCAAGTCTTTCTCTTCTATTTCATTCCTTAGGAATTCACAACCATTATCGTACATCATTGCAAGATAGACACCTCTTTTGAACCCATGGTCGTATTTTGAACCTTTTATCCCACAATGTTTAAAAACTTTGTTAAGTATGTTCTGTTTAGGTCCTGTAGCACTTATAGCTTTAGCGTGTTCTTCTGGGTGATTCTCCTTTAACCATTTGTTCCATGGTAGGTATGCACTATCATCAGGTTTTAACCTAACCTTACCTGAGGTTTCTCCCATTGTTTTGAAGTGTGGCATACCATTGTACATTGAGTTGATTCCATATAATGCGGTTGTTCCTACGGCAATTAACTTATCACCGTATTTTTCTTCCCAAGCATCTCTAATTGT
>TARA_R110002167_G_scaffold31154_2_pt1 | contig 13866 bp, 4 predicted proteins | sample TARA_R110002167 | Tara Oceans TARA_R110002167 (sample SAMEA4398238) | marine metagenome | biome: Polar Biome; feature: [MES] marine water layer (ENVO:01000295) within the mesopelagic zone...; material: water (ENVO:00002006), including particulate matter (ENVO:01000060) such as...... | reverse complement strand
CTTATAAGTTCTCTTAGAACTACCGTATCCGATCGTAAGCGGGTTTGTAGCTAAGTACTGTATATTTGCATCTTTAGATTTAAATATATCGTAAAACTTATCGTAAGTTTGTACTTTTATTCTTGAAAAATCACCATGCATTAATTTTTTAGTGCTTTTATCTTGGGCTTTAGACGCAAGCGCAGCTTCTTCAATAACACCATTAGCAGCGTTGTTTGACATGTGATCTTTTTTAACTATCATAGAGTTTAGCGCTTTAACTGTAATAGTTTCATATTCAGCTTGTGGCAAAGTGCTTTGTGTACTTTTGTCTAAGCCTGGAGAATCCACGCCGCTTACGGTATATTTACTGTTTTGTTCTGTCGCTTGCATTTGGTCTTTGCGCACTCCTTCTAAATATGCAAAATTCAATATGTTTGTTGGGTACCTCATCACTAAATCATTATCTTCATTGCGAAAATAACTAATACCCATGGCTTTTTGATCCCCTTTTGGACTTCTTTGTATTGCTGCCACCGCTTGTAGGTTTGGATCACCACCATAACTATTTGCAAGATCTACTTCGTCTGTTTCATAAAGCTCATTAGCAATTAGTACGTTGGCACGCTCTTCATTAAGCTTACCTCTAAACTTTTCTAAATCACCATACAACTCCATTATTTTCTTTTTAGTTTTTTTATTAGGATTTCCATCGGCTTGAAGCCCTGTTATTTGAGCCTTATAATCATCTATTACGCCATGAGCGTGGTCAACAACGCTTTGGTTTTGAGAACTACCTTTTTTGTAAATATCTGCTGACTCAGCGTTTAAGGCGCTAGTATAATCATCTGTCATTGATTTGTACTCAGCATTAAACTCTTTGTTTTTTTGAGCAATTTCTACACCTGCTTTTGTAAGATCAATAGCCAAACCTCCAGCTGCCTTTGTTATATCAGCCATGCCTTGAGCTCTTTGGTTGTTAAATGCTATAAGCCCTTCGTATTGTTTGTTAAATATAGCGCTAAAATCACCAGGTACTCTTGATTTACCTAGATCAAATGCTGCTTTTACTAATGTTGAGTCTGCTGCCATGTTTTTTATTTTATTATTTATTCTTATTTATTGGCTCCATAGTATTTTGCGCCTTCACCTACCATACCCATACCATCTGATATCATTTGGTTTGCTCCAGCTTGCTGGCCTGCGGCTTGCTGACCATAAAGATTTGCTTGAGCTGCGCCGGCAGCCATTTGATTTTGTTGTGATTGCATTACTGCTGCGTTAGCTCCACTTAACGCCCCCATTTGCATGCCAAGTAATGTTGATTGGCGATTCATTTCTCTTTCCTCTACTGAAGCCTCACCGGTTCTAAACGCCATATCATTACTTTTTTCTTCACCTAATCTAGCTAATTCGTTTGCTCTTTCTTGCTGTCCTATTGATAAAGAAGCTCTTTGTGATTGTCGTTGAGCGTCACTTGATAGGGTTTGCGCTAAGCTTGCTATACCACTACTACCAGCAGCTCCTCTAAGGTTTTGCATTATATCAGCTTGACTTTGCTGAAACATTTCTTTTGAAAACTCTGCTTCTTTTTGGTTTACAGTTAAATCCTCGTAAACATTATCTAAATTTTCGTAAGGGTTTTTAAACTCAATAGCTCTATATTTATTTTTTTGTATTTCAAGCTTAGCGGCTTCTTCTTTTTGAAATTTTAAATTTTCCTGGGCAATTTGATTTTGCATCATCATGTTTTGCTGCGCTAACGCGTGGCCCTTGTCAGCTGTTTTACCTGCTTTGTTAGATTGATATATGCCTACACCAGCCGATACTAACCCAACAGCCACTATAGCTCCAGCAATAAAAACACCAGCTAAAGCAACATTAGGATCTGAAGGAATTAACCCTTCTAATTCCAAGCCTATCCATGTTAAAAAACTTAAAAATAGTAGTGATTTTCTATCTTGATATATTTCTACAATTACCTTATTCATAATATTCATGTTCAATTTTTTTGTGGTATTCTTTGTGTTCAAATAACTGCCATTCACCACCATTCATTTCTTTGTGTTTAGATTCCCATTTTGCAGAAAAAAACTCTTTATCTATTTTATCTAAATCAGTCAAGCCCTTAGGATTTGGAAGCACGTTTACTACAACGGTATCTTCTGGAAACCAGCATATTCTTTTTGTGCCTGGCTCAGTTAAAACAAAAGTTGGTGCAACTATTTTTTGCACGCCCTGCTCAGAAGTACACCACATAATGCCTTTCATTACAAATAAAGGATTTGCAAGATTGTGTATTCCTGTAAAACCAAAATAACCACCACCAATAAACATTTCCCTGATATATAAGCCTTTTGAAAAATAGTGGTTATACTTAGACGTGTGTGGATACAAGGGCTTGTTTCCATTATCGTTCAATTCTACTTGAATACCTTTGTTGTTATTAATAAATTCTTTTTGTAATTCTTCAACTCTTTCTCTATATGGCAGCTTGCTTGGTAAATCCCATATTTTTTCTAATTCATTTTTAGACATAATTTAATTTAATTTATATCTATAATAGTCACAGTTTTAACTTATTTTTTACTCTAGTGCTACGTCTCAACTGTTGCTGTTACAAAACTTTCAATGTCTAAATAAAAAATTCCATTCCAATCTGGGTTAATTTGGTTTGAGTTTAAAACCTCAACCTCTCCAGACACTACTATGGTTTCACCAGCTCCATGAAAATTTAAATCAATACCGTTTTCTAAGGTTTGCCTGTTACTAAAAGTTACTGTAGCAGTGCTACCCGAGTAACTACCAAGAGTTGTAACTAAAGGCGTTCCTGTTATACCAATACCACTAACGGTACTAACGTCATCCATAATACCATCACCACTCGCAATAGTAACAGTTGCAGAGTTACTAACCGCTTGAGTTGTTGTTGTTTTTACCGGTAATACTCTTGCTGTTAAATTACTAAAAGCAACATCCCAACCCACTAGGCTTTTAATACCGCCCTTACCCTTTGCTATTAACTTAAACTCATCACTAGCTAACAGTAGTTTTTGCTGCTTGTTAAAAGTAACATCTCCAAGTTGCGTAGTTGTTAGTATTTTTGTTGTTCCATTTCTTGATAAAGTTGGTTTTTGACCTTTTTTGCTAACAGCTGGAACTTTTTTTATTATCCTTGTTTTCTCATATTTAGTACCTTTACTTTCACTTATAGTTTCTAAATACCCACCTACAACACTACCAGATGTAATGTTACCAGTAATCGGTATCATACCTTGGTTTATACCATTAGCATTATCAACGCCCCAACTATGATTCATTTGATTAAAGAAAGTTAAAGGAGCGTTGTCACGGAATTGAATCGCTTGCGATATTGAAAAAGCTGATGCATCTACGGGAAAAGCCGTTACCGTTGTTAGGCTTCTGTTTATTTTAGAACTAAATGTTAGTGTTACGCCATCCGCTATTGCAACAGCCGATGATAAAGAAAAAACATTTGTAGAATCTAAAGAAGCAACTGTAAATACGCCAGCGTCAAGAGCAGCGTTTCCAGTAACTTGATCTCCAACAGCCATTTTAGTTGCCACGGCAGCATCCATAGTTATCGCTACGGCAGATGTATCCCTACCGCCTTCCATGTTAACAGTATCTGTCGTAACAGGCGTTGTTATCTTGTCTCCAACCGCTACGTTGGCAGATATATCAGTGGCATCTGTGTCAACGGTAGTACCACTAGTTATAGCCCCGTTTATATCATCACCTGTAAAAGCAGCGGTAGCCGTTGGGTATATATTTTCACCAGCAATAGTCGATGCTGTAGTAATATTTCTAGTTACATAAAGAAACATGTCCGCTTGTGTAGGTTGCCTTTTTAACTTAAGAGCTTTACCCGAACCGCTTTTAAAACTAACTTGAAACGGAACTTTGGAAGAACTTACTCCTATTGGAATGTTTTTTTCATCATTAGTGGTTGTTGTACCACCAAACGCGGTTAAACTATTGATGCTAATTGCACCAATCTTAAAAGCAACATCTAAAGTTTGATATATTAACTTTTGCATTAATAAAGAATTAGAACCTGATGATGCATTTACATCTAAAGTTCCATCTTCAAATCTATACTCTATATACTCTGAGTGCTTAGTGTTTTCTCCAGCAAACAAGAATATATCATATTGAGTTGCCGCTACCACGCTTGGAAAGTTTACAGTTATATTTGCTGAAACACCACTAATAGTTTGCTCTAGTCTAGTTGGAGATTGTTGAAGAAGATTTGATATAAAATTATAATACAAACCCGCTTCATTTTTAATTTCTAACCTAAACTTTGCTCCATTTTCTCCAGAGATACTAATAATTCTTTGCTCTCCTTTTTCGCTAATGTTCTGTGTGTTTATTGCAAAACTATTTATAGTTTTTAATGTATCTTTAGGTAAGATAACATTTGTTTTTAACGTGTTTTTAGGTAAGGTAGCATTTGTTTTAAGAGCTGATAATCGCGCAACTTGTTCTCTTCGCAACATACGCATGTGTTCGATATCAGACATAAGACTTCCGTCTAACATGTAGTGGTAGCCAGGTGGAGCCGCTATTTTTGTAGCTTTAACCATAGGCCGTGTAGTTGCAATAGGTGGTACCACCATTGCTATTGGCGTTGGAGTTGGCGCTGGCGTTGGCCGTGTGCTTCTTGCCATTGTTGTTCGAGCACTTGTTGGCTGCGTTCGACTTACTGATGATCGCCTAGCGGAAGAGGAACTACTGGAATGATATGACATAGTTTTTATTTTTATTTACTACTCTCTGAAATTTCTGAACCAACCGAAAACAACTCAATTTTACTAACAGAATCATTTTCAAACCTAGCCTTAGCGTAATACCCTAATAAACTCGACGTGTTAGCTTTTTTATCTTTAACAAAAGATATAAGGCAACCATCAGCTAACCCTGCGCCAGCAGGAGGTGTGCCAGTTCCAACTGGTGGAGGATCATTATTAAACTGAACATTAATAGATGAACCAACAATACTAACAATTAACCCTAAATAGTAAGTATTAGAGGTTTGACCGTAATCAAAACCAAAACCTCCTCCTTGAGCTGCTGGTAAAGTATAATAAACAGCATCACCAACCTGCACTGAGGTGTTTAAGCTTGCAAAATTTAATAGCACTTGAATTGTTGGCATTTTTATTGTATTTATTAATTATTATTGTTGGGGGCATCCAGCTCCTTGAGGATAATCAGTACAACAAACCGCTAGATCATTATAGATAACGCCGCCTTGACACCCAGAAACCTGGTTACAAGTACCAGCTTCGTAAGCCAAGGCTATACCATAATTACATGAACCATCATCACAAGTAGCGTATTGATCATAATTACAAGCTAAAGGATCTGTACATCCCATTACTGAATTACTACTATCACAAGGCACAATACTGTACGAAAAGTCAGCACTAACACCGCACTGAGGACTATAGTGAGTGTGATTTGCAGTAGGAGTTCCACCAAATTTATAAAGACCATAGTCAGCGGGTAACACATCAACATTAGAACCACTAGAGCTATCAACGTATTGAGATTTCCAAAGCTCAGAATAAACTGTATACCTGTACTGTGCTGGCACGTAGCCTTGAGGAGAAGGTGAGTATACATCTAATACGTTTCCAAATGGAAAGCCATTATTAAGCTGAAGTTGGAGATTATTTTGATCTGCCTCTCTTTCATCAGATATTAATGATACATCTGACCAAGTGTTCAAAAATAAATCTTTCTTTTCTATTAAGAGCCTTATTTTATTGTTTTCGTTTACAGCCGGGATATTATTTTGATTATAATACTGATAATTTCCAGCCCCAGTGTTTCCCGTGTTTCCAACAGGCCAATTGCCAGCGTTACCAGCTCCTGTAGGGTTAAAATATAACCAAGCACCAACCTGTTGATTATAATTAGTTGCATTAAAGTTGATATCGTTTATAATTTCCATGCTAGTGGCTGTTGGTATGTTTTGCAGGTTTGCATTATAGCTGGTAATAGCTACAGAATCTATTTTATAAATGCAAGAAGTTTGTCCTCCGCTTAGGCCAACGTATGAATTCTCCCATGGATCCGTGTTTGCGTTAGCATCATAATTACATGCATTTGGATCCATACATCCATTGATAGTGTTAGTACCACAACAACTTACATCAGAACCTCCAGGGACACCGGCACAATCAAGGGTGTTTGTTTGTGGCGAGCCTGAATTTGGATTAGTATTGTAAAGGCTCCAATCAGCATCCATACACCCAGTACAACTATCGTTGCTACACGTGAAATCCCCATAAGTAGCATATGGATCGAAGTTGCAAAAAGCAGAATCTGTACAACCGTACTGAATATAATTACAACAACCATCGCCTTGGTCAGTTGCATTAGTACCGTCGCCGCAAGGTATAGTACAAGGAATCGATGTAGTATTTGTAGGGTCCATACAGTAATCGTATACTCCTTGTCCTGTTTGTGTGTTATTATTGTTAGAAAAAATTGTAGTCACACCATCAGCTGATAGCGTGCTAGCGGACATACAACCAGCACATAAAATGTAATCACAAGAACCATCATCAACTATGTTTGGGTTTGAATTATAATTACAAGCCAAAAGATCTGGACAACCAGGATACTCACATGAACCATCATCAACATTAGCAGTAGCATTATAGTTAAGAGCAGTTGAGTCAGTACAACCAAGGTAAATACATGTACCATCATCAATAGCTGCAGAAGAATAATAATTTGCAGCTAAAGGATCAATACAACCCATCAAAAACGAACAAGAACCATCCTCATGTAGTGCTGATGAATCATAAGAGCCTGGGTTTGGAGGTGATGATGGATAAAAATTCATTCCTGTCCCTGGATCAGGAACGCTGTAAACAGCTCCCCAAGTTAAACCATCATAAATACCACCAACAATTATATCGTCCCAGTAGTATTCAGTCGCACTTGGTCCGTATGTACATCCACCACTAACACATAGAGTACCGTCATCTATCAACCCATACTGTGGTCCAGCATAAGCATTATAATTTTCGGCTTGAGTTAAGTTAGAAGATGTAAGTGTTGTGCCATAGTTTAAGTCAGAAGTATACCAACACCCATACCAAGTACAAGTACCATCATCTCCATTAGCGTTGGGATCATAATTATCCGCATGTGAAATCATACAGCCAAACGCAGGTAAAATACATGACCCGTCATCAAAATTTGCTGAAGCATTGTAGTTGGTTGCTAAAGAATCTGTACAACCATCAACCTGAACAATACAACCTATATTACTTATTGCCGGCATGCCAATCAGGTTGTTATTGTACATTAGAGCATCAGTAAATGGACCAGCGTAATTCAAAGAACCTATTGTATTACATCCAATCCATATACAACTACCATCATCATCAGTTGCAGCTGAATCAAAATTAGTCGCACTAACTACCATACAACCATTTACAACCATAATACAAGAACCATCATCAACAACCGCTGCTGGATTAAAATTAGAAGCATTTGGATCAGTACATCCTTCAACGCTGACAAACACTATATTTCCTGAAGGAATCCCTAAACCTTGAATAGCAAAGCTTGCTTGATCAAAAGTAGAAGTACCATCCGCGTTCATAGTGATTTGCGTTGTCAGTGCGTTTTTTGTTACATTGGTTCCTTTAATATAATTAAACCACTTACCTTCTTTTTTTATAAATTCTAATAAACTTCCTGTTTCTTTGTTTGTTGCTATAGAAGTAACGTGCCAACCTGTTTTCTCGCTTAGGTTATGATACAAACCGTCTGAAAAATCCGCACTTACCTTAGACTGACTACCTTCGTAGTTTAATGTAGCAAAAGACTTTACTAATCCCGAGGCGTTATTAAATATAACATCTACAATAGAATTTTGGCGCTCATTATAAAAAGTGTTTCTATCAACATCCTCTACGTTATGCAACCACAATTTTCCTTTATCAAAAGTATAATACTCGTTAGCGCAACTAATGCCGTTTTCAGGAATAAATGATTTAAAACTAGACCATCCTTTTACATTTTCTTTAAAAGTGACTGTATAGGGTGTTTTTGAAAACTTAGAAGTGCTAGAAAGTGTGATGTTGTACTCTGCTTTTTTATCGTCGTAACTACCAATTAATTTATTTTGTAACTTTAAATTATCTCTAAACCAATCTTTCATACCAAAATCTGATATAGGTGTTAGCCCATCTTTTGACAACCTTAAAACCGTACCTCTTACCTTATCTGTAAAGTAAGCTCTAAACGCGTGTGAAGCAAATGATTCTGGATTTTTAGATATACCGTATTTACCAGAAAACGGAGTAACGTTACCAAGAACTTTATCTGAAGCTATTAACTGAGGGTTTCCATCAGCATTAAATATTGCATCTTTGTTTGCTAAAATTCCTAAAACCCTATCTTCACACAAAGCAATTAAATTACCACCAGCAGTATCTCCTGAGTGTAACTTTTGAATACTACCGTATATAGGATTTACATCTTTGGTTATTTTTTCAGCCATGCTGAATTGGTTCAAGTTGTTAACTCCAGATGTAGAGTTGTATATTCCTGAATATATTAAACCGTATTGCCTACGCTCCTTTGCATAAGGCTCGTATACAACGGAAGAAGCTTTAACCCCATTTTGTATAAACGGTAGGTTAAACGAATCTCTAACTCTATTTGATTCAACACCGTTTCCAAATGAATAACAATTAAACCAGTCTAACGTATGGTTGCTGTTGTATAGGTTTGTTTTTAACCTTATTGAATTAGGCTTATTAGCGTCCCAATCCCAATCTGGATGCACTCTAGCGCTAATAGTGTTTCCATTTGGCCTAGAAATTATTAGCTCGTCATTACCACTAATATTACCACTAATATACGCAGACTCTAAACCGCTATTTACAAGTATTTCGTCGCCAGCATCGCTTACCGTTGAAGTTATTTTTGTTTCATAAGGGCTCCCAGTTCTTTTTACTCTAGATCCAACAGGGAAAACCGAGGCAATGTTATTGGATTTAAGTGTTACGGGTGTGCTTCCGGTGATTTCATAAAAAATATCTAAATCTGCAATATCTTCGTTTTCTGTTTCCCAAACAAACGGATCATTTGGTAAAAAACCACCATCTTGATATTCTTGAACTTCATTTAAAAACTCCATTTCATAACCTATAGCTACAATTCCTCCATTTTTAACGGCTAAGTGCTCTCTTGAATTATCCCCATTTATTTGAGAATTAGGACTAGCGCTGTTCATACATGGCTGGTGGAAGTGTAGTTTTGTGCCCGGAGAAAAAGCAGTGAATGAACCATAGTTACCATCGTTAAAGTCTATTGCGTTTAAAAAATCTCGCGTGTAACCAGCAAACCTTAGCTTATGAGTTGTATTTCCTAAACCATCCTCAACAGGCTCAATATTTTTTATTATCAAGTTTGAGCTACCATTAATCACAACATTCAAATTACCTGGTGTGGGGAGAGTGTTTGTTTCAACCATTAAAATCTCTGAAGCAAATGTAACAGGATTAGTGTGTGAGCCAGTAGTTTCTATTTCAGTAAGGCCTACGTTATATGTTGTTAGTCTCATACCTTCTTTAAGCGTAAATACTTCTCCGTACACGTCACACTCAAGGTCAAGACTACTTACTCTAACGTGAAACTCGTCGTAATTTACATTAGCCGTAGTAGAATCAAGATCTTCAATCACCTGGCACATATACCCAAACGTTACCGCCCCATCCGTATCCCCCGTTACTTGTGATAAAGTTATAGTTTGCAAATCACTAGCTACGTTTATAACCTTTGTTCCAAAAGGTATACCGTCAGCTGGATCAGCGGTAGAAATAGTCATTCCAGGTTTAATATTTTCATTTGGAGCATCAAGAGTAATAACGCTTGAGTTGTTAGTTATAGTACAATTACCAGCAGTGGTGTATGATTTTATACCTAATGATAATCCATTATCAATATTACTACCATAATTTCCATCTGGATTCCATTCAAATGGCTTATCAAATTCAATTGAATGATTTTTAGTGTAATTAGCTGGTGATCCTGCCCACAACACATCATAGTGGCTAATTCCCGTTTGGTTTCGCCACCCAGAATCACCTTGATGAAGACGGTAAAGTTGATTATTAACAATATTACTACTCTCATAAATTGTTTTGGTTGGATCGTCAGCCCACCGAAGTATATTTCCAGGGTTTTTTATACAATCAACAAACGCACTTTCACCTGTGTAATTGTCGTTACCCCCATCTTCCCCAATCATAAAAAAATTATCAATCGTATTATTTTGCTGCCCTATCCCAAGCCCGTAACCCATTCCAAGTCCATCATAGTTTGTGTTAAAAGTTACAGCCAGTGAATTGAATGTGGTTTGGGCACTTGCGATCGTCATATCCGTGAAGTAAAAATCTCCATAGTTAACCCAATCGCTTGAATTATCATAACTATCCCGCTTAAACAATCCAATATTATTTAATCCACCATCAAACTTTGCTGTTGCCAAGCCTGTTGCTAGTGCTTGTTTAGGATTTCCATTGCCACCTGGAGCTTCAATACCTCCAAATGCAATTTGCATCGTGGAATTAGTAGAGTAAGTATTGATGCCACTTGCTAATCGCGCTTCATATGGGTTGGAAGGAGGACCTTGAAGTGGAGCGCTTGCCACGGTGTTTAGACTACCGTAAATAGATATTGATCTCCACGAACCTGTCATTAAAATCCCCAAATCGTTGTAAGCGCTATATGTTGGATCAGTGTTCTTGGCCCAAGGCATGTATAATGTGCCAGGGTGGTAGCTATGACCTCTATTTAGTTGTCGATTAATAAACCAAACAGGTATAAACTCCGTTTCCATGTTATTCATTGGAGTCCAAGGAATGCCCGGCAAGTATCTGTTTTGTGCACCAGTTACCGCGTTACCGTCAACATCATAGGGGTTACCATCTTCCATGTTATAAAACCCTTTAAACTCTCTTCCTTCAACATTAGTATCATTACTTTTAAGTTGTGAAAAGAAACAAGCTCTAGTATTCATTCTATCCCAATTAAATCGGCCATTTCCAGTACCTGCTGGTGCGCTAGCTGTATCTAGAACATTACCAATAGCAGGGTTACCATTTACCATACAAGAACGGTGTACTGTTGTCATTTTAGCTTCATCTAAAAGATAAACCATTCTAGATGCCTTGGGAGAGTATTCTTTTGAACTAATAGAGCTAAATAACGTTTGTTTTATAGATCCGTCATTATGTATTTTAACAAAAAATCTACCATCAAACTTAGGTGAGTTTTCTGTTTTAAAATTATAAAAAGCAATACTTACCCCATTATTAATTTTTGTAATGTTAGCGGCATTGTCATATATAAAATCAATATCAGATGGTTCAATTCCATTTTCTAAAGTAACAAAATATTTATTAGGCACGTTATCTACAACAGCAGATGCACCAGCATAACCATCACCCCTATCAGCTGTTATCTCAGCTATTCTATATTTTAAAGAGTAATCTGCTCCTTTTTCAAACCTACAATACAGTACTCCATCGGTAATTTCGTCTAAATGAGAAAGAGTGCTATTAGCAAATCTTCCACCCCCATAGTTTAATGCAAAAAACGGGTTATTTGATCTTGGTATATCCTCTGTTAGATTGATATCATTTCCAAACAATCTATTTTGGTCCGTCTCAGCTCCAACAAGACTAACGTTATGAGACCTTCTACCAAGGCGAAGTTGTTTAGTTTTAATGTAATCAGGAGCTTCGTTTTCTATGGCAATAACACCGTATTTTAACTTACTATTTTGCACTGATTCGTCTTGACCTTTTTTTAATATTAAATAAGTGTTTTCGTCAATTTTATTTCTTTCTGTAGAAGGAAAAGACAACCAAATATTACCGTCATCAGCGTCAAACCAACGATCCATAGCTAAGTTATAATACTCTCCACTGTTTTCTTTTATAAAAAACTTAAAAAACTCAGCGTCATCAGGTGGACTTGCTTCAAAACCAACTTCAAGTTGATTTTTAGTAGCGGAATAATCTTTTGTTACAGCAACAACACCTGAAGGGCTTGATAAAACAGGTGTTTCTCTACCATATTTATCTGTAAAAACAACTCCTAATTGGTACTCTCTTAACGATTTTATAGATTTTATATCGCTTTGTTGTTCCCACTGATCACTCCAAGCGCCAATGCTATGCCTAAACTCTGGCTTGTAATTTTCACCATCAACTTTTAAGTCAATATTTTGCTCATAGTTTGCGTAAACAATTCTATTGCCACTTATTTCTTGCGCTACAGCTGTTTTAGGCACGTTATCGTATGGCCTTAATAATTGATTAGAACCAACTGCCCCTTTAATTATTTCTTTATCTATTGTGTATTGGTTTATTTCCCAATTATTTCGCTTTACATCGCCCCCTTTTCCCTTAACCAACACACTAGCCGGATCATTAGGTCTTAATGTGTCTAAAATATAAATATTAGGAGAGGAGTCTTCTTTATATAATATATCTACTTCCACAACATCTTTTGGCATGCTAGGTTTAGCAAAACCTTTTAATATTATTTTTTCTATTTGATTTACCATACCTAAATTGTAACCTTTTTTAGGGTGGTAATCAAATGTTCCAGGCTGAAAAACTACATTTGTAAAAGGAGCATATGTAGAGTATTCGTTATCTTCATATTTATATCTATAAGAAAACCTTGGAAATTTAAACTCAAACAACTTTTTTTCGCTATTAAATTTATCTATTCCAAAATATTGATATTGGTTAGTTCCAAATGGAACTTTAGGCGTGCCTAATAAAGCAACTATTTCTATTTCAACGTGAGCAGTTCCCGCTTGAGAGTTTGGCCAGTCATCAGCTGCAGTACCCACTATCTGACTTGCGTAATTAGATTCAAATGAGGTTTCATTCCAATTAGTAATAACACCTTTTATAGTGTAGTTACTTATAGGAATATCAGGAGCTTGACCAGTAAACCCAGTAAATTCTTTTAAAACAATTTCATCAGTTATTTTCCAATCTAATTTAAAGTCTAGAGTGCTACCATCTATTAGTGTTTCAATTTTAAGTTGAACTTTTTCTCCTATTGTTAAGTTACCAAAATCAAACTTAGTAGCAAGATTTGATGATGATATTATAGAAGAATTATTAAAGCCCCCTTGAGTTAAAGGTGGCACTGCAGTTCTAACAATCCCGCTGTAATTTACACTAATATCTCTACCATTATATGTTTCAGTAGAAAGCTTTATTAGTGGAGCTTTTTTAATAACAGTTATATGCTCTTTTCTAATAGGAATATTAAACGAGGGTGTCGTAGTGGCTGGACCATATCCCAAGGCTTTGTTAACAAGCCTAGTATGTATGTTACCACCATCATCTGTACCTTCTATACTACGAGTTATATTTATTTTATTTGGCTCAGTTAAACCATCTGTCCAAATCAACATATCATCAAGAATGTTTATAGCAGTTATTTGATTAGTTTTATCAAAAGCTAAAACTCTTCCTCCACCCGCGTTAAAAAGCAACGCTTCGAATCCGTTGGTTTGAAGAGTACCTGCTAACTGAATTGAACCAACAGATGCAGAGCTTAGCGATATAGTACCGCCTAATCCTGCAGGGCCGTAAAACCAAGTTGGTATTATTACGTTACCAGAATCATCTTCAATTTGTAATGTTATTGTACCGTTTTGTCCAAGCACGTAAGGATCTGGGCTAAAAACAGGATTTGTTATATAACCACCAACTCCACCACCAATATCAGGAAAATAAGTACTCGGATCTATAGCGTCTCCAGCCGAAGCGTTATTAAGAGATTCAAAGGCTGAGT
>TARA_R110002167_G_scaffold314053_2_pt1 | contig 13886 bp, 8 predicted proteins | sample TARA_R110002167 | Tara Oceans TARA_R110002167 (sample SAMEA4398238) | marine metagenome | biome: Polar Biome; feature: [MES] marine water layer (ENVO:01000295) within the mesopelagic zone...; material: water (ENVO:00002006), including particulate matter (ENVO:01000060) such as...... | reverse complement strand
TATATATTTTTTAAGACTATATTCTAAATTTCTATATTTCTATATTATTGTATCAAAGGAATAAATAATAAAATAATAAAAACATAAAATTAAAAAATTAAAAACTTAAAAATTGTTCCACTTTGAAAACTTTTCTTAGATTCAGTTTTTCATTCTCAGAATAAAACTCAAAGTGGAACAATTTTTAAAATAATAAAATAATAAAAACATAGATTTAATATTTTATTAATTGTTCTATTTAAATATAATATCTTGTAAGTTTATATGGCGAAACATAAGAATAAAACATATAATAAAGAAAAAATCATAGAGGCTTTAAATCTTTTAAAACAACGCAAAGCAGAAAAAGTAGAAAAAGAAACAGCAAGGCATAAGAAAGAAATAGACACTATAAACAATCGGTTTGATATTTTAATTTCTAAAAGACAACAGGAACTAAAAGATGTAGATAATGATTTATTAGATGAACCAGTTGTTATAGATGGTTTAATTTTTAAATATCAAGAAAACATAGATGACTATAAAAAAACTAATACATATAAACTAAACCACGAAAAGCATTTAATATGTAACTTGTGCAACAATCCTTTTTTTGGTTACACAGAAGCAATGTATAGACAAGCACCACTAACAACAAAGAAACAGACTAAATACTGGAAACATTTTGAAAGGAATGGTGGGAATTGTATAGATGAATGTGATAAATGTACAACAATATTTTATTCAAGAAAGGTAAGGAAAAAACACAAATGCTCACAAGATGGTTTAATATTATCTACAGAAAGAAGTGAAAGAAGTGAAACGAGTGATAGTAATATATCTATGTCTATTACCGAAACAGAAACAGAAAGCAATAGTAGTGAAACGTGTGATAGTAGTGAAACGTGTGATAGTAGTGAATATGAAAGCAGTGAATATGATGCCCCAGCTATTTTACAAAGTGCTAAATTTATACCAAAACCCATTAACACCACAGTTGAATATTTAACCGAAGGGCCTACGCCTGAATTTAAAATTAATGGAGAACAATACTACCATAAAAAAAAAGACAATAAGGTTTTAGATTGTAATTTTAAAATAGTAGGCACAGTTGAAAATAATAATTTAGTTTTATTTTCTAAATAAATTTATTGACATATTATAAATATGAACACCGCAGCAGAAATAGCCTTGATTATGACCGCCAGTTCCACGGTGATAGCATCTTTAATATATGCTCTTAGACACATCAAGGAAAGCACTTGTTGTGGATCTAAATGTACTCAAGTTGTGGTTGATGCCCCTCAATGCAGTGCTCCAGTTTCTGCCCCATTACCTTAGTCAAAGCTAATCGTTAACGGTTTTATTTTTTCTTTACAAAATTTATTACTTAATTTTGTTTTACCATCTATATTTAATACATCCCGTTTCTTTTTTAACGGTTCTTCATAGTCATCACCGAGACAAGCAATATGGACTGTTGACTTTCTGTGGCGAGCCCGATTTGCTCTTAGATAGGTGTGTCCACATGTAATACAAGTCATAATCTCTTTCCTTTTTTTTTGAAGTCTTTCATAATGTTGTAGGTAGTAAATTCGGTGATAATCGCTCTTATTTTCTGATTTCATAAAAGAGCCAAGTGTAGTGCCTCTTGAGAGTACTTTCATTTTTTCTATTAGTTTTTGATTTTTTGGTATTTGTTTTATATAAATTGGGCGTAGTCCAGCAAGTTCTTCTTTTTTGTAGATAGACTCTCTCCTTTCACGCATTTTTATTTTCTGTAAATGTTTTTGATTTGGTGTTAAAGGCATAATATATAGAAATAAAATAATTAAAAAATATGAACTACTCATTATCTGTGTCACCATCAGAATCATAGGTAATATCTTGGTGTCTGGATAATGGTGGAAGAGGTAGTTCTATTTTACCAAATCCTTGAAAATATGTGCTATTTTTTGGAGGCAAATTTGGTGGCAAGGCTGTCCTAATATTGGCACTGGGTTGTGAATAGAATGAATTAAGCAGTGGTGCTTGTTGTTGTTGTTCCATCATAAGTGCTGCCTGTTGTCCTTCCTGTGGTGTAAGATTTTTAAGATAGTTGTTTCTTGTTATAAGATAAATGATACTACTGTTAGGGGCAAGAGAAGAAGGGTTTTTCATATTACTTGTATAAATAGCGGTTTTAATAGAATGGACAATAGCATCTTTCTTTACAATAAAACTAATAGCAGAGCCCCCCAAGTCAAACACAAAATTAAAAGCACTGAAATTTCTAGCACAGATTCCGGCAATGGGTAATTTACTACCATTGAGATTGCCGTAAAAATCAGTGTCCATTAAATCGCTTCCAATAAAGTAATAGGGGTCATTATTTTTTGTTGGGGCTGATGTGGCAAAAAAATCATCTGTTTCTATTTCAACAAAAAACTGCTGGACAGGTGCTATATTTAGGCATTTACTTGCGATAGGATTGCTTGCATTGATACTGGGTGTTAGTTTAGCAACAACTCTAATAGCACTACCGTCTTGAAATAAATCTGTTTTAAAAATAAATGGGTTAGACACTATGTTAAATGAATTATCAAAGGCTGCTAACTGAGTAGCACTATATCCAAGGACATCAAGGAAAGACTGACCATTAAGTTTAACTGCTTCATCTGGCAGTGTATCATATAGATAATGGTCACCGATTGTGGGTAGACCCCAGTTTTCTTGTGTGAAGGCATCAGTGTTTAAATTATTTATATAAATACCAGTAAGGGCACTAAAGGATTCACCAGTGTGTTTAGCACAAATAATTGCGGAAGGCACCGCGTCATTAATACCAAAATCATCTTTACTGCCAGGGGATTCAACTTCGTGTGGTCTTATGGGTGTATATAAATTATTAAGTGAATACCTATTAGATTCTTGTTCCCAAGACAGTGTAAAGTTATTAGCACCTACAAAAATTTTAGCAGACCCGCCATTAGGGAAAAGATTTCTTGTGAGTCTTGTGCGGTAGGCATAAACCGCGGCGGTTGACATAAACCACGGCACATCTGTGGGGAATTCGTCGCCATTATTTATAAAATTGGTAATACCATAACTCCGCAGAATTTCCATATTTCCACTAGACCTTGGGGTGACATTGTTCCATCTGCCTGTTGGAACATCAAAGTCTGTTGTGTTTAAAGCACCACCCCTAAGACGCATTAGTATAAGTTGTTTACTTTCTTGGAATTCTTTTGATATATATGGGACAGAATATATTTTAAAATGTTTTCCAATTTTTGTAGGATATTCTACACTGTTATCACTGAGTTTTCTTGTTGTTGTCCCATTATATGGTCTGAGAGTTTCTATTTCTTCTGGGTAATAAAAAACAAAATTATTATTTTCATAGAGTGTTTCATAAGTATAGAGTTCAGATGTAAGTTCTTTTGTTTGTGGTTGTAAATCTAGAGCAACAGCATTGCTTTCTGTAATAGGAGAGAACCCATAACTAATATCTGGTATTTGTGTTTGAACATAAGTGCCGTTTATAATAGAAGGTTGTGATGTTCTAGCATTTTCTTTTATACCAACATTGGTTGGAACTTGAATATTTTTATCAGCATCAGCAACACCAAATTCTGCTTTATATTTTATTGTGTTATAATGTAGGGCATCATCAATAGTTCTTGCCAATTGTTCTTCTGTGTAATTACCTGCGGATACCTTAATCTTAGCAACACTTTCTTTAATCATAATCATATCAGCTGACCAAGGTAAAGCAGTAATTCCTGCACCTACACCAGCATAATTTAAATAGGATATTATAACTTTTGTTCCTAGTGGTATGGTTGATAACCATATTGGACTATTGTGTGGAAGAGTATTTTTAGTTCCAGTCAATAATACAATTGTAATAACATTGGCATTTGGTGCTGATATAGAACCAATAAGTTCTACTGGTGAGAACTGACAGTCATCAAAAAGAACTTTTATTTGATATTGTCCGTGATAGGTTGTCAGACCTTCTGCTGTTGTAAAACTTTGTAGGACTCGTGTCTGTCCAGTATCTAAATCTATTAGTGTGCCGCTGATTTCTATTGTATTTGTATTGATAGTGGTAATACTTGTAGTTGTTGTTGTTACACGGTAAGAACCAACACCGAGCTTGGTGTCACCAGTTTCTTTTTGTTGGAAATGGACAGAATTAATGCATGTGTTATATCCACCATTAACAACTGGTAAATTTCTAAATTGTTGAGTTCCTGCAGAACCAGAGAATGACCCATTCCTACTTGAAAGATAAAGTGGCATTCCATTTGTGTTTGGGTTAATATCTATTGAATTCCAGTTTTGATGGTATGAAGGGGCACTAAATGTTGTATTCATATTTTGGGCAGTGTATCTATCCGCCCTCCCGTCATTAGCAAAAGAAGCCCTCCAATTTACATTAGGTGGTCTGCCTATCATACAGTATCCATATCTTTTTTCATCTATATAACTAGATGTATATGGGAATCTTTCACTTCTATTACCAGCACTGGATGTTGGGTCCCATACAGCATCATCCGTATTCCAGCTATTACCAGTATAATGTCTGGTTGTATAACCAGACATAACTGTTTGAAAAGCAAAATCCATCCAGATTCTGGGTGTCCTTCCTGCCGCTGCCCAATAGTTATCGCTTTGGTCAGCGGTAAGTTGACCCTTCACTAATTGTAGCATACTTTCTTTTGGTAGTATAACATAAGCACCACAACAGACAGGGGTTGTTCCTTGGTTTTGAAAAACACCATCTCTGTCAAATGACGAGCCTGCTTCATCATTATCAACGAGTGTAAAATCTTCTATTAAATGTTTTATTGTTAATCCAGTTTCATATCTATGTAATTGTGTCCAAGAATTTCCTCTGTATCTGTCTAGTGGAGATGAATTATTGGAGTTTTTCATATATCCTGTATGTGTCCCATTCCACAGAAAAGATAGACCCTGAGGCATACCAAGTCCCATATTTATCTGGTTTGCGAAAAGTGATGTTCCTCCAAGTTGAACGGTGTTTAGTTTTTCAGGACCAGGTGAATTTGTGGTTTTTAGATAATTATTTCTTGTAGGTGTTCCAGAATTATCGCCACATTTTACACCAGATATTCTAGTGTTAGAATCAATAGCATTTCCATTTCTAAATTTACCAGTTATGGTATTATCAGCACCATTTAGATTGTTAAATGATGGCGAAAAATTGTAACCATTATCAAGTTCTCCGGAACCGTGGACCTGTTTAAATAATTTTTTTGTTGTTGTTGACACCGCATAGGAATCAGCCCTTGTGATAGTTGTTGCGTCAAATTCATAAGACAATGTACTTGTTCCAATTAGTTCTGCAGGATTGACAAAATTGGTAACATAGATTTCAAAGCAGTCAGTTGTTTTCCCTAATATATGGTGTTTAATTGGCCGAACCGCAATAATTTCTCCTATAACACTCTGGACACCACTTTTAACATTTGGTATCCCAGTATTGATACTACCACCGGCCATTACCCAAGGTTGTCCTGTTGCTGGATTGGTATTACTGGTCTGATATGTCCCATCATAATCAGCATTAACAGCTCTCTGGTCGCTCCAAGTGTTTTCCCAGTAAGCAGTTCCACTAGAGTCAAACCAACCAGAACTCTGTGCTATATCAATTGTTGTTATATATTGACCAACTTTGGGAACACCGGACCACATACCAGGTGTTCCAGACGGTGCATGATTTGGTGTTAATGGTTCAAGAACATGTCTAAAATTAGAATCGGCCCAGTTTCCTTTTGCTTGTTGCCCATTAGCATTTGCCGCTTCTGTATTACCCGTTTCAAAAAAATCTATAACTGGTAGGATAAATTTTTTAACCATATTGCCTATATACATCTCTGTTGAAACCTGATTGTTTTTAAAGGTATCATAATCATTATTGGGTGTTTTTGCTATACTTGGTTTGGCATTATATTCGTTTGTAATTAAATTAGATCCCCAGGTTTCTGAGGCATCATCTCTCATAGTTTCTCTAATAGGGTTTGTGCCTGATTCATAATCCCCGTTTCCCAAATATTTGGGTGGTTCTGTCATTGTGGCTCTATCAATAAACCAAGGATTGTATTGCCAAGGCCCATATACATCACCACCAGTTTCTCCTGTTGCAGCAGGATCAGAGCTTGGGGTATTTTCATATTTTTCAACGGATGGATAACCATCAAAAACTGCTATTGCCGGAACACTGGCATCATCAAGTGGGTAGGGTGTTCCACCGCTTGGTATATCCCCCCCACCTCTTGGGGAAAAAACATTAGCATTATTCCAATAGTTTAGTGAGTCACCTTTTTGGTTTGTGTTTCTCATTGGTGGTTCAATCCCAAAAGAGTCTGTACTATAAGCGACATCGCCTATTTGAGAAAGGTCTAGAAGGTTGTTTGTTGATTTGGCATCAAGAGTATCAATAGTGTTCCCAAGAACATAGGGATTAAAAGAAATATTAAGTTCAAGGTCTGTGTCTAGTTCAATTTCATTAGAGTCACTGCCTTCCTGAATAAAGCTACCCAAAAGGCGGACCGTATCTCCTTTGTTTAATTTAATTCCATCACTGAATTCATTTATATATTCAGAATTAGAGATTTTAATACTTGCGTTCTGCCTACTACATTCGTACACATTTTGATGAAAATTAGCATAGGACATTGTTATTATAATATTAATATAAAAAAAAATTGATTTTATATCCTAGACAAAATATAAAAAAAATGGCCTTACCGTTTGAATTATCTTCTTATCATAAGAAAGATACTAAAAGCAGATGGAGAAATTCCTATGACCCACCTTTAATATGTACGGATGAAGAATTTGAAGAAATATATGATAGATATATTCATTGTAGTAAGTGTGAATTATGTGATGAAGTTTTTAAAACAACCCTACATAGAAGATTAGACCACTGTCATAATACTGGTAAATTTAGAAATATAGTTTGTCCTAAATGTAATGGTAGAAAAATAGATAATAAAAATCAAGGTAAGATAGATGAAAGATATATTAGTAAGACTTTTAGGAAAGCAAAAAACTGTTATCAATACTCATTTCAACTAAGAAGGAATGGTAAAATGATTGTTTTTAAAAGAAACAAAGATTTAGAAAAAATTATTATAATTAGAGATGAATGGATAAAAAACAATCCTCAATATTTTTCATAAGGGTCTACCCTACGCGTCACTAACATTGACACCGAGTGGTTGAATGATAAGCGAACGGCGGTAGACAATAAAGAAGTCAAGCAAAACCTCGGCAAGATGTGCCGCCCCAGATACACTATCACCAGCAGCAACAGCAAGTCTAGAATAATTAAACTCAAGTGGTGCAGAGCCAAGGCGAACACCGTTGCCCGGCACAGAACCCAGCGAATTGTATTTATCTAGATTTAGGCCTATAATATGTTGTGAACCAGGCAAATAGCGATGGGTCGCACCTGCGTTTAGTAGGTCCCCGCCCACAACACCACCAGCAAATTCAGCATCAAGAGCAATTCTCATTTTATTAGCATTATAGTTAGACGTGTCATAGTAAATATTGGGAACAGCATAATTCTTATGACACTGGGAAAGGTAATCGTGCTGAACCATAGGATTCGATACGTCATTATCGTATATCCGTTGGTTATTAAGGAAAAAGTTATAAGATTCACCAAAAATCTGCTGGGAAACAAACTGTTTACAGAGTTCATTGCGGTGAATTTTAGGGCCGGTAAGAGTAGCATCATTGTTGATTTCATTAGAACCCACAGCAGAATTTTTATCATATTGTTTGGTAACATAAATCTTTTTAACTTCTTTCATCGCCATTCCAAGAATATGGTTTGACCGAACCTGTTGGGTCCCAGTTCCTGCTGGATTTACACCCCGAGTGTAAAGGACTTCGCTAAAATCCATTCTCATCCCACCTGGACTGTTGACAGCGTCAATAATTTTCTGTCGTTCCACATCATCATAATGGATATAGTCTAAAATCATATTAGGAGTAGACATACTAACAACCCCACGGACAGCAGGAGCTGGTGCGGCATTAAGAGCACTATCTGGTATATTTGCATCAATCACCACATTTTCAGTGATATTAGCTGCGGCAACATTTGGGTCGCCACAAGGATTCCATTCAATATCAATCTGGACAAGAGCCATTGCCATCAGTGGGAGTTTTGGGGCAGACTCATTGAAAAGTTCAAAGACATCACCCAGTCTAATAACAATCTCTGGGGACTGGTTAACAGCATTTGATAGGCATTTAGATATCTGGACTTTGTGTCCATTACCACCAATATTGTCTGCGTTGTAGGCTCCTTCATAACCAGAAGTCTGATCGGCCTCTGGGTTATATAACTGCTGGTATCCGAGAGATGCAGCACCACCAGCACCATCACCAGAAGTCTGTATTTTAGCCATTGCGGTATTAAGTGCTAGACCGTGGGAAGAGCAGTGTCTTGCGTCCATAACGCCTTCTTGTATTTCCTGGGGCATAAAATTTTGTTTAATATTCATATACTGACCACAGTTAGTGATTTGACTAGCAATATTACCACCAATGCGGCAAGTCATTTGTCTAATACAACCAGCACCACCAACAGCAAAGTTATAGGCAATGCTATCATTTGTTTCAAGTGAAGTGAGCTGGAAAACCAGTGCTGCGTTTTTAGAGTCAAGAACACCAGCGGCCGGGAAGTTAAAGGTGGTTCGACCACCAGTTGCTGATGTAAAGTTATGGGAAACTGGTTCAAGTATTTTAGATTCAAGTTCCACGTTTACCTGTCTTGATAGTGGTAGATTCATTAGGACGTCCGGAGCATTCACGGGACTGCTGGTAATCGTAGTTTCTGCCATTGTTTATAATATAAGTAAATAAATTAATCTAGAGGTGATTTAAAATAATTATTAACTTAATTAACTTAATTAACTTAATTAACTTAATTAAAAGTGTAAAAAATTGATTTCATTTTAATTTTTAATTCAGCACACAAAAACAAAAAGAAACACCAAGCACTATGCCGAGTATTACATTCAGTATCGGTGGCCCAGATATTGATATTTCTAATAAATCAAGTGACCAAGTCCTAGATATAATTAAAAAAGAATGTTATGTAGAAGAAATTTGCTCTAAATGTCAGACTGACGAAGATGTTGAGCAATGTATGGAATGCGATAAATACTTTTGTATAGATTGCGACCCAAATGAAATGGCTACATATGGTCAAGGGCATTCCTGTTCTACGATGTGTGAGCCTTGTTCATTAGTTCGGGAAGAAGAATACAAAACATGCTACGATTGTGGGATTTGTGAAGATTGTAAAGAATGGAACACCGACGACGAAGACGAAGACCCTATTACTTATGAAACATTCACCAGTCAATATGACAACGATAAAGTAATGTTCTTTAAATATGATCATGAGAAATATGATTATAGTGATGAACTATATTGGGATAAAGATAATAATTATAACTATGAATGGATTGACCTAGTTATTAAAGAATATAATTTAGAATTTGGAGATAGATGTCGTTTTGACCATAAACATAATGGTGATGGTGGATTTATGTTTTGGAGAAAACATAGTAAAAGACCTATAATCCATAGTGATTTTAAGATTTGTAAAAGAGGTCATCTCTGGAAAGCAAGACGATTTGTTAAAGATGTAGAAGGAGAATTGAAAGTAGTTGTTATGATGGTAAAGGTAAAATCTAATCTATTTTCTTAATTAACTTAATTAACTTAATTAACTTAATTAACTTAATTAACAAAATTAAAAGTGAAAAAAATTGATTTCATTTTTATTTTTAATTCAGCATACAAAAACAAAAACAAGTACCAAGCACTAATATGTCTATGTCAGGTATGTGGTCATCAAAAATGGCTTCTCTACTCAATGAAGAAGAAACCCAGAAAAAAGCTGCTAAATGGGATAGTCTTATGAAATGGATTAAAGAAAGTAGTGAAACCTATGATAGTGATTGTGATAATGACCGTGATGTTGATACTATCTGGGATAAACTAGATGAACTAGACTATAAAGAACTTAATAGTAAAGATTTGAAGATAAAAGTGCTAGATAAAGAACTAGAAGAATACGAGATTAATGTAGGTGTGGAAGGTGAAGAAATACTATTAGTCAATCATAGTGAAGACCTCAAAAAAGAAAATAAAGAACTCAAAAAAAAAATTAATGGGACTATCTCTTTTATAAAATACTGTGATACTGAAAAAAGCGGTATATATACGAATTTTGAAACCAGGGCTATTGCTTCAATATTGATTGATGGAAATATCACAGAAGATAGTGATAGTGAAGAAGAAGAAGAAATATGCCCATCTTGTGGGGAAGAATGGACTGATGCTACGAGATGTGATTGTCCAGAAAAGTGGTAGATAATAATTATAAGTAAATTAAATAGTAGGAACTAGATTATTTTGTTCAGTAATTTTTTTTATATTTTGCCTAACAGATTTATTAACATTAAGTTCAATTTTAAGGTTGCCTATTATAGTATCTATTGTTGACCTTTGGTTTGTAACAAAATCTTTAAAAGAAAGTTCCATAACAAACTGATTGGTTGTGAAAGCTTCTGGGTTTTGCAGGGGCCGGTAGTAAGGATTGTAGACCTCATAACTAATATTTACATCTTGGGAAATATTTTCATTATCAATATTAATAGGAACTATACCTACTATTTTATCTTGTCCTGAATTCTGGACTTGAATATTATTACCAATATAAGAACCAGTAAAATTTGTAACAGTCTGGTTTAAAACATGTAGGTCAAGGTAGTCTGGGAGATTGATTGTAGACAATGTATTTCTAACAAGCCAAGAATTAAATAGAGTATTATATACAAAAAAATCTGATATATTAGTTTTGCCCAGCCAGGTATAAGTTTGTAGTCCTGTTCTTGTGATATTATTATTAATATCACCAGCATAGTTTGTTTTTTTTGTTGAGGGTTTCCAAGTAATAGATTTATTAAGAGGTGTTCCATTGTATGAAATCATAAAAGGTGTAGCATCATCCGTGGCATAATTTTCATTATAAAATTCAAGACCTATACCAGCCCAGAAATCTCTAATATCTCTCTGTAGTGTGGGATTATTTGGGTCAAAGGCCGGGATAGCAGCAGGTGTGAGTCTAAAGGTATTAATAAACCCATTGTTTTCATTAAAAATAGAGTCACCCTGTAATTCAGTGTCATCACCTTGTAGGATATAGGATATTTCAGCGAATCTGTGTCCTATTTCTGCTGTTGATATAAACACCGGAACAATCTGGATAGCAGACTGGTTAAGGGTTTTTCTGCTGGTATAAATTATTTTATAATTTTCTATTGTACTACCAGAACCCATAAGAATATCAAAAATATATTCATAGGAACCGTTTATTATATTACCTCTGCGACACAAAATAGCAAACTGGTCATTGGCGTTTGTAAATTGGCAGACAGCATCATAGGGTTTATATATGCTATAAGTTTCTACATTATGATTTACACCATTGTAGTGCACATATTGTTCCTGACCATCAATTATTTTATATAGTGTAACAGAAGCTCCAGCGTCATCAGTTATTTCTTCAAACTGAAGACCAATATCAATAATAGGTGTAGCATCATCAAAATCTGTGTATAGTTTGGGATAGTATTTATCTGTTGCACCGAAACCATTGCCTTCTAGTGAATACCCCCAGGCTGTTTTACCATTAGAAGTAGCGGCGACTGTTGGTGTTACTTTCTGATACCCACCATTTAAATCTATAAAAGAACCATTATCAAAACCTATGTTAACGCCACCAGCAGTAGAGTCAAGTCGTGATGGGAATTCTTGCCACCCTCTTAAATCCTCATCATTAAAATCAGAGTTAGTGGTTGTTTTATCCGTTATTTTATTACAATTATAACTAACATTTAACCCATAAGTTTTAGGTGTAAAACACCTAACACGAGTGTCATTAAATGCCGTGGTGCCTGTGAGTGTCTGTGAACCTGGTATAGTAATAGAATGTTCATTATTGTCTATCATCATTCGGCAGTTATAAAATTCATATATGGTGTTAATTGCTTTTGATATAACCCATATAAGTGGTGGTTTAGATCCAGAGAGTCCAGTAGAATCTTTTATATTAAGGTTATTATTTACGAAATACTGGTAGAAACCACTAAAATAGTTTGTGGCAATAAGGTTTGGTTCTACGTTTGACAGTCCAGGGTATAGCTGGTGTGCTGTGAAAAGGTCTGTCCAAGTAATATTACTTTCTATACCATCAATACAGACAACAAGGGCGGTATCGCCTCTGTTTGCTAATAAAATTTTTGGGACAACCAAAATCTGTTGTGAGAACATTGGTATTGTGGTGCTAAGTTTTGTAAGAGCTATATTAGACCTAGCAGGGAAGGTGATACCATCTGGGAAATAGTTACTAAATTGACATTTATCAGACGCAAGACCAATATTTATAGACATATATATATATAAAAGAATAAAAAAATAAGGGAGATTTAATTTAATAATACCGGGTTGTTTTCTATCTGGACAACTAAATTAGTTTCTTGTCTAATACTAGTTCTCGGTATCTGAATACCATCAACAGTAGATAATTGAACATCTAGTTTATTGATAGGCATTAGACCCGGGTTATTAAGAGGAATCCACACTTTGGAGGGGGGTAGGCATTCAATAATTTCTTCATTTGCTATCTCTTTTACGTGTTGTATTGTGGGAATCTGATAGATAGTTTTATCTATATTTCTATTTGAACCATTGATAGTCTGGTGTGGCAGATTTGTTATTTCTACGTTAATAGATGGGTTATCCACCAGTGTTTCACCAGCTTCTGCTATAAATGTAGCTGTAGGATTTGTTGGGCCTTGGTTTTGTGTTAGTATTGGCACTTTTATTATATTACCACTTATATCTGCCGGATCTTTGAAATCTAATGGGTCATCCTGCGGCACCTCTACAAACCCGGAGCCCAATCCTGTATAAGATGTACCTTGTAGTGCTATATTTCTTGATGAATTTTTACTTAAATTTAATGGTGGGACCCACAGACCATTTATGAGCGGTATGGTTGTATCGGGTGCTAAAAAGGGTTGGACAATATTTTGGAAACACGGTAGAGTATTTGTAAGAGAACCAGGACAACCAATATTAGTGTATTTATTATCTGTCCCTAGAACTGATAGTGGTAAATTAATTTCAGAGTAAGGATAGAAGGCCTCTGTGTCTGCTATATAAGCTGTTATCCAGGCATTATTAGCATTAGCATAAGTAGGGATAACATTAAAATAACTTGTCATCTGGTCAGAAACATCATCCCACTGTGAAGTAGCATTATTAGTTACTAAATTTTTTTGATATAATCTGATATTAGATATATAAGTTAGGGGACTATAATTATTGTAATCTTGCTGTGTAATATCATTGAATGGATTAATCCCGCCTATACATGAAAAATTGCCTGGCTGTCCCAGAACACCTTGGCCATCTGGTGGTATTTGTAGAACACCCGGGGCATCAAATTTAGTGGATGTGGTACCGGCGGCATTTGTAACATTTTGTATCACAGTAACTTGGAACCCCTCACTAAGCCCATACCATCTAATTAAAAAGTTGTAGTTATAGCTAGTTGTGGCATCACTGCCAGTGAAATTAATCCTATTAGCACCGTCATCAACAAGTATGTTTGTGACGATATTACCATTTTGTGCTGATAGTCTGAAATCAAAAGCAGCTGATGTGCTAAGGAAAATTTCAAACATTCTATTTGTGTTATTATCACCTATAAGTGTTCTAATCTTTGGATTAAGGTCAGAGGGCATCATAGTTTCAGCTAGGATATCAAAGGTGGCACTGAATGCTATAAGGGTTGG
>TARA_R110002167_G_scaffold61304_1_pt1 | contig 13926 bp, 18 predicted proteins | sample TARA_R110002167 | Tara Oceans TARA_R110002167 (sample SAMEA4398238) | marine metagenome | biome: Polar Biome; feature: [MES] marine water layer (ENVO:01000295) within the mesopelagic zone...; material: water (ENVO:00002006), including particulate matter (ENVO:01000060) such as...... | reverse complement strand
CTATTTTTATTCTTTTCTTTTTCAGTGTTTTGTCTTTCTTTTTCAGCTTGACCACCTAATCTTGCTAGGTCTTGTTCAGCAGCTTTACCAAAATCAGTTACTATAACTGGATCTGCCTTTTGTACTAACTCTTTTTTTGGTTTTTTACCACCTGCGGTACCAGAGCTGATACCATCAACACGTTGAGATAGTTTCTTTAGCATGCTGCTTGTATCTGCAGATACTTTGGTAAGTAAGGATATAGCTTCTAAGAGTTGAACATCGGCCATGTAAATATTTAATTACATTACTAAATTACAAATAAGTCTGGCGTCAATAATAATTTTTCTTGGCTACTTGGTACTGTTATAAATTCTTCTTCATAACTTCTTACCTTTTCAATAAACTTAATAACTGGACTTAAAGTAGAAAGATTTATCTTCTTTATAAGTTGTAAGTTTTTAAAATCTTTCTTAATTTTAACTTCTTCACCACCTTCAAATTGTATAGAGTCTACAAATTTTAAGATTTCATAAAGATAAATATCACTTATTAAGTTACCTGATGATGGGTTATCTTTTAATTTTTTAGATAAAATCTTATTAACTATTGTATCTTCATTTAAAGTTGGTACCGATACGTTGAATGTAAAATTATCTTTTTCGATAATTTCATTAAAATTAATAACCTTTATAGTTTTATTACGTTCTAAAATCTTCGATAAATCAATAATTTCACCATCCTGTTCAACTTCATCTGAAATTTCTTTCCTGAAAGAAATAATAATATTTGCTCTATCTACTGAAGTCATTTTTTCAAAAACTTCACTATCTGAATTTTGTTTAATAATATTGTTAAAACTCGTATTAAACTTAATAATAAGATAAATTGGGTTTGATTGTAACAAGGATATATCAGATATTGAATCCAAAATAACACTTTGTTGATCAACTGTTAAAGATTTTAATTCAATATCACCTTGCAGCGTAGGTGAATAAGCAATTACATTTGTTTTATTTGATTCTATCTGTTTTAATAGTGAATTAAAATTATCATCCATATCGTTATTTATTGAGGGGTATTATTATTACCACTATTTTGTTTTTTACTCTCTTCTTGTTCCTTTATAAATTTATTAAGAAAAATTCTTAATTCTGGTAAACCATACATATTAAAAACTGATGGGTCAAATTTTAAATAACTCATTATATTATATTCTATATCATACATTTCATTAAGATCAATTTCGAACAAACCTTTTATAAAGTTTAATAAACTACTATCATATAAATTTATTTCAATATCACCCATATATTTTAGATAAAAATTTGATATGTATTCATTAAATTGATTAGTTAATTCTTTAGTTTTAAAACCTATTAAATTTTGCAGTATAACCTCTTTCTGTTTATAAGTGTATTCTTCTATAATTTTAGTTTTACCATTAATTTCAAAACTGTTAAAATTATCAATTAGGCATTCAAATTTACTCCTATAATGTATTTTTCTAGGAATATTGAATATTAAAGAATCATATTTAAATTGTTCATTTTTATATTCAATACTATCGATAATTTTATTAATATCATATTTAAATATTTTATTATTAAAATTTAATTCAAGTTCTTCTCCTAAAGTAATGCTTCTTAACAGTAACAATATCTTTATTTTATCACTAATATTTAACTTTTTTTTACTTTCGACTTTAATATCTATTATTTCTTCAAATACATCAACCACTCTATTATCTTCAGCTGATATCAGATTTTTAACCAGATTTTTATATTCAAAATAACTTAGTTCAGTTATCTTATAGTCATCGAAATAATATGAATTCATTAAAATATTGGATTAATAGCTTTTAACATCTCAGTAACACTAAGATATAAATTACTACTTATTTCATATTTATCAAATGTCCAAGTTGTGTTAAAATTCTTAACTGATTCATCTTCACCAATAGAGTAATCTCTATTAGAAATAGATGTAGGTACACAATTATAAAATCTCCATATTTTTCTCGGTATTTGAGATAGACCTTGTTTACTTCTTGTATATTGTACTACTGTTAAATTTGTTTTTGGATTTTTTTTAACTTCATTAATATCATTAGGATTTCTAGCTACTAAACCATAATGTGATGCCATAATAACCCAAGGTCTTATTACAAAATCTACAAATGATGTATTAGTTTCCCGTAAGCTTAAATTGAAATTACCAAAATTACTCCTATTTTTAAGTACTGCTCCTGGTATAAAACCTCTATTGTTTAGTATTGTGGCTTTATCTGCTTCTACTTGATCGTCAGGTATACTAAACTGATTTGCAAATATACAACCTACCATACCTTGATTTTTAAAATTGGAAGTGGTTGCTTTTGCTAAATTAATATCAAACCCAGTTGAATTAACCACAGGTTCTAGATCTCTCAACACTTGAGTAGTTAGACCTAACGGAAAATTATCTATTAAAACAATAAATTGTGTATTTAAAGGTATAGAAGTATTCCATTGACTTAAACTTCTTAAAAATGAATCTCTAAAGCTAATTAAAGGTGATCCAGGTAAATTAGTACCTAATAATGATAGACCTGGTTGAGCTAATGTACCACCTACTATGTTATTAATAGGGTTAGTGACACCTCTTAACACATTATTAACTGAATTTAATATTTTAGTAGGCATTTAAATATATTTATACAAAAAAAAGGCTCTCACAGAGAGCCTTTTTACAAACAAAATAAATTTTAAGCTGTTTGTCTAAAGTAATGGTATGTAATGTCTACATCAAAATCTTGAACTGTACCATCTGCAGTTACATCATAAGCTAACTCACCAACACTTTTAATAGCAACACCTACTAACTGAAATTGTGATACTCTGTCTAATTCTTTGTCTAATAAAGCTAAGTCGATAACACTATCAGCAGTAGGCATAAAATAATTACCAGTGCTATCAGCATCATTAAAAGTATCATTTAAAACTTGTAAAAATCTATTTCTTAATTCATAACTTTCATCACATCTAAAAGTAATTTTATAACCAGCGCTGTTGGTATATTTGGTTATACCTGGTACATTGAACTCTAACCCCATATATGGCACTGTTTGTGTGGTAACCTCTTTACCAGGTAAGCTAGCTGTTTTAGCATAAATTAAATCATCTTCATCAAAACTAATTTCTGTTCCTCCTCCGAAGTTTATATTTAAAACTCTGAATAGATTATTTCTAGCAAAGTCTTTTGTTTGTGCTTGCGTATAAAAATTCTGTATTGTTTGTCTTGTCTGTGCCATGGTTATTAATATTTATTCATCTATACCAACTTTAATTAAGTTGCTAATAATATTTTATATGAAACTACTAATAGGTTGTATATTCCTATTAATATCCGATTGCCATCCAGCTAGCGGTTTGTGTAGAGGGGTTGGCGATGGAACCAAGACCACTCCGAATAACCATTTGTGTCGTGGAACCACTACGCACACCTATAGCACCATCTTCTGTAGCGTTAAACACACTTGTGATATTAGCGACACCAAATACAAAACCATTTGGAAAGGCCACCGGAAATGTAACGGTTACATCGCCATCATGAGTGAGATTCGTCGTTCCAAACTTCGTTATTAAACCATTTGGGGCTGATAGACTATCTTGACCTGTGTAAGTGGATGGAGTAAATCCACCTCCTCCTCCTCCAGCTGCTACTGCAGCTGTTACGAATTTTGTATTTGCTATCTGAGTATTATTTGTACCAGCAGTTGCATCAGGAGCAGTAGGTGTTCCGGTAAAATCAGGATCGGCTAGATATGCTTTATCAGCACAAAGGGTTCTAATAGATGTCTCAATAACATTACTATTTTCGATATCATTCACCGCGGCACTAAGTGCTTCAACCTCACCACTTAAAAATAATACATCACTAACAACTACCGAAAGATCAGCAGCTTCAAACTCGGTAGACAGGGCGTCAAGATCCGTTCTATTTAAATCTATTTTACCACTTAAATATTGTACATTAGCCGCTTGAGTAGTTCCTCCACCTTGTAGTTCTGTAATATTAAACGCATTTGTAACAATACTAGCACTTAAAAAATTAACGTTTAAAGTATTTTGTGTATCATAAGCTGATAATCCAATAAAACTATCACCTGCTAATAGACTAAAAGGAATTGATTTTGATCTATCTGTTTGAACATCAACTATATATAATAAATCTGTACTATCAAATTGAATTGGTGATAATGTAGGTAATTCTGTTAATTTTCTATTGGCCATGTTATAATGTTACTGAGGTTAATTGTCCACCTAAAAATGTAAATGTGGATGACGCAATAACAAAACTATCTGTTACTCCTGCAGGTCTTGAATTAAACTCCGCACTGAGAGTTATAACATCTCCACTTATCGTTAATATATCGGTAGTAAGTGGCCCGACATCAATATTAGCTGATTCAAAATTACTAGATAATTCTAAAACTTTTGTTGTAAAACTATTTACATCAGTAGTTAAGGTAGTAATACTATCATTAACCCCACTTAAAAGATTTTGATATGTTATTTTATTTGATGTACCTGCTGTTGGGTTTACAATATACAGTATATCATTGTTACCTGCAACAGTAATCGAGTTTAAATCTGATACTTTTGTATCCGCCATGTAATTATTTAATTAAATGACTTCGTTATTAAACTAATTCGTTGAAATCTGTACCTGTTTTGGTTGCGTAGAAGTTAACTAATATAAACTCTGCAGCTCTGGTTGGCTTTAAGTATATATCTACCCTTAATTCATTTGAATCAATAACATCAGGTGTATTATTTCTTTCATCGCAAATAATGAGATAATCATATAAGCCTTCTGTATTCTTAACGTTCTCAAAAATTGGTGTTAAAGTATTAACAACTCTTGTTCTTGTTAACAATGTATTTGGTTCAAATATAAAGTTTCTAACTGTATTCTTTGTTGCTTTTTCAAGATATAAGAATAAACGTCTTACATTAATTCTATCGAACGCACTTGGTAATTTCTGTAACGTCTTTTGACCGAATACAACTGGACCTTCAACTGGAAACGATGCAATTGGATTAATAGAAATCTTATACATCTGATCTCTTTGCTTTTGAGTCGGTGTTAATGCTAATCCTGTTGCTCCTGTTAACCTACCTCTAGTAAATCCTGCTGGTGCAAACCATGGATCGAAAGCAGAATCTGTATTAGCCATTATTGATGCAAGGTAACCTGATGATGGGCAATATGATAAACCACCGTAAACAGCGTCTGTACTTTGTATCCACTGACCGTAAGTAGCAGCATAACTTGTATTTACTTGTGAGCCGAATGCTTTAATTGGATTCAATATATCACGCGAGAAGTTCTTATTACTATCTTGTAAAGTTAAGAAATTATCACCTGCTACGAAAATCGATCTTGGTAAGTCGGCAATGAAAATATGATCTTTTCTTCTAAATTCAGCAAATGTTGTAAATCTAGTTATAACATCATTCCAATAACCTCTATAATCTAACGAAGAACTATCTATCGTACTATTATCTAATCGAGTGGTTCTAAAACCATCAATTGCTGAAACTGGTGCTTGATCATCGTATATATTAGAACTTAATGTTTGCGCGGTTGAATAAATTGTCGATAAACCACCGTCAACTGTAATATCAATATCAAATCTTTCTGTGTTTTCAACAGTATCTAATAGTCTATCGATTTTTTGAGGTACATTACCAATAATCTTACTTGTAAGTTCTGTAGTTGCATATGAACCAAGTGCAAATAAACTATCAGCTGTACCTGGTAGCGTCGTTCCTATACCATCAACAGCTGCTGAAAGCTTTGCGTTAGTATTGGTTGTAGCGCCAAATGTTGCTGAAAGTATTGGCCAATTACTTTCTAACTGTTTTTGTACTTTAGTTGTTATAAATCTTACTTTTGTTAAAGGTTGACCATCTGGATCTAAATATGTAACCCCTGTTCTGTTACTTAAGAAATCATTAACCATGATATCCATGCTTGGTAATTGATTATCTGTTTCAACTCTGAATGGAATTGGTTCACCACCTTGAGGGTCATTAATTAGTCTATGGTAATCCGTTGAACCAACTATTGTTTCTTGAAGATTTAATGCTAACTTAATTGTATTGTTTGTTGTAGGTGTTGATCTAAGTCTGAATAATCCAATAGATAATGTATCATCAAAACTATGAGATGAAATATCATAATCAGTTAAGTTTTCCATTTGCTCTGATATACTACCATCAGTATAACCAAATGTATTGCTATTGTTATCAGATCTAGATGAAAGTAAATTATCTAATCTAGTTGATGGTAAGTCGATAAAACTCTCAACATTGAAATTATCGGTACTACTACTTGTTGAAGCAGCAAGTGTTTCAATTTTAAGAATACCGTCAAAGTCTGTCGCAGGGTTTAAATTTGTATTATCAATTGCACCAACATAAAAACCTTGAAAAGATTGGTCAATTGTTGTTTGCGCTTTATTAATAACAAGTATTGCAGCCCTACCTAATTGTGCTAATGTGCCGAAGTTAGCTGATGTTTCATCAACCCAACTAAAACCGTTTCTTTGTTGAATATTAAAGTATGTTTCTTGATTAATTGTGAAGTGCTTAGGTTCGCCAATTAATACTGTACGTGTACTAGATGTTAAACCGGTATTGGTAAATCCTGTTAAAGCAGTTACTGTATCCGCGCCATCATCAATCGAAACTGCTGATGCAGGGTATGCTAATACACTATAATTATTACCAAAACCAATACCTCTATCGTTTCCATAAGGTACTCTATAAACAAAAACATTTGCTGGGCTATTGAATAATGCTCTCGCTGTATTTGATAAGTATAATTCTGCTGGGACTGTGGGACTACCGTAGATATCAATGAATTCACTTTGTGATGTTACTTGAATAACTTCATCAGTTGGTCCTCTATCTGCAAAACCAGTTATTAATACGTTAGTACCAATTGGTACTATAGGTCTTATAGATTGATCGATTTCTCTAATTTCTACACCGGGAGATTGGATTGTACGTGACATATACTATTATTTATGTCTCCCCGAGTAAAAAATTATACCAATTCAACTAATAACTGAGAGAATGCAAATTCAAAAGTTGTTTCTATTTCACCAGCAGATCGGTAGTTAAAATCAATACCACCGAGATCGACTGGAAAAGCATCAGTATAAACAAATTTAACTTTAGTTTTATCAAATTCATCTAATGCATATAAAGTTATGTCGGTTTGGTATAACTCTGGAGATGTTAATGTTTTATTTTGATTTCTTTCTTTAGTCGATACATTAGGAGTCTTAAAAATATCCTTACCGTTAAACTGAGAGTTCTTTTCATCGTTTAAAAGGTCTAACCATTTATATATTACCCAATAATTATTAAATTCGTTATCTATTGTAAAATTTACTGATACGTTTTCATATGCAGGTCTTGAATGCTTAGAAACTTTAAACGATTGACCAGCATATCCAAGATTTTCCTCAGGTACCCTTATTGATGGTACAACTGTACCATAAACCGAAAATTGTAAGCTATTTTCAATAACTACTTTATTTTCTCTGGCACCGAGATATTGTTTACTTATATCTTTTAATATCGGGGGTAAATTTAAAACAAGTAAAAACTTGTCTAATCTACTTTTATTGAATTGGGATTGATTTATTGTTGCCATACTTTAAAACCTTGCATATGTAATTGATCTATTTCACTATTAGTATTAGAAGCATTGCCTATAATAACTGGTAGTGTATTGTTGAGCCCGCCTTTTTCATTGGAATATAAAGAAGTTGGGTCCATAAAATATTTAATACCAAAATCCATTTGTTGCAGTTCTAAAGGTCTGTTATTTGTATCTTTTTTTGTAACCTCGAAATAAGTCTCAACTATATCATTATCAAGTATGATTAAGTTCCACATCAGTGAGGTGACTAAATCATCGTGATAGCCCTTCTTTGCATTCCATGTACCGTTAGCAGCTTTTACATAGTTTCTTAACTCTTTAACTGTTCTTTTGTCGTTTATCTGTACTGATTCAAGTTCGTTAACCCAATACCGCATATTAGTAACTGCTTTATATTTTGTATTTGTGTGTGAAATTATTCCTAATTGTTGTTTTTTCTTATTAGCTAATGAACCTCCCCAAGATACAATATTTTCATAGTCGTGAGTATTTTTAAGTATATCAACTACCTGACCACCGCTATTGTTTCTTTCAACACAAACTAATGGATTACCCCAGTGCTGCAATATTTCATAAACCTTTTCAGTAAAGTTATATGGTGATATTTCATTGTTATGATAGCATGCTACTTGTTTAATGCTGGTTAAATCGGTATAATCTAATATTTGAACAACCGATGCATCTTTACCTAACCCTTCTGCAGTATCAACGCTTGCTATATATATACCATCTTCTTTAGGTTCATCCCATAAAAGATATTTACCATCATCGAATACAAATTTTGGTTCAACAGCCTTACTATTTAACTTTTCAAAAAGTTCGTTATTAACTGAACTCTCACCTGATGAAATAAATTCACAATTAAATTCTTGTTCAAATGCTTCTCTACTGCCAATACTATTGATAGTTTGTTTTCTCCATTTTTCATCTCTGCCAGGTACTTCATTCCATAAAATTTTATCACAAGCCCAATCGTTTTCACCATTCTCAGCTCCTGAATATAATTTGTAAAATAGATTATCAGTACCATTAGCGGTTGATGCTATAAAAATTTTAGATTTTTTGGAAGACGAAACAATCGGGTATACTGATTTCCAGAAATCATCCACTAAATGTGATTCAATAAAGGCCAGCTCATCAAGAATCAAACAATTAACCGATTGACCACGAGCAGCGGTACCAGTCGTTGTAGATATACCTATTTTTGTACCATTGGCTAATAATATAGACGTTTTACCATATTCTTTAACACCTGGTTTTAACCAATTAGGTAATTCTTCATATGCTAGACGTATTCTACTCATTATTTCAAGAGCTGTGCCTTCTTTATTAGCTACTATAAGGATACGTTGATCATTATTAAAACAAGCAATCCACAATGCATATATTGTCATCATAGTAGTTTTACCAATCTGTCTACTTGCTAATAATATAAAGAAACGATTATCTCTCATCTTACGTAATGCCCTTTTTTGACAATAATGTAAATCAATTGTTTTCTTTCCTTCATCTAAGGATATAATATAAAAGAACTTCTCTGCAAAGTGTAAAATATTTTTTTGACACTTTTTCAGATCATTTACCATGTCTGAAGTATATTCGAATTCCGCCCCCACTGTAGGTAGATTTGGATTATTCATATAGTTTTGTTTATTTTTAATCATCGCGCTATAAATATTTACATGACTCGAGTAAATACTCTAACCGAAATATGGAATACATATAATAATAATATTTTATCTGAAAATGTACCAGGTGAAAAAGCATCCAAAATGGGTACTAAACCAGGTAAACCACCTGTTAAGGCCAATGATATAAAGAAAGGTTTTGATAATGATAATAGTTCCGGACCTGGTAATGTAGAAGTTTTACAAGAGCCTATTGACCCTAAAACGACTAATAAAGAAGACGAATTATATAATAGCGCAGACCTTTCTTCTGAAAAATATACTAAAAAAGATAAAAAACTAGAGAAAAAGGTAAAAGAGAGTATAAATAATTACATGAAATCTACTTTTGATAAACTATTTGAAAATGTTATGGGTGAAGAAATGCACTCTGATAACGAAACCCAAGAATTAGACGCACTCGGTATTGATACTGAAGTCGAAGAAACAGACGAGGGTGACGTAACAGTTACACTTGATCGTGAGATGGCTAAATCACTTTGCGATCTCTTACAAGCAGCAATGGGCGATGAAGACGACGATGCTGAAGTTGAAGATTATGAAATGGAAGAAATGGAAGAAGACCATGACGAAGACGAAGATGAGCTTGACGAAGCAGTGGAAATGCATGCAGTAGCTGATTCAGCTGGTCTTAACTTAACACATCCAGGACATAATAAGATTGGTAAGTTAAAGGCAAAGGGTAATAAAGCATCTGATTCTGCTAAAATTAGAGTTGAAGGCGAACCTAAAGCAGTTGCAGATAGTAAAGCTAAGCTTACAAACACTAAAAACAATAAAGTAGATAGCTCACTAAAAGCTGGTGCAGACTATATTAACTAAAAAGTAGATCATTTTAAAAAGGCGTAACCAATTTGGTTGCGCTTTTTTTTGCTTAAATATAATTATGGACCCATTTTCTACCTTTTTTACTAATCATAGACATAGGAGAGCGATCCCCGGGGCTGGGGATCCAAGATATACGAGAAAACATCAAAATATTGTACCTGATTATGTAAAGACAGATCCCACCAAAAACCCTAAAATTGAATTAATTAGAAAAACTCCAGGTAAACAAATATGTGATACTAAAACTCTAGAGTATATAAGAGGTGAATATAATGTTATACCTTATAAGGGTGAGGTAAAAAAATTAGGTAGTACTGGTATTAAACTATATTTTGATGATCGACTAAATAAATTTGTAATAGAAAATGAGTCAACCAAATTATAATAATGAATATCCTGGTTTAGTTCAAACCGATGAAACCTGTTACAGGTTTACTGATAAAGCTATACAATCAAGTGAACGTGTGTTGTTCTCTAATTGGTGGAGAGAACAAATAAATCAATTTGGAGTTAAAGTTAATTATTTCGTTAATACATATAATGTGTTAAGTGCAGATAATTTTTACGGTGAGCAAACTACAAAATCATTTGCTGACCCAAGACAAATAGTATTAGCAGTTACTTTAAATGAAGATGCTGTAACTCTATCGCGATTTGGCTTTGAAAGTGATGATGAAATAACAGCTTATATCCATATATCGTCTTTTTATGATGATTTTTATACTTTAAGTACATACGATACACAATATAATGTAGTTGAACCAAAAGCAGGTGATGTTTTTGAATTAACTGAATATGGTAATGATAGACCTAATAATAGGCAATCGAAATACTTTGAAATAACCCAGAAATTAGATCAGGACGTATCTCAAATAAATAATCTACAAGGGCATTACGTATTTTTAATAAAAGCTAAACGTCTAGACTATACTTTTCAACCAAATATACCTTTCAATAATATTTCAGCTACAACCAGAAATGAAGGGGTATCAGGTAATTATCAAGTCTTCGAAGATTCATTCGCAGGTAGGTTAGCTGGTGGTGAAAACGAACAGAGTCAATTAAAGAAAGATGGTTATGATCAATATAACATAGATAACGTTAGCAAGACTGATGTTTTTGATATGTCAAAAAATGATACTGACGTCTATGGGGATTATTACTAAACAACAATAGTTGCAAGCCAGTTTTCAGCTTCTTTTATAGAATTAAAGTTTACTTCTTTTAAACCTCCATCGACGTTAAAAATATACGTAACGATCTTTTCAGCTGGTACAGGTTTTATATCTTGAAGTATATAAATCTTATTATACGCAAAAAATCTTGTATTTTTTTTAGTTTTATTTATAAACGTCGTCCCAGGGATAAATTTCATCAGTATCAATTCCTTTTAAGTATAGTTGGATATCGTATTTCATATCTAGATATCGGTCATTAACGTATTTTTGAAATGCAGTAGGTTTAATCCAAGCTGAACTATGCTCAGAATCATAACCTATTCTTTCAGCTCTACTACAAGCTACATTAACACCTTCATATAAACATGCAAATCTTGCAACAAAATCTATACCATACTCTTGAATAATATCATCAGTCTTTTTTATCATATATAGATTGTATCAGAGTTCCTATTAAAAAATAAATTATTCTATCTTCATCTATATCGTATAAATTGATAATTTCTTTTATATTATATAAATTAGAAGAAAGAATCTTTTTATTTAAATTAAAAAAGGAATTATCTAAATCTTTATTGTTTTTTGATTCTATTTTAGATACTTCCTCTTCAAGCAGTTTAAAAAAGGTTTCAAATGATTTAAGTTTTTTATTTTTTTGGTAAACTCTACCGGAAAGTATTCGTTTTTCCTTTTCTATATCCTCTTCTTTAAAGAAGTTGTTAATTTCTTCAGATGTAATTTCTTTTTTTATTACAGGTCTGTCGAAGCCATTCGGTACTTCCTTAATAATTTTATTAATATGTTCCATTAATATTACGTAACTACTGGGACTGTAACCATTGCTGTACCTACATTAACAGCGGCTCTAATTTCATTTTTACACTTATCACAACGATAAATTGTATCTTCATGTATAGATAATAGTACATTTTGTTTTGCACCACAAGGGCAAACTACCTCCATACTGTTATCAAATTCTAGTTTTTTAATTTCAGCGCCTGCCTCTAAAGCTTTCTTTATAAGGTAATTTTCATGGACAGTGTTAAAAAAATAAAAGAATAATACTTGTAATATGGTTGCTAAAATAAAAACAAACCAATCTTTAAATATTATACCAAATAAACCACTAACCATTAAAGTTAATGCTACCGACGTTAATAGTTTTCTCATTACTTTATTTTACCTACCCTTTTAGAAATATCAACTAAATACCCTTTCATTTTAACTATATCTTTACCAATATGATCTAAAGGCTTCTTATCTTTAATTACTTCATTAGTATTAGCAATTTTTAAAAGCTCTTCTAAATTTTGCAAAGCAACAAAGGCAGTGGATGCAACATCATCAAATTCATTTAATGGATATGGTACATTTTCTGGAGCAACATCACTTCGTTGCTGTTTATTCATTATATCTCGAACACTGGATGGTTGTGATGGATACTCTGTTTTTTGACCGGGTTGGTCTCGGACGACGTCGGGCATCATGTCTTGACCCGGGTCTTCTTTTATTAATTTTACAAAGTCCTTAAATTTAGTAGTAGATTGCATATAAATATTTATAAATAATAGTATGAGCTTATACCAAAAACGATTTAAAAAGTTTTTATCTGAACAAGATGATGAAAATACCGAGTTAACAGATCAAGAAGCATTAGCTTCTACCCTTGATCCCGAAACATCTCCTGAAGATTTCGATGTAGATGTACCTACTGCAGGGGAAGATCCAATTAATACACAATCAAAACAAATGTTTGAAGAATTAGGCAGCTGGATTCTTAAGATGGATGAATTTTCTAATTACCTCAATGGTACAACAGATAGTATACAAACTTCATTAAACGGTGCTGAATCAGATACCATTTTTGATAGCATTTCAAATGCTGAAACAAAGAAGATTGCTAGAGTTGCAATGGAAGTTTCATCATTAAGTGAAATCTTAAAAGGTTATTTAGCAGGTGCTAATGATCCTAAGTATAAATTCAATTAAATTAATATGAAAAACGATAAAGATTCAATTTTCGAAGCTTATACCCAAACTTTAACTGAAGGTTGGGAAGCTGGTACTTCAAAAGCACCAAAAGGTAAATCATTTGATATGTCAAAAGGCGGTGCTCCGAGTGGTGTAGATGCTGCTAGCGATGGTTCGGGTGGTAGATATAGAAAAACCCGACCACCAAGTGCTCAATCTAATAAGACTCACGGTGAAATGGAAGAAGATAACTTAGATAATACATCTCTGGAAGAGTTATCTATTTTATCTCCAGAAGAATATGAGATGGTTCAAAACTTTGAAAATTTTGATGCTAATGATTGGGGTTATAATAAACTTCAAAGATTCTACTTTAGAAAAAGAGAAGGTGGGGAAGAAGATGAATCAGTAGGCGATTCTTCTAATTTTGAAGATAAGGCTGAAAAGTTCGCCGATGTTATTGGAGATATTGAGTTAGAATACTTAGTTAATCTAAGTGGAGGAGAATTTGAGATATTAAAAGGATTTTTACAAGATCAAATGGGTTACCGTGATCTTGG
>TARA_R110002167_G_scaffold118143_3_pt1 | contig 13961 bp, 12 predicted proteins | sample TARA_R110002167 | Tara Oceans TARA_R110002167 (sample SAMEA4398238) | marine metagenome | biome: Polar Biome; feature: [MES] marine water layer (ENVO:01000295) within the mesopelagic zone...; material: water (ENVO:00002006), including particulate matter (ENVO:01000060) such... | reverse complement strand
TACTGGGTTTTAGCTCTTTTGCAGTCTGTTGCTTTTCTGAATAGGGGTTAAGCGGAAAAGCCTCACTTGGCATGGCCCCTTCAGTAAATTGCGCATCACGTAATACGCCCTGTAAATAGAGATTACGGAAAAATAAATAGGGGTCGTCACTTTGTTGCTGCAAAATTTCATAACTATCTGCTTGAGGAGCAAATTCGTGAAAACTACCATAAGCCTGAATATATAAACTTTGCGGTGCATCGGCCACAGAATTAAGGGGATGGATAACTCCCTCTACTAAGGTAGAAAAACCATTGCGGGTATCTGTTTGTCCAAGAAAGGGTAAAACTAAAAAACTGCCATAGCCCATATCATAACTAGCCAACGTTTGATTTAAAGTAGCTTTTTGCTCTTTTATGGCAAACCAAGCGTCGGCAGGATCAAATAAGCCCAGTAACCCGATAGTAGAATTGATTAGGAAGCGCCCAACACTCACCCCCGTGTTAGAACCATTACCCTGTAAAACATGATTAAGCGCATTAAGTGGTTCACGAATATTGCTGAAAAAATTAGTCACACCTCCCCGAACGGGCTTTGGCACCACATTTTGATAACCGTGGCCTACGGGAATTAAAATATGTCTAAACATAAAATCATTAAAGGCAAACATCGGGCGATTAAAACGTTCAAAGGGATCATTAAAAGTTTCGGGCGCATAACTCACTACGGTAGGAGCAAGTTCAAAACTGCCATGTGAGCTATCAACCCGCATGTTTTTTGCTTGAGAGTTTGCTGTTGGCTCATTTTGCGTTTTATTGACGGCACAGCCACTGCTCAGTCCTAACAGCAGTAAAACCAATAAACAGGGAATAGCAAATACGCTAGGTTTCTGTCCATTAAAGCTATATTTGGCGCAACATTTCATCGACACTTCCTTATTTTTAGCGAGCTATCTGATCAGACTGGCAAGCAGCTTATTCCACAATAAAAAACTTAGGTTTATTAACTCCCTACAGCACAAATTTTGACACATAGAACATTTGGTATTGGTGTAATAAGTAGTCACACAACTCGTTGCAGAGTAAAAATACGATACAAATATTGTTCCAATGCGGCTATCCGCCAGAATACACGGTCTTAACAGTAAATATACGCGCTAGTACTTAATATATTCTGGCCATTTATACAGACTAAGTAGGAAAATACTACCCACGCCTAGACATAGGCCTGCACAATACGAGGAACTGAACCGTGGTAAAAAGGCAGGTTGATATCAAACTCTACGTGATCGGCTGTGTAGCCATATAAACCAAACAAATTGCCACGACAATGGCTCATAATAATGACAAATTTAGGTTTGAGTTCAACATTTTCTTTAAAAGGGTCAAGCACAGGGATGTTATAACGCCCAAATTTTAACAAACCGATATGACGACCATTTCGATAAACAACTTGATCATAAAGTGGGGAGTCAATAACGGCATACACTGCAAATTTAGGTACCTGGATTGGCACGCCCTGCCACGTCACTTCAACTATTTGCAATTGCTCAACCAATGAGCGGATAGACTCTGGCAACTTAGACGTATGCATGACTTACTCCCATCAAGTTTGGTTGATCAATTCAGTAATGCAAACCCACTCAGGTTTACTTCCGTCAAAATCGCAAATAGTAGTCTCGACATAATTCAATATACTGTGATGAATATTGCTTAGCTTGTGAATAAATAAGCAAGTTGTCATATAGGGTTTCACTTGAGTATCGACTGAATTTCAATATTTGACGAGTGATTTTTCCACCTACTATACTTTTTACTTGCAATTGATGGACGACAAACAACTGTTGCTGTTGCGCTTGCTGTATAAATTTGGCGCAAATATCAGCAGGTAAAATACAAGTAAAAGTACCGCGCTCAGATAAGTGAACATTGACATATTTGAGTAATTCACTATGAGCAAGGCAAGAGACTTGCCGAGCATTGATGCGTGCTTGGTCATGTTGCTGGATATTCTGCTGGTTGCTGCTTGGGTTTTGGGCGAAATACGGCGGATTACTCACAATTAAATCAAACTGCTGTGGCCAGTGACGTTGGTGTTGCAAGTCCTGCAATGCCACATGTGCAAAATTCAGCTTATTAGGCCAGGGGCTGAGAAGGCCGTTTATTTTTGCTTGTTTTACAGCATCGGGGTCAATATCGATGCCGTAGAGTTGGCAATTAAATGTAGTTTTTTGTGCCAACATCACCGCCAACAAACCTGAGCCCGTGCCGATATCGAGTACATTTTGTGCTTGCTCTGGCTTTATCCAACTACCAAGTAAGATGCTATCAGTACCTACTTTCATGGCACACAGGCTATGCCCAATAAAAAACTGTTTAAACTGAAAACCGGCTTTTACATGTGTCATAAACCATTCAAAACTGTTGTAAACGTATCATCTGCGCAGCCACGTCTGCAGCATGTACTGGTCGGTATTTAGCAAATTTGCCCCTTAACAATGGTGCAAAAAACTTAGCTGCTCGCATGCCGATTTGCTCACCCAGACGAAAATCTTGACGTTGCCCTAACAGTAACGAGGGCCTAACCCCAGACGCATTATTTAAGCCTGTCATGCCCATAATCGCATTCTCTAATTCACCCTTTACTCGCAGATAAAAATTACTGCTTTTAGCATCTGCGCCAACCGATGAAATCCATACAAAACTCCGGGCTCGCTGCGCGCGGGCCAATTGCGCCGCAATGTGCACATATTCAAAATCTACCCGTCGAAACGCAGAGCGACTGCCAGCTTGTTTGATCGTTGTACCTAAACACACGTAAACATGGGCAGCTCCAAAATAGCCTTGATAATCTTCTAATTGATTAAAATCAATCACAATGGGTTGGAGCTTTTGGTTAGAAGACTTAAATAAATGTTGCGGTAAAGGCTTGCGTAACAAACACGTTACGCTTTGGTAACGCCCATCATCAAGTAATTGATTAACCAGTGCTTTACCCACTAAGCCTGTAGCGCCTAATACTAATGCATGTAATTTGTCCGACATGTTTTACCTATGAGTAGAGAGCGATTACAATGCCCAACCAAGACCTGTGCTACATAAAACATTATCAGTTTCAGGTAGCATAGACATAAATAGTTAACGACAGAAATAACAGGATACTGATAATAATGAAAAAACTCACCTGTCTTTTACTTTGCGGATTCAGTTTAATGACCAGCCATAGTTACAGCGAAAGTCTCACCATAGAGCGCATGTTTGCATCACCCGCCTTAGAAGGTAGCGCACCACGCAGCCTTAAAGTATCGCCAGACGGCAAAAGAGTGACCTTTTTACAAGGCAAAACCAGTGACTATGAACGCCTTGACCTTTGGGAGTACGATCTGAGAACGAAAAAGATCCAGATGTTATTTAATTCTGATGACCTTAGTTCTGGTCCAGAAGAATTGTCTGACGAAGAAAAAGCTCGGCGCGAACGCATGCGGTTGAGCGGCAGCGGCATTGTTAGTTATGAATGGTCGAAAGATGGAAAGGCCCTTTTGTTTCCCCTAGGTGGTGATCTTTACTATTTTAAATTAGGCGATAAAAAAGCCCTACAACTGCTTGATACACCTGAATTTGAAACCGATTTTAAACTATCTCCCCAGAGCAACTACGTATCTTATGTGCGTAATCAAGATCTCTACATCAAACACATTAAAAATGGTGTAGAAACACGCCTAACCCATGATGGTCAAGGCAATATAAAAAATGCCATGGCTGAGTTTGTTGCACAAGAAGAAATGAATCGCATGACGGGATATTGGTGGTCACCCGATGAACGCTATATTGCCTTTACCCAAATTGACGAGAGTCCAGTACAAGAAATCACTCGTAGCGAAATATACGCAGACTCCATCGAAATGATTACTCAGCGATATCCTGCTGCAGGCACCCCAAACGTATTGGTGAAACTGGCTGTCATGGATGTTGCTAAACAATCAAGCCAATGGATTGATTTAGGCGCAGATAAAGACATCTATTTAACCCGTGTAGATTGGATGGCTGATAGTCAAACTCTGAGCTATCAAATCATGCCCCGAGATCAACAGACACTGAAATTAAAGGCCTATAATTTACGTAAAACCACCCAACAGACATTGTTAGCAGAGACCAGTACAACTTGGGTTAACCTCAATGACGACTTGCATTTCTTAGCTGATAATAAACATTTTATTTGGGCTTCTGAGCGTGATGGCTACAAACATTTGTATTTGTATAAAACCAATGGTGAATTAGTTAAACAACTTACTCAGGGTAAGTGGGTTGTGAATAATATTGAAGCCGTAAATGAAGCCAAACAACTGATCTATTTCAGCGGGCGCAAGGATACGCCTACTGAAAATCATTTATACTCTGTATCCCTTAAAGATGGCGCAATTGAGCGTATTAGCCAGCGTGCCGGCACCCACTCCATTTCATTTAGTCAAGATGCCAGTATTTATGTGGATAACTATTCGACCACCAATACCCCGCCGCAAGTCAGTTTACATAGGGCTGATGGCACACAAATCACCTGGTTAAGTGAAAATAATATTGATGAAAACCACCCACTTTTTGCCTATCAAAACCAATGGGTTAAACCAGAAATAGCCAGTTTTAAAGCTAAAGATGGTACCGAGTTGTATTATCGCTTGTACAAACCGGCAAATTTGCAGGAAAAACATCCGGTGATAGTTTACCTCTATGGTGGACCCCATGCGCAAATGGTAACCAACAGTTGGGGTGGTAATCGTGGCTTGTTATTTCAACATTGGGTAAACAAAGGTTATGTGGTATTTACTCTGGACAACCGCGGCTCAAACTATCGCGGCAAAGCCTTTGAAGATCCCATTTATAAAGCAATGGGGGCCATAGAAGTGCAAGACCAAGTCTCTGGTGTCAAGTTTTTACATACTCTACCCTATGTGGACGCCACCCGTATTGGTGTTCATGGCCACAGTTATGGCGGCTATATGACATTAATGAGTATGTTTAAAGCCGGGGATTATTTTCAAGCTGGAGTAGCAGGTGCACCGGTTACCGACTGGGAACTGTATGACACCTTTTACACTGAGCGTTATATGGGTAACCCTAATACCGATAAAGATGCTTACACCGCCTCATCTGTATTTCCTTATGCCAAGGACTTAAAGGGCGATCTACTCATCTATCATGGTATGGCTGATGACAATGTCTTGTTTACCAATAGCACCAAACTTTACAAACACCTACAGGACCTAGCGATTCCTTTTGAAGCCATGGATTATCCCGGTAAAAAGCACAGTATTCGGGGTAAAAACACGGGTATTCACCTATATAAAACGATCACCAACTTTTTCGACAAACATTTTGATATGAAATAAAACAACGCGTCCTAGTGGCTAAAAATGAGCTAGTAGGACGCGCAATTAAATCTGCATTACAGAACAATTACTCGAATTAACTGACTAATTTAAGCTCAAAACTAAAACAGGAGCCTTGCCCCAATTGACTTTCGACTGTCAGCGTAGAATCAAACAGATCAATTAACTTTTTACAAATAGCTAAACCTAATCCTGCATGCATATTACTGTCTTTTTCGCTATTACTGGCTTGATAGCGGGCATCAAAAATAAAACCAATTTCTTTGTCGCTGATACCCACTCCCGAATCACGGATATTGATTTTGAGCTTGTCTTTATGTTGGTTTACCTCAAGTTCAACCTTGCCATTTACCGGTGTATGGCGGATTGCATTTTCAAGCAAGTTAGTCATTACTCTCTCTAACTTTCCAATATCAGCAAAGACCTGAAAATCAAACTGAGCAGGGCTAATCGTTAGGCTAATATTTTTATCTTTGGCCTTAAGGGCGAATTTAGCGGTGATATCATAAAGTAATTCCCCCAACAAAAATGACTCTTGATTAAGTGTCACTTGCTCACCCTCCAGATAGGCTAGCTCAAATATCTGGTCGATTAAACGTTTGAGATTTTTTGAATTTTTTAAGGATATTTCTACAAACCGCCTGCGGTCTTGTTCACTCAAATTATCAGCGTTGAGGGCAAGCGTTTCAATATAACCCTGTAAATTAGCCAAGGGCGTGCGCAGATCATGTGACAAATCAGCGAGTAGTATGCGTCTTTGTTTGTCTATTTGCTGCAATTGGGAAAACTGTTTGTCAATGTGATGCAACATATCATTAAAGGCACAACCTAATCTTTGCACCTCATCATTACTCCCCTTACGCCAACGGCTTAACTGCGTGACTCGGTGCTCGAATTGGAAGTCTTCGCCGCATATTTGCTCCATTTCATTACTCAATAATTTAAGTGGCGCAGTAAAATATTTGAACAAAACAAGCAGGGCAACAAGTAAAAAAATCATGCTGCTGACTAGCAAAAAAGCAAATTCTCTGAGGGTCTGACTGCTTTTTAAGCTATCAATAATCGAGTCATAAATTTGCCCACCGATAATGACGTACAAGTATCCCTGTAATATATTGTTTTGATAAACAGGCGCTGCTGAAAATATTTTTTGACCGGTTATTTGCCGCGGATCATCGCCCAAAATAGGGAAGTCATTACTTCCTTCGACCAACTGTAACATCGGTTCAAGTCTTATTTTATCTAACTTAACCTTACCCGGTTCAGCAGAGTAAGCGAGGATTTTGCCGTTACTATCAACAAAATAAAACTCAAAATTGGGACCCAGAACCATCAGGGTATGGAATAGATTTTCTAGGGTGTCATGATCATACTTGCCCTGTTGCAATAAAGGGTTGTCTTGCACCAAATGTTCGGCCAAGCCAAGATGGAGCTTTTGCTCCGCTTCACTTTTGGTAATGGCTTGCATCTGGCCACTAAACCACACAAATAACGCCATCACCAAAATAAACACCGCCACTAAAGACAAGGCCATACGCTGATAAAAACACAGTTTCATAAGCTCACTCCTTGGGGATTAAATTTATAACCTACGCCCCACACTGTCTGGACAATTCGTGGAGCGCTTGCATCCAGCTCTATTTTGGCGCGCAAGCGATTAATGTGAGAGTTAACCGTGTGTTCGTAACCACTGTGATGATAGCCCCACACTGACTCTAATAACTGGCAACGACTAAAAACCTGATTTGGATGGCTAGCAAGGTGAAAAAGCAACTCGAATTCTGTTGCGGTTAAGTCCAGCAGCTGTTCGGCCAGTTTCACTTGATGAGTCTGCTGGTCAATTCTTAGATTACCGATGTTAAGCGCTTTTTCTGGGTTGAGCCCCTGTTCTTGAGTCGCTTGTTGCAAAAAATGTACTTTACGTAATTGCGACCTCACTCTGGCCTGCAATTCACGCACACTAAAGGGTTTAGTCATATAATCGTCGGCGCCCAGCTCTAAACCAAGCACGCGGTCTGTTTCGGAGTTTTTTGCAGTTAACATGATAATGGCTTGTTCGGGCTTTTTTTCGCGCACCTGACGACATATATCCAGACCACTCATACCGGGCAACATAATATCTAACAACAGCACTGAGTAGTGTTTATCTAGCGCTTTTTTCAAAGCAAATTGGCCATCTATTTCATGTTCGATTTCAATGCCCAGCTCCACCAGATTAACCCGAATAAGATTAGCAATATCGATATCATCTTCCACCACCAATACCTTATCTGTCATCCTTAGCTGTCCTTTTATCTGTCATTACTCAATGTGAAAAACGTTTAAAACAAAATGTATAAACGCGCTCAATATTGAGCGCGTAAGGTAATAAATTTAAGACGTTATAACCGAGCGCTATTCAATGCGGATTACCTTAATGCGCATACTGGGATTATCAAACTTATGGGCCTGAGTGAGAATAGATGTATTTAACTCGTCATCACTGCTCACCACTCCCGGATGCATAGAAATAAAACCACTATCATCCCTGTCGGTATTAAAGCCTGCACCCTCACTGCCATCCGCGGGTCCAGGAACTGTTCCTGCAGCTTCAGTATTGGCTTCGGTACCTGCATCATAAGTAAATGCATTAGTTGTCCAAGAGTCGCCTACCGCTAGTTGACTTACATTCCAAGCATCAAGACCGCTAAAACCATCATTTGTATTCACTAACATTGAAACTAACGACAAATTAGCATCACTCACGTCCTCAATAGTGATCATGATGGTCTCACTTGCACCCGGCCCAATCGGCGCTGCACCAGAGCGGCTAGCCAGTCCAAACCCCCAGTTCATCAAACCAGAATTATCGCCACCCTCAGCCATTTGCTCGAGTTCGAGAGAAGCAATGCCTCCCACAGAAAACACGTGACTCTGTTTATGCAATATCACAGCGACAGGCGACAAAGGCTGGCTATTGGTTAAATTTGTAACCGTAACTTCATAGCTAAAGTTGACTGGGGCCGGCACAGGAGCCGGCACTTCAACCTCGACCTCTTTAATGACCTCGACAATTTTATCGTCACCACAGGCAGTAAGCAGCAAAATACTGCTCACTATGGTAGCCAGAGGTAATTTTTTAAGTTGATACATACATTACTCCTTAGTTGACAGTGACTGTCACTTTAGCCACTGGATTCAACCAACGTTGCACTGTATTGGAAACGTCACTCTTGCCGTCCGTTATAGAATTATCACCAATACTGCCACGATGAATGTGCACTGTAGCGTTAGTATCAGTACCTGCAACGCCACTGCCACCTTGGCCAACTAAGGTTTCAAGGGGAGGAGGCACTGGCATACCAGGCATGCCCGGAGCGCCACTACCGCGAATCTCATCATTAGCTTCGGTGCCTGCATCATAAGCATTTAAATAAATGGTATAGGTGCCAGTTTCAGTCGGAATGGTCCAATTGTCTAAACCAATAAAACCATCATTAGTGGGTAACATCATGGCCACTACCGACAAAACAGTATTACCAGCAGCAGTACTTAGGGCACCCGTAGCTTTAGCCGACGGCGCCAACAAACCACCAGCAGGGTTAGCCAGTACATCAGCATTGATAGACGTTGCAATGGTCGACAAACCATCCAGCGAACCCCCTTCAGCCATCATTTGCAATTCGGTACTGGCAGCCTCGCCAACTTCAAAAAGACTCGTTTCAGGTGTGTGGACCACTGCTGCGATAGGCGTAAAATAGATACCATGGGTTAAATTTTGAATTTCGATATTGAGTTCAGCAGCATTAGACGCCGTGCTGCTAAAAGCCAGTAACGCCGCAATATAAGTGGGTTTTAATTTAATCATCTTCAATCCTCGCTTGAATAGTTAGTTTGGGTAATCGCGAGTTGAAGTATGTGAAGTAGATGTCCCGAAAGTATCACAAAAGCTAAACGTTTTTATCCAGTGCGCGAGGTGATTGTTAGACAACCTGCTGTCTTGAGGCAAAAAAATGTCTCTACGCGAACAAGGTTATTGCTGTCCACAGACCCTATGATCTTCAGTGACCTAGTTGCCATAGATCATTTCTTTGTGACGTAGGGTAAAATTATCGTGACAGGCCGTGTCGCATTCAAGCTATTTCTAGGCATCGCCAAATCATTAAATTCTGCTAGAATAGCGGATTATTAGCTGTGCTCTTTAATACTGACCTGTTGCTGTCTAATTAAGCATCACTATAATTTATCCTTTTGGAAATACCGCAACTTAATGACTACTCAAGCTTCACATACCATCACTTGTTTTGACGCTCTGATCTTTGTTAATTTAAAAGGTCATTGGTCAATTCAAAATGATCTGGCTTATTTATCTGACTTAGCTGAAGTTCTGGCTCAGATGCGCGGTAAAGTCTGGACTTTATTGGTCGATATGCGTGGCTGGCACGTCCCTGATTCAATTCGGCACGCAAAGTACCATGTTGATTTAGACAGACGTAATCAAAAAGCCGAGTGCTGGATTGTGGATAATCCTGAGGATAACGAATATTTATTTGCTTATTTTGCGGGACAGCCTGTTCAGCCTCAACGATGCCTAACTATGCAAAGTGCCCAACAGTTTTTGCTCACGCTTGAAATAGTTATACCCGCGGAACTACTGGCTATACAAGGCGATAATTAACGTTCACTTGAAAGGTAATAATTAGCGCTAAGGTCAAGTTGTTTCTGGTCAAAAACAAACAACACAGAATTTTATTGTTAATATTATTCCAGCAGATTAACTCCCATCCAAGTCACTGCAGTAGCGAGCACAAGTGAAACAATAATTACCGTAATAAAAAAACCTTTTTGCCGCAGGTTGGTCCCCTTGTAAACCAAGTACGATTTACTCAAGGTATTACCTAATAAGATAACTAAAAACAAGGGCAAAAGTTGAATGTCATTGGGGCTTAAAGACCATTCTGTCATTAACGAGGCGAGAATAGCATGAGCTTCAAAAAGTGATACCAATAAGGTACTCAGACCACGGGACAAGCCAAATTCACTGCCAATAAAATGCATAAGCCATATAATAGCGAGGATAAATAGTGATAGCTTAATGACGTTTTTCCACACAATAGGATGATCGTTCAACAGCTCAATTTCTGGCACTGGCTCACCATCAAATTCGCTGATAAATAGCGGGTTTTTACTGATATTGATATAAAAAATAATGCTACAAAAAAAGACTAACTGAGCAACAAATGGCAAGTAGTAGCTTAGTGGTGCAGTTTCAGTCAAAAAATAGATAATAAACACACATTCTAACAACATGGCACAAATGGCAAATAACAGAGCCAGTAAGACATCTTTGTCTGGTGTCGCGGCAAATTTATGCTCATTTAATACTTGTAAAAAAACCGCCGTACTAGAGATAAATCCACCCAAAAATCCCTGTAACTGAAAACGGCTACCCTTAGCCAATAAGTGAAAACAGAAAAAACTAAATAGTTCCAAACTTGCGATTAAGGGTACAATTTTTAGCAGCGGGAAATAATGAGCCACAATAAACAATAAGGCCAATAAACTCATATCTAGCCAAATATGTTTGTCTTTAAAATGCAAGGACAGCGGTGTGTTGTGCGTCATCGGCTAGGAGGACCCTCTAATCATTGATAATGACTATTGACTGAAATTGTTTTAGCCAATAGTTGCATGACTAATGACTATAACACTTTATAAAACCAAGCGAGGAGGAGTGATAACCCGACATCCACATTTACAGTGTCAACTAGGCCATTATCTTTTCTGGTTATAAGCAGCTATTACCTCTACTACAGTTGCAACTTACTCAATACAAGCCAGAACATTCGCAAAAGCAAGGGATGTTAATTGATTTTTTGTAAGCCAACCTATTGTCTGTACTAGCTTATTATTTCTTAAATATGGCCTATTTAAACTCGATAAAGCTTGATCAGCGTTAGTTTTAGTATTGAAAAGTTAAGCAAACATATGCGTTGCTAATGTTTGCTGTATGCCCACTACCGTATCTTTTTTCAATTCTTTGATAATGGGATTATCTTGGCCTGAAATCCAGATTTTCAATTCGGCGTCTAGATCAAAATGCCCTGCCGTTTCTAATTTAAATTGAGTAATAGCACGATAGGGTATTGAATGATAATCCACCTTACGACCAGTAATCCCTTGTTTGTCGATCAAGATAAGGCGTTTATTGGTGAATACGTACATATCGCGGATCACTTTAAATACGCGCTGTATAGATTCAGTTTCGCCGATAATAGGTGCTAGCTCTTGTGCAACTGTTTCGACATCGACTTCTGAAGCATTACCTAATAAACCATCTAACAGACCCATATATTCCCTCTTGCGCAATTGTTTTGGATTTAGATAAATCCATGTTAAAAATAAACTATATCACCATGTTAAACTATGAGCCTCTCAATAATGAACCTTTTGAACGCAAATAAGCAACCATGCAGACAGTGACTATTGATGATATTCAAAATGCGCAACATCGCATTAAACCACATATAAATCACACACCTATTCTTGAGTCATCGTTATTAAATGATTGGTTAGGTCACAGGGTGTTGTTTAAAGCTGAATGTTTACAAAAAGTCGGCGCTTTTAAAATTCGTGGCGCCTTAAATATGTTGCTTAAAGCCAAAGAGGAAGGCCGCTTAGCTAACAATATAGTTGCCAGTAGTTCAGGGAATCATGCGCAAGCAGTTGCTTACGCAGCCAAACTGCTGGGCCTTAAAGCGAGGGTTTATAGTGGCCAAAATATTTCCAGTGTCAAAGCCGCAGCGACTCGTTATTATGGCGCCGAGCTATTACTCAGCCCTACGCGCAAAGAAGCCGACGAACGAGTAAAACAAGCAGCATTACAACCAGATACCCTGTGGGTACCGCCTTTTAACCATCGTGACATTATTGCCGGACAAGGTACTGTCGCTGCTGATAGTTTCGCACAAACAGGCTATGTGGATGGTATTTTCGCGCCCGTCGGTGGCGGTGGCCTCATTGCGGGTACATATATTTATACTAAGGCGCAACATCCAAATTGCGCAGTGATAGGCGTGGAACCTCTGCTTGGTAACGATGCTGCGCAGTCCGTGCGCCTAGGTAAAATTCAATCGTTAGCTGAGGCCCCTCAAACCCTGGCGGATGGAGCTGCGACCTTGGCCGTGGGCAATTTGACCTTTCCATTTTTACAACAGCTTGACGATATCGTGGAGGTTGACGAACAAGGTATTGCTTACTGGACTCAATGGTTACAACATTTATTAAAAATTCATGTTGAACCCACTTGCGCCATGAGTATGCATGCCGTGTGTCGTTGGTTAGCCGGTAAATCAAATAAACAAACTGTGGTGGTTATCTTATCCGGTGGCAATATTGATCATCTTAAGATGCAACAGATTTGGCACACCAATCACTTAGATGAACGCCCTAATATCTTGCTTTAACCCGTATTTTGTGACAAAACATAGGCATATTTTTTAGAGCATATCGCTGCGTCATATCACGTGGTGAACTTGCAGACTCAAAATAATGAAAATTTAAGGGAATTACTATGAGAATTTGGTTGATTATTGCTATGAGCATATTGAGTTTCGTGGCATCGGCTGCGCCTACTCACATTACTAACGTTAGAGGCTATACCTTAGGCAACGATGGTCAACTTATTACCTTCAGCAATCTCGTATTTGATGGTGGTAAAGTACTTGCCATTGGCAACCAAGAACTCATTAATAGCTATCCAACAGCCACCCTAATTGATGGTGATAACAAGGTTTTGTTACCGGGCTTGATTGATGCCCATGGCCATATTATGGGCTTGGGTGAAACACTACTTGAGGTAGATTTACGGGATATTGGCTCAGCAGCCTTAGCCGCACAAAAAGTAAGAGATTATGCGAATCAAAATAGTGAACTGGCTTGGATAACTGGCCGTGGTTGGAATCAGGTGTTATGGCCTGACAAAGCCTTTCCAACCGCCAAGCAATTAGATGAATACATTAGCGATCGTCCCGTGATGTTGTCTCGTGTCGACGGCCATGCAAGCTGGGTCAATAGTAAAGCCCTCGCATTAGCGGGTATTACTAAAGAAACACTCGATCCACCCGGCGGTAAAATTGTCAGAGATAAAAGCGGCAATCCTACGGGAGTTTTAATTGATAATGCCGATTTACTCCTAACCGCACATTTACCTAAATCATCAACAGAAAGCCTTAAAAGTAAGTTAAACGCTGCTGGTAAACACCTACTTTCTGTGGGCATTACCAGCGCTCATGATGCTGGAATTGGTGAGAGTGTTTATGAGTATTATCAACAACGCGTGGCAGAACATACTCTACCTGTACGTATCTATCCGATGATTGCAGCTACTGACCCCAAGCTCAGCGCTATGCTTGAGAAGGGCTTTGTCCAAGATCAGTACGATTACTTGTCCATTCGCAGTGTAAAAGCCTATGGTGATGGTGCCTTAGGCAGCCGAGGCGCAGCCCTATTAGCACCTTATTCAGATGCACCTGAAAATAGTGGCTTATTACTTACTCGCAAATCAGAATTTAAACCCCTATTCGATCTTGTTCTAGGTCACGGGTTTCAATTGAATTTT
>TARA_R110002167_G_scaffold1360_6_pt1 | contig 13963 bp, 24 predicted proteins | sample TARA_R110002167 | Tara Oceans TARA_R110002167 (sample SAMEA4398238) | marine metagenome | biome: Polar Biome; feature: [MES] marine water layer (ENVO:01000295) within the mesopelagic zone...; material: water (ENVO:00002006), including particulate matter (ENVO:01000060) such as...... | reverse complement strand
TCTGTGTGGACTGTAGGTTTAAAGTGGACCCTGTCATCGAGCATATGAGAAAGGGGCATTCCCATATCTATTTTAATGATAACAATAAACAGGTTTTGAAAGACCATCTTGATAGTCTGCCGCTAGAGCAATTAGAATTAATAAAATGAAAGAATACGCCGAATTATTAATCTCCATGTCCACGGGCTACCTAATGGGAAACATCACAGAATGGATACTGGTTGAGGAATATAACTAACATGAGAGACTTAAAATTCAGATACTTTTTGTTTATTGACAAGGGCTTTGTTTATTGGGATTTAAAAAAGTCCAATGAACAGTCTCCCGATACCCACGGTTATGCTGGGGGCATGGCTGAGCCGCAACAATACACAGGACTCAAAGACAAATATGGCCGCGAAATATACGAAGGGGACATTGTTAAGGTCACCTACGATGGAGGAGTCTCTAGTGATGGCGTTCTCACGGGCACGATACAATATGAAGCACCCTGTTATGAGGTTGCCGACGAAGACGGCTCCACTTACAACTTTTATAACTACGTGACCAGCGAGATTCTTGGAAATTTCCACCAAAACCCGGAACTTTTAAAAAATCCAAATAATATTAAAAACGCTTAGAGACTTAACATTACATAAAAATGACTCCAGCAAAATTTAAAATAACCTTAGTGTGCATAGTAGCAGTTGTTTTTCAATCACTCTTTTTTGAATTGATAAATGCAAATACTGCAATCCTTTTTTTAATAACATTTTGTATTTTTCTTCAAATATTTTTGCCCAACATACAAATATTTAACACTTATAATATCCCAGAAAAAACAGAAGAATAATTATGAGAGAGCAAAATAGAGAAAGAGAAGCTAAGGTTCTAAATAGGGCTATTGATGATTTGTCAGAACATTTTGACACGGTTCAAGTTTTTGTTACCAAACATGAGCCAGCGGAAGAGGATGGAACAATCGAATACAACGCTGGAATTGGAAATATTTACGCAAGGTTTGGACACGTAGAAATGTGGATTGATGAACAAAAAAACGCCAATAGAACAAACTATTTTTTTGATGAGTCAGAAGAAGAGGACGGCGACGAAGACGGCGAAAGTTTTTCTTGACAAAATTCAAAATTCGGTTTATGCTACGGGCATGGTTCAAATCCCACTTTTTATTCTCAAAAACGTAGGCTCTATAGAAGTCTTGAGTCCAGAGCAGGAAAAACAAATTACAGAAAAAATTGCAAAGGAAAATTGCGAGGAAAGCAAAAATAAGCTGTTTAATTCTAATCTGAAGTTGGCTTTGAAAATTTCTAGAGAAAAAACATTCCAAGACTCCTACGCAGAAGACGTATTCAATGAGGCGTGCATCGGACTTTGGGAAGCGGTAAGCAAATATGACGCTTCTAAAGGTTTTAGATTTTCTACTTACGCAGCATTTTTGATGAGGTCAAAAATTTACGATTTTGTTTGCGTCAAAGCAAAGATGATCCGCATGGACCATAAAACACTTAGTCGCCTCAAAAAAATCAAAGAGTTTGTAAATAGTTTCTATGATGAACATGGAACGGAGCCTACTGCTGCAAAAATTACTAAAAGTCTTGACATAAGACTAGAATCGGTAGAAGTGTTATTAAATCACATTGGATCTGTATCAAGCCTTGATAAAAACTTTGAATCATCTAATGATTTCTATGATAGTTTTAGCCAACACCAAGAAGAAGACTTCAACCTAAGTGATTTGCAACAACAGATCAAAAAGAGTTTTTCTGAACTGACTGAAAAAGAACAACTTGTGGTTTCCAAGAGATTCGGCTTGGACGGGGGAGATGAACTAATATACAGTCAAATAGGCAGAATGCTAAACTTGACCAAACAAAGGATCGAGCAAATCAACAAGTCTGCTCTCGACAAGGTTAGAAAAAGTTTTATAAATAATGGAGTAAAAAGCCTAGAATATATTTAGACATGATTGATTTTACATTTCAAATTAATTTTATAGGTACCCTTAGCGCGGAAACGCCAGAAGAAGCCAGAGAACTGATAGCCAAACAGATAGAAGAACTTAAAGAAGATGATTACAAGGAAGCCACTGACTTCTATTATATGTCACAAGACCACACTTACAAACGCGAATGGATAATCCCAAAGGAAAAAAATGAACAAGAATCCGAGTGAAAAAGAGTCTTTGATCAGAATCTTGGAAATAGCCAAGGTAAACATTGATCAATCTAATAGTTACGACAACAGATGTTTCGACTACGCTTCAAGCTTTGTCAAATATTATGACGAGGTTATGAGCAAGAAAGGATACCAGCTAGACAAATGATTTCTTACGTTATTAAAGGTCAAAATTGGAAAAAAGAAGTAGAAATAGATGAGTCGATTTTTGAGACCGACTATTCTGCAATCATGGAAGCCGCGACAAGGCTCATCGAGAACCACAAGGACTTTGACGAGCCTGATACAATGGGAGTGTTTCTAGAGGGATACAAGAAGAGCGATGGATATCATGGCGACTCTCATTGTTTCCTGAAGACCTCAGAGGTTCTTAGAAATGCCTCTCTGTTCGATTCCGCCGACTTTGTAGAAAAATTATATAAATAACTAAAACATGAAAATAAAGGTTAAAGAGAATCTTTCCGGTGAAAAGACAAGTGTAACAAAAAGCATGGAAAAATGCGAAAAGGAACTCAAAAAACCGGAGTCCCCAAAACCATCTTTGGAGATGGCTCAGAGATATCAAGCTGCTTACCTAAAAGTTCTTGAGCAGCAACCTTTTTGGAAGAAATCCTCGATCATAGAAAACTCCGGTCAAAAAGACAGAGTAGTAAGCGAGTTCTGCAAGCAAGTTATCGAGTTGGCTGAAAGCGATATGCAAATAAATTAAAATTTAACAGGGCAAATTATTGATTAATAACAAGAGTTCTGATCCATGGGATCAGAACTTTTTTTTTAAAGTTGACAGCTTCCAAAATGTGAAGTATAAATGTTTGCATGTACTCACTTTGCTGCATCTCAAACGAACTCAAGCCAAACCATTCTTTCAAGACAATGACTTGGAAACGCTTCAATGACCTTGGTGCTGGCAACACTGCCCTCAAGGAGTTGTCTGCTCGCTGGCTCAACAACGTCAAGGTTACTCACCGCATTATCCAGCATTGTGCCAACAATAATTGGAACTACCGTGTATCGTCCTCTTTGTTTCCTATTCTGACTCATCCAGATTTTTCACACAATTTCCACGATGAGTCAGACTACCAGCAGATTCTTAGCGAGTTTCGCGCAATTCAAGATGCTTGTTACCCCGTTCGACTGTCCTGTCATCCTGATCAGTTCAACGTACTTGCGTCTCGTAACGAATCCAGTCTCGCCAAAACCAAAAACGAGCTTGAGCATCAAGGATGGATGATGGATCTTCTGGGTTGCAAACGTAGCTATCAGAATCCTATCAACATTCATGTCAACTGCTCTGACGGCTTTCCTTGGGAGATTGCTGATCGCTTTGCCGCCAACCTTGCTACGCTCTCTGACAGTGTTCGCAGTCGTCTTGTTGTGGAGAACGAAGACAAGAGCATTTGGACTGTAGAACATCTGATTAAATACTTTTATAATCGTCACGGTATTCCTATTACTTATGACAATTTGCATGACAAGTGCAATCCAAGTGATGCCGGTATTTACGATTGCGTTGCAACATGGGGCAAATACAAACCCTTGTTTCATTACTCAGAGTCTCATCCAACCAAGCCCAATCCTCGCAGTCATGCGGACATGCCGACAGATTTTCCCACTCATTACATTTCCGCTTCAGAAACTCTGTCTTATGACGTAGATTGGGAAGTAGAACTCAAATCCAAAGACTTAGCTGTTCGCGAGCTTGAGCGCATATGTAAAGAAGGAAGAATAAACATTGACAAATATCCAAAAACATTGAATAATAAGGTATGAAAGTTAAAGCTCATCAACAGATTTTTAACATCATTTCGTTTGAGAAAAGCGGAGTCTGGGCGGAAGACAAAATAGGCCAAGAATGCTTTTTGGAAAATGAAGCTTTTAGCCTTGTTTTTCACCCGTTGCTGTATTTGAATTATGATAACTGATTACGAACAATCGACAGACGAAGATCTGTGTAGAATGCATGTTGACGGGGACGACTTGGCATTCGAACAGTTATATAAAAAGCATCTTAAATATTGCATGAATTACGTTATGAGCAAAAATGTTGGGTATCTTGATGCAGAAGAATGTGTCCAAAAAGCCTTTAGCAAGTCTGTTGTAAAAATTAAAGATTTAAGAGATTTTAAATATTTTAAAACTTGGATTACCCGCAATTGCTGGAACGCTTACTTGGATATGTACAGAAGCAGAAGTTACAGAAAAATTGAGAGTATATTTTCTACAGAAGGAAACAACGGAGACAAAACTTCGAACTTGATAAAGCCCGTTGTAGAATTAACAGAGAAATCTCCAAATCCTTGCGAAACGTTATGTCAAGGTAACGAGATAGAAACGAAGTTGAATTTAACAAATAAAGTTTTTAAAAAATTAGATGCAAAATCTAGAGAAATTTTAGAAACCTGCGTTGTCAAGGAAAACTCTTATGAAGAAACTGCGAAAATTCTTAATATTCCACAGGGTACAGTTATGAGTAGAATGCATTATAGTAGAAAAAAATTTGTAGATATTTATAATCGAGAACTAAAAAAAGAAAAGGCTAAAGAGGCGGACTTGTTAATTTTAAAACTAAACGCAAGTTGAAAAAATTGAAGTATAAAAATAAAAAAAAATATTTAAAATTTAAACGGAAAGATCGCCCGGTCCAACAAGTTGAATTAAAAGAAATTCATGGATTACGATATGTGTGTGAAGACGAAAAGGGTAACGAGATTACTCTTTATGAACACGAACTGCTAAAACCGCTTGAAGATGATCAATATTGGGAATTTGTAAAAAAACAAAAAAAAGCTGTTGACGCATCTCAAAAACCAAAGTAGTCTACTCTCACAGTTCGAAACGTTATCAACAAAAACTACTACTATGATCGCTCAAGCTAACACCGCTACCCTCAAACAGTCCCAAAACTTCGACTTCGTTTCTTTCGGAATCAAGCGAGAAGGTCTTGCTCACATCTTCAACGTGCTGCGAAATCAGTTGTATTCTGATAAAATCGGAGCAGTGATTCGTGAGTATTCAGCCAATGCGGTTGATGCTCAAGTCGAGTCAGGTAATCAAGATCGCCCAATCGAAGTTACTCTTCCCAATCCTCTCTGCTCTCACTTCAAGGTGCGTGATTACGGCTTGGGATTGAGCGAAAACCAAGTGTGCGACATTTACGCTAACTATGGTGAATCAACCAAGCGTGAAACCAACGAGCAAATTGGGCAACTCGGATTGGGCAGCAAGTCAGGCTTCTCTTATGGCGATAACTTTGTAATTCGCTCTTTTCAGAACGGCACTGTCACTAGCTACAATGCTTTTATCGATCCTTCTCAGATCGGACAAATCGCCAAACTTCATTCTGAACCCACCAACGAAGAAGATGGTGTTGAAATTGAAGTTCCTGTGAACGTTTGTGATGTTGAATTGTTTAGGCAAAAAGCTCAGTCAATTTACCGATTCTTTAAGGTCGATCCCAACGTCAAGGGTAACAAAGATTTTAAAATTAATTCTGAAGTAATTTATTTTCAGGGATCTGATTTTAAATTTATTAAAATAAACTGCGATACTCCTGTTGATAACAAAGCAACAGCACTGATGGGCAACATTGCTTATCCAATTGATGCCGACAAAGTCAATTGGGGAGACGAAAGAGAGTTAAAATCACTGTTCAAGGATCGTCAGGCCTCTGGAATGGAGAAGTTAATCGATTTCAACATTGGCGATTTGGAAGTTTCCGCTTCCCGAGAAGCTTTGCAATACACTCCGCACACTCAAAAGAATATCGTCGCCAAAGCAAGGCAGATCAAAGACGAATGCCTTGCAGAAGTTCGTTCCAAACTTACCAACGGCACAAGCATGTATGAAGCTAAGTGCGTTTACCGAGAGTTGTTCGGCCCCTATGAGACTCCTCTTTCTTTTTTGGGCAGCATCGTCAAGAAAGATGATTTGAAGTTCCAAGGCAGACATTTGATTTCTGATTTTTGGCGTTGGGATGTATTTCGCTCAAACGCAGAACCCTACGCATCCGTAAAGTGTTATCAAACTGAGCTATCTTACCGCTACAACGGAACGGACAAAGTTAAAGGTCTTGAGACCTCTAAGATCGAAGCGAACGAAAATTACGCTTATGTGATCAAAGATATGAAGTCTACGATCATCAATCGTATCGCGCCACTTTGCAAATTTAACGAGAACCATCTTGGTCGTAAATTTAAAAAAGTTTTTTTGATCGAGCCGGGGCCAGAATACGACAAGTTTGTCGCTGACTATCAGTTTGATGTTCCGATTGTCAAACTCTCTGAGCTACCCAAGGTTTCCCTCAAGGATCTTGGATACACTACGACTCGGCACGGTAAAACCGCATCCAACAGCAAGCACACTGCGACAGTTTTCAAGCCCAATTACAATATCGTTTATGCGTCAGCAAAGAGCGATTACTTTGAGTCAGCAGAAGTTGATTTTGAAGCTGGCGGCATTTGGTTTGAAATTGATCGATTCCAACCGAAAGAAGACTTTGGCAAGCATAACTCTACCGAAAATCTTTTGAAGAACATCTCTTCAGCTTGCAAATTGCTTGGGCTTGATCGCAACAAAGTTATCGCAGTCAAATCCAAAGACTGTCCCAAGTTCGCGCATTCTGACAAATGGCTTACGGTCAAACAGTGGGTTTCGTCAGCTTTGCAAACATACGTTACTTCACACAAGCTTGGTCAAGCGATTGCTGACGCCGACGAATACCAAAGGGCCGAAAAAGCTGATTGGGGACATTGCTTTAAACGTATTCCCTACTTTTACTCTGATCTTCGTGACCAGAACGGAGAGATGACAGTTTTCGGCCAACACATCAAGTCGATGCGACCGGGAGAAGAACTTGAGAAAACTAACGCCAAATTGCGAAAATTGTCATATTGGGCCAACTGCACCTTGCAAACGGTCAAGCCTACTCACGGTCTTTGTGACGAACTGAAGCAAGTCAAAAAGAAGTATCCAATATACTTCTATCTTGAAGACCAATGTCGCTACAAGTTTAACTCTGTCCTCAAGGCGATTCAGGATTACGTCAACATGGTTGACGAAGCGGTAGCGGGGTAGTAGTCAGTGGGGGGAGGGTAGTAGCTCCCCCCACTTATTTTTTTCTGGATTGGTAAAAAGCCAACTGAATTTATAAAAAAGTATAAAGCAACTCAATTATAAAGATTATAAAAAAAAATGAAAATTAAATCATTAATCCTCGTAGCTATCGTCGCAGCCGCTTCCTGTGGTTGCTCCTCAACCCCAAAGATCAACCAGAAAGATATTGTAAACATGATACATACTCAAAAGTGTGATGCTCTTGTTAAAAAAGCTGGCAGAGATCGAAGAGAAATTAACCTTTACTATCGCGGCTGGAACGAGAGTGCTGACAACATTGTCCATCACATTCTGCAAAAGTAATTGTTGACACATCTGAAAAACTGAGCTAAACTGTTCCTACCATGAAAAAATACACCAACCGAATTGATCAAATCATTGTTCAAATTGACAATATCCAACGTGAAGTTATCAACAAGAATCCTTTTGGTGACAAACAAAACCACGAAGAAGCACTGGACGAACTAACCCGTGCTGCTGATTCTCTGGAAGAACTTTGCGGCATTTTTGAGCGGGAGGAAGCGTACGAAGAAGCCAAGAATCAAATGAAACTCGATCTGTAATTAAAGTTTGACAAGTTTCAAAATCTAATCTACTATATAAACCGTTATGAACATACCCTACATTATTACCGACAAATCCGTTACCGTCATTGTTAAAGGCGAAGCTCTGACGATGAACCAAGATCACCCCAACTTCCCTGTTGTAATGGAGAAGCTGGATAACGAACAAACGAGCGAGCAAGATATTAAATATATTTTTAATGTTGGTGCCGCCGTCGAACGTCTGAGCGAAGGTGACATTGTTGTTGAAGATGGTGTTGCTTATTACAAAGGTGAAGCTATCGACAATTACTGCATTGATCGGGCGATTGTCTTTATGCGTGAGGAAAAGCCCTACAAGGCATTGCTGAAGTTCTTTGATCTTTTGATGGCAAACCCTTCTCGTCGTGCGGTTCAGGAGCTTTATCGCTTTCTTGAACACAAAAACATGCCGATTACTTCTGACGGTTGCTTTCTGGCATACAAAGGTATTACTTTTGGTTACCGTGATAAGTGGAGTGGCAAGTTCGACAATAGTGTTGGTCAGATACTGGAAATGACTCGCAACACCGTTGACGATGACTCCAATCGTGGATGCTCTACTGGTTTTCACGCTGGCAGTTACGAGTACGCTAGCCGCTACTGTGGTTCAGGTGGACGCCTGATGCTCGTTAAAATCGATCCTGCTGACGTTGTGAGCGTTCCCCATGACTGTGAGAGTCAGAAGCTCCGTACGTGCCGCTACGAGGTCGTGAGCGAGCTTGAAGAGCGCGAGCCTCTCGAAAACTGTTACGTTGACGAACATGGGTATACAGAGGATGAGGCTGCTCCTAGCGACGGCGATCTCGCGAAAGAAGACGAGTATGCTGAACAAAAGCTCGATGAAGCGATTGCTGAGCGAATCGACACTGCTTATCAACATGGCTACAACAATGCCATAAACAAGTTTCATAACAAGCGGGACGATTCAGGCAAGTTTTGCAAGTAGGATACGGGGTGCATGGGGGCGGGGCAACTCGCCCCCCTTTCTAAATTATTTATAAATTTATGAACACTAAGCAGTTTGACAGGGCTTATAAAAAACTTTTTGGACCAATGGTTGCCTATTCTTCTGGAAAATACTTTGGCTTAGACTTTGAGTCTGTTGTTCAAGAAGCCTTTCTGATTGTTTGGAAAAAGAGAGAGTTTTACGATCAACACAAAGAAAGTTCTATTTGGGCAACTTTAAACAACGTCTTGAAAACTAGACTGCGTTCCAACAAGAGGTATTATAACAAATTAGAATCATACAAGAAGCAAACTGAAACCGTTTACTTTCCAGTAGAAGAAGATACGTCAAAGTTGGATTTATTAAAAAATTTATCTCTTGACGAAAAGAGTCAGAAGCTATATAATATGTCGTATATTGAACGAAAGAAAGCTCCAGAGATCGCTAAGATTCTAGGAATTTCTGTCGGAGCCTTGTATGTAAGGAAAAACAGGCTCAATGAAAAAGTAAAACAGCAATTAACAGCTTGACTTGTCAAACGAACGTGAATCAAAACTCGATTACGGGCCTTTAGCTCAATTGGTTAGCAGCAAACAACTCATAATTGTTAGGTTATCGGTTCGAATCCGATAAGGCCCACCATTTTTAAGATGAAAGAAGAAAAAAAATAGAACTACTTTAATGCTGCCTGTCATCCATCTCTGCCTTCTAAGCAGACCCTTAACTATTGGAGCGGAAAGGCGTAAGGTTCGAATCCTTCAGGCAGTACCACTCACTTCCTTGAAATGCTAAATCATGACTTTATGATTACAAGTAAAAAATTTTAAATGGCAAACATTTGAGATGATCGTGTTGCCTGACAAGTTTCAGAAATCCTTGAATTCTTTAAACGAAGAGAGAGAGAAAGAGATGAGGATAACAGCATATGGTAAATGGTAAAGGGGACAGCCCCCGAAATAACAAGTCTAAGTCGTTTCGAGATAACTACGGCTCTATTAATTGGGGGGAAAATATGAACAAAATGGACACAGAACGAAAACACCGGCGATACCAGACATACGAGGGTCAATACTACGAACAGAATGAGGTCGGGGATTGGGCAGAATCTACTGCGCAGAACATCTACGACGAACTATACCTTGAAGGCATTGACCCCGAGGAAATCAACAAAATCATGGAACTGATACCCAGAAGTAGGGGAAAGCCGATGTGTCACGAAATTATCCGCAAAACGAAATGACAAACGACGTTTATCACCAACACGAATACCGACTACGAAACTCAGGAAGCAAGAAGCAGCGTATTAACAAAACGAAAGAAGCAACGGGCGAAGATTACGCGAAGTGGTTCTTCCAGAACGCAGACTTTGGTCCCTCCAGCGGGGACGTGCGACTGTCCATGGAAGAGCAGTTCGAAAGGGAAACTGGGAAGTCCGTCCCACCGGATTGGAGGTATGGATGACGACCGATGGAATCATAAGCCGCCAACGAAGCATTTAAAAAGAATCTTGGCACCATAGACCAACTGGCAGAGTCATTGCTCTTAAAAAGCAAGTAGTGTGGGTTCGAATCCCACTGGTGCTACCAAATTAAAATGAAAGACTATGGTAAATACATTGAAGAAGTTTTGTTTTGGCTTGTAATTTTCTCGTTGCTATGGTCATGGGCTTGGGGGGCAAATTAATTAAATTACAATTGTCCGATAGTGTAACGGTAGCACACGGGACTTTGACTCCTTTGGCCTAGGTTCGAATCCTAGTCGGACAACCACTTCAATTGGATAAAATAAAAATTATTTAAAATTTTATGAACATAAACTACAAGGAGTACGTAGTTAGCCCTCAAGCAGCAGCAAGAGCCAGAAAAGAATCGCTCAACAAAGACCTCAAGAATTCGATCAGAGGAAGAGAGAATGGGTATGTCGCCAGATTAGGCGAAATAGCAGTAGCCCAAGCAACTGGCGGGACAATCAAGAATACTTATGATTATGACGTTGTTCTTAAAAATGGCACCAAGGTAGATGTCAAGACAAAAGAAAGGACCGTTGATCCAAAGCCTCATTTTGAAGTGTCAGTAGCAGACTTTAATACTACTCAAAAATGTGATGCTTACTATTTTGTATCAGTTAATACAAAAAGTTCACCCAACACCGTTAGCATAGTTGGATGGCTCAGTAAGGATGATTTTTATAAGAAAGCCAAGTTTTGGAAAAAAGGGCAAATTGATTTCAATTCAGAAAACAAATTTGAGTTTAAAGCAGACTGTTACAATATGGAATGCAGATATTTAAATTCTTTATAAATTATTTAAAATTTACTTTGTTCCACACCCACGTTGCCGCCAAAGAGAGAGAGGCAATGAGAGCAGAAAAATAATACTTGTAATTCTCAAGAGCGGACACTCTTCCTTCTAGGTAATGCTCTTTTTTTTTAACCTCTTTTATGTCGCTGGAAATGTCCTCCAGCTTTTGCTCAATGCGAGCAAAGACAGCATTGTAACTATCAGGATTGTAGCTATCTTTATGAATCGGCATTCCAAGATATGTTACACAAAAACCATAGATGAAACAAAGTAAATTACAAAGAGAGCCAACAAAGTGAGTTGTCTTGTTTGTAACATATTAACAAGCATCAAATCGGCGGGATTATGGAATTATTAATACTTGTAACAGGCTTCTTTGTGGGATTCCTTGGACAACGAAAAAAGATCAAGGATTGTGATGACGAATTCTACTTCAAAGTGTTCGACCCAAATGATTGATTTTGTTCGTATTCCTTAGTAAAACATACCTTTTATATACTATATACATATAAAGAAAACAATGAAGAAAAGAACATGATAACTTGTATTATTAAAGGGAAAAAAAGTGTGAGTGGTTGTGTCCCAAATATTTATTTAAACTGAACGGAAATTTAAAATAATATTAGCTTTTATTAGCTTTTTTGGGCTTTTTCTGGTATTTCTAGCTTTTCTAATGGTTTTTCTATGTTCATACTAGATAGTTTTTCATTTTGTACTACTAGTTTGGTACCACCAGATATAACACCATTCTGTATATCGTACAAGAAGAATGTACTTTTAGTCCAGCCAACTCTTATGATTCGACCGGGGCGACCGTTGACAATCACAATGTCGTCTTCATTGTAATCATTGCCAAAAAATACGAATGCAGCGGCGGCAAACTTTTCAATTGTATTTTTAAATAGAAAGGCGAGCAACCCCGCGACAAATACGAATAAGTTATTGCCAAATATACTTTTGATTTGTTCTTCCATACTGTACATTACACTGGTCGCAAAAGTGAATTAGATTTGGCTAAATAAAAAGTGAATTAAAAAAAGCGAAATATAAAAAGTGAATTAGAAAAAGTGAAATATAATCCGCCAAATAGTCAAATTACAAGCATAAAAAAGGACTATAGATATTTAATATCGGGCCATTATCCCTTTAAAAGTGAAATATTTATTGACAAATACCCATATGGAGACATATTGAATTGTATGAAGCGACCAAAGACATATAATATCACATTCACAGTAAACACTGACGGCTCAGCCACTGTTAGCGAGGCTTTCGTTATGCGAAAGTACAACCAGCATCGGAGCGAAATGAGCAAGATTAACAAGCGGCAAGCCAAAACTGCTGTACGCAGTCTTGCGGAGTCTGCCTGATTCCGTCGCCATCGCTGCCCCCTCGAAATGAGGGGGCTTTTTTATTGCCTATTTGTGAATCAGAAAATTTTAAATAATTTTAAATAATATTTGTATTGTATTTACCCCTATAGAAAAACATACATTTGTGAACCAAGAAATTTTAAATAATTTTAAATAATTTCCCCACAAATAAAAAACCAACCAAATAAGCCCAAATATAGCCAAATATGCACAAACACGGTTTCCAGAATTTTAAATAATTTTTTTAAATTTTAACGCCGTCGAATTCAACGGGATTGAACGCCACCACGATTTTGAAATTGATTGCTATCAGGTTGGTTCTATTTTGGAACACGCCACCCCTCAACATCACCAGAGTAATACAATAAGTATGATACGCTTATAATAAATATTCTCTTGATATTAAAAAATAAATTTGACACCACTTAAAAATTATGATAAATTTGTCGTGTTATGAAACTAAACAAAGATGGAACTCCTCGCAAAAAGGGATCGGGCCGCACCAAGGGTAGCAATTCGTTTGTGAACTACACGCTCAAACAGTTGACCGATCAACTGCCAGAGTTCGCCAAGGTGGTGGTGTCTCGCAAGTGGTCAGAGGCTCTTCAACTGGAAGGTGGAGAATCTCACTCTGTCGTGCCAATCAAGACTCATTCCAATTCTGTGATTCGATCAGAATCCAAGTCAGAAAAACCAACTGAAGAAACTGTCGCTCCAATTCATGTCACCACAATTGATTTCGGAAACCTGTAATTTAGGGGTTGACACTAGTCAAAAATCACCATAGAATCATCGGATATGAAAAACGAAACTTGCTACTTCCCTGAAATTATCGGGCAAACCAGTGCGAAAAAGAAACTAAGCTTTCTCTTGGATAATTATGATCGATCAAACCATGTGCCAAATATTTTATTCAGCGCACCCAAGGGTTGCGGTAAGACACTTCTCGCTCACAAGATGGGCAAGAACCTCAAGAAAGAGTTTGTGGAAATCAACTGCGCGAGCGTCAAGAATCTCAAGCAGTTCTGCGAGACGTTTCTACTACCCAGTGTGGTTGACAAAGATGTGACCATTCACATGGACGAAGCTTCTGAGCTTCCCAAGGATGTGGAAATGGCACTGCTCACCATCCTCAGTCCCAACCAGACTCACAAGACATCGTTCAACTACGAAGAGTTTCAGTTCGACTTTGACTTTCGTCGTCAGTCTTGGATATTCAGCACCACTGAGGCGCACCAGATGTTTGACGCGCTCAAGGATCGCCTCAAGCGAATCGACCTTCAGTCTTATTCGCAGCAGGACTTGCAAGGAATTCTTAACCTTAACTTTAAGAAAGCCAAGATCAAGTTCGATAATAAAGTGTTGCCCGAGGTGGCTTTGGTGTTGCGCGGCAATGCACGGCAAGCCGTGAGCATGTCCAATGATATTATTGACTTTATGAGTGGCAGGGATGAAAAGTTCAGCTTGGACCATTGG
>TARA_R110002167_G_scaffold70240_3_pt1 | contig 13973 bp, 18 predicted proteins | sample TARA_R110002167 | Tara Oceans TARA_R110002167 (sample SAMEA4398238) | marine metagenome | biome: Polar Biome; feature: [MES] marine water layer (ENVO:01000295) within the mesopelagic zone...; material: water (ENVO:00002006), including particulate matter (ENVO:01000060) such as...... | reverse complement strand
CCCACCAAGTACTATCGTATATTTCGTTTGCCATTTTTTTCTTTTTTTGTTAGGTATTTCTTTAGCTTTACAATGTTATGTTTCTTTGGTTTATATCTACCCATTACAATACCCAATTTGATGAATTTACATCTTTGTCTGGATATACATCAGAATCTGTGTTACTTGTGTACTCTGGAAACAAAGTACTATTGTAACAAATGTAATCTACAAATCTTCTTGTGTAATACTCTGCAAAATCTCTTTGTTTTTGTACTAAAAAATCAACTTCGTCTTTTGTTGCACTTTCAGAATTTTCTGATGTGTGCTTATAAACACCACCATTCTTTACTTGATATGCTGCAAATGGTAAATAATCAACCATAGCATAATGAATCAACATTGGTTGTACATAGTCTGTAACTAAAGATAAATAATTACCAGTTAAACTATCTGCAATTATATCTGCTGATATTTTATCATATAACTTACTACCTAAATAGTTTTGTATGTGTATCTCTTGTGCTATCTTAATAAATTGTATGAATTTATCTGTATCAACGTTACCATCAACAATACTATTCTTTACTAAATCTGTTCTACTTATGAATAATGCAGTTGCCATTTATTATCTCTTTTTATTTACAAATCCGTTATTTGGCATATCCGTTGGTCTTTTTGCAACCTCTTTAGCATTTACCTCTGGTTTAAAACCTTCTTTTTTAGCTTTATTTACACTTACTTCTGCATTTGGATTACCTACATCTGGTTTTGTTTTAGCAGTTTTTGCTTTGTAAGTCTTTCTCATCCAAAAATGATGGCAATCTCCACCACCTTTATAAAGCCATATATCATAAGTATCAGCTCCGTTTAATCCCCAACCAGCATTAACTGCTCTTTGGCTCATTTGCTGGATATCTTCTTTTCTGTATATCTTTTTTGCTGAAACCATTTTTGAACAAAACTCTCTACTATTTGAACTTGCTCTTAAAGGTGCATATTGATATCTTACTTTAAATTGTACTCCTTCTTCATTTTCTCCATCTTGCTCACTTTTTGCATTTGGTCTAGCAGTTCCAGTTGTTGCTAAATTCCAAACTTTTGACAATACAGATAATTTAGGATTGTTTAATTTATTTAGTTCTTCGTCTAATTCATCTTCTGCATCATAATCAACTTTTCTTTCATCAATTAATTCCCAGTTTTCTAAATCTTCATCTTCTCCAAATTCTTCTAAATCAGAAAATACTTTTGACATTTTAATACCAGTTTCTTCTTCTCTTGTTTCTTCGTCTTTTACATTATCTAAATCCAAGAATTGTAATGGTTGTAACGTCTTAAAGTATAGATTTAAGGCAATATTATTAAAAGCAAGTATTTTATCAAACGCATCAGTCAAAAGTTCTTGAAAAGGCACTATAACTGTGTTATGCATTAAGATAGATGCAGTTTGTAACTCATCTGCATTATTACCAAGACCAGTTGAATCTTTAATACCTAAAAGCATAGGAGATATAATCCTATGTGATACCATTATTTTTGATTGTGATTCATCTGACAAAAATTGATATTGATTGTGTGCATCAGATAATTGTACTGGTGTAATATCAGCAGCAGTTTCTTTGTCATCATTAAAAGCAAGTATAAATTTACCAGCATTTGAACTACCTTGAAATTTAGCTTGTATCTTACTTTCTATTAATGATTGTTTTTCTTCGTCTGGTACTCCGTTGTTAAAGTTAATTAACATTGATGGAGCAAGACCATTCATTATATTGTTTAAATGATAGTTAGATATTTCTTCTTCTAACTCTGCATATTGTAAACCACCTTGATAATCTGGAGTAGAATAGTAATACATACCAGCAACATAAGGTTTAACGTATAATATCTCAATTGGTTGAGGTGTATTTGAAACACCAAAAGATGGTATTCTTAAAGGTTTATCTGATGGCTTTGCATTTGCCCAATCTGGATGATAATAATACGCTTGTACTTGCTTGTCTCCTTCTACACACTTTTCTGCTCTTAAAGTTTCAATTGGTAAATGTTCTACTTTTGCAATAGATTGTTTGTCTTTTGAATAAATTATTTGTATTGCACATTGTCCAGTTAATTTTAAATCGTATGCTAATTGTCTAACAACATCTTTTTTAAATAAAGATATCATTCTTGCATAGCTTTCTGGTTTCTTTGAACTATCAGTTGCATCTAAACCCTTTCCATATATCATTTGAGATATACCATTAACACAAGCATTATTTGTAGCACTTCCATTGAATCTATCTATTAGAAATTGAAAGTAATTATTGTCTGCTCCAAATTCAACCCATTGTTTTGATTTAGATTCTACAATTTGTGGAGATGTGTAAGTAGATAAATTAACAAAACTAACTTTAGAATTGTTTTTCTTTGCCACCTTTGGCTTTCTGTATTTATTTATGTGTTTACTCATAATATTATAAAGTCATTGTTACCGCTCTTTTCTTTATACACATCTTTATTTACTGTGTAATAATCGTTGTTAGATTGGTTTGTTGATTGGCTTGTACAAAATATTTTATCTCTGTAAATTATATCTAATTCTGTTACAGAACCTTGTCCATTATATATTTTTAAGTCATAAAATCTACCCTCAACCAATGTAAATACACTTGTTAATTCAACATAATTTTTATTTATTATAGCTGATGGCAAAATTGTTACTTCTTGATTTGAACTATCATCCCTTAATTTTATCGTAACACTTGTAGAATATACTCTTGGTATAATCTTTATTGTTTGTGCGTTAGATGTAGGTAACAAATGTTTCATATATATATAATACTAAAAGTATGTATTTTTATTTATTACACATAAAAAAAAAGGTAATCAATTAAGACTACCTTTCTTTAAAAACAAATTATGAAAAAAACTATGCGTTAGGGTCTATTTGAGTAGCACTTTCATTAGACGTTATAACAGTTGATGTTACAAAGTATGCTGGGTCAGTTTCTTGACCTTCTAACGTTAAAGTAAACCCACTTAAATCTCCCATAGCAGCTCCAGATACAACTGTACCTCCAGTTACTTCTGCTCCGTGTTCTAAACCTACCATAAAGAAATTTCCATTATAATCTTCTATTGCAACGTGTGGTCGTGCAGTAGCTAATAATTTTATTTCCTCTTGTGTAGCTTTATCTAAAACTGGTAAAGTTAAATTTAAAGTTTGTGTATAAAATGTAGTTCCGTTTTCTCTTGAACTATTAATTGTGGTTTCTAATGAAGAATTACCTTTGATATCAAATCTAAAAAAGTCTGGTGTTCCAGCTACTGCGGTAATTTCTCCAGATGCTATTGTTGTAGTACCTAAAGTACCATAGTCTGCGAAATAAACTGCTTTTAAGCCACCAACACTACTTTTACAAGGTAATGCTCTACCAGATGTAAGTAAACAAGCCATTTGTGTTATATGTTTTAAAGTTATTAAAAAAGGGTAAGCAGATGAACTACCTACCCTCATTATTATTGTTTGTTATTAGATTATAGTCCTAATCCGTAAGATACGATATCTTCAACAACTGCATATTGTACTCCAGCAGTATATCTCATAATAAAACGTACATTTTGAGAACCATCTAAATCAGCCATATCTAATACTTTTACTTCGTTGTGGTCTGATAAAAGTCCAGTTCCAAAGAATAAGTTAGATTTTTGTGATGCAATTGAATTGTTATCAGAAAGTCCGTTACAAGCTACAACTTTTACACCATCAAAGTATTCAACATCCATATCTTGGTTGTGTCCAGCTCCAGCAGTTTGAAATCCACCTAAAGCTCTTTTGTAAGCTCTAAAGATGTTTTGTGCAACATAGATATATAAATCTTCTTTTCCATATACTTCACTTGGAATAGCATCTACGATTAAACCTAATTGAGCAACTACGTTTGAAGCAGTTATTGCTTCTCCAGTAATTTTCTTTGCTCCAGTATGTCCAGCATCAGCAACTAATAAAGTTTTGAAACCATCAAAAGTTCCAGCTCCAGCAGTTCCACTCCAGATATCTTTTTCAGTTTGGTCTGCAATTGATTCAGACATTAATCCGATAAAGTAATCAGAAAAGTTAGATGGTAAATTATCACTAGCAGAATATCCCATTGATACTGCTTCCCAATCAGATTTGAAAGGAGTTTTACACAATTCTAAATTTACTTGTAATTCTTTTGGCTCAATAATCTTTTCTGTTAAAGCAACTGCTCCAGCATCTGTAAAATCACAAGATGCATTTGCAATAGCACCAGAAAGACTTACTCTTTTTAATACTTCTTTAAACTTTACGTTTGGCTTAACTTCAATTAAGTTGTTAGCAATTGTATTTCCAGATAAAAGTGCTGCTGATACATATTTCCCAGCAAATTCTCCAGCATACGTTGTTGTAATTGATAAACTCATTTTTTATTTGTTTATTTTGTTAAATATTCTACTTCTTGTTGTGTTTTTATTCCCTTTTTGAGAATAAAGATTTAATTCTTTTTTGTCAGATACATTCTCTGGATTGTGAGAAATACCTTCAACTTCTTCAGTAGACAACTCTACTTTTACTTCTTCTGATAATTCAACAACTACTTCTTCTGCAACAACTTCTGTTTTAGATAATTTTAGTTCGTTGATTTCAGTTCTTAATTTTTCAATTTCAGAGAAAAACATTTCTTCCGATATTGATTTTACAATTTTCTTTGGAGATGCAGTTTCTGTTGCTAATTCTTCTTCAACAACTTCTTCTGTTTCTTCTTCTACTGGTGCTTCTTCTTCTTCTGCTCCAGCTTCTTTAATTTCTCCAATGATACCTTCATCTGAAACTACTATAATCATACCATCTTCTGTAGCATATTCTCCAACTGGTACCGCAACTCTTTCTTCGTCTGCAACAACGAATACTTCTGCACCAGCTTCAAATACTTCTGCTTCTAAAATAGCACCATTATCTAGCTTCATTTGCTCTAGCTTTACTTCTAATCCAAGTAAAACTCTTGCTTTGTTTAATAATGTTCTGTCTGTGTTCATATTTATATAATAAAATTTATTTAAAATTTTGTATTTTCAGTTTTTATGATATATTTGCTTTAAAATTAAAACTTAATAAATGGAATCAATAATTAGTCAATTAAAATACGATATTCAACAAATTGAATCAAAACTGAAAGCTATTAAAAAAGCAAAAAAAGAAATGTTATCTTTAGAGAATACACCAGCTTTTAAAACAAGACAATTAGCTATTGATAATTGGCAAAAAGAAATTAAAGAACATAAAAATATGATTGATATTTATTACTTGAAACTTAATCAATCTTTTTAACCTATTTTGCTTTCTAATTTTTTTGCTTCCTTAAACTCATCATCTATATCTTTAGATGTATTAATTAAGGCTTTAGCTGAATTATAGAAATCTAATGAATTTGGTTGAACACCTAACTCTTTTGCAATAGACTCCATTTCCTCTACTGCTTTTTCTAAAATAAATGTTTTAGTTTTAAATTGCTTATATTCATTTTCTATTTTAGAAAATTTATCTCTAACTTTAAAAAGTTCGCTATACCAATCATTCATTGTATTATCAACATTTTTTCTTTGTTGTTTATGTTCGTTATATGCTTCTTTAACATCTTGCATTATTCCTAACTCAATCTTCTGTGCAGACAACTCAACTTTTGTTTCTTCTGCTAATTTTTTAAAAACTCTTTGTTTTATACTCATAATTATATAATAAAATTTAAAATTAATTTTGTATTTTCAGTTGTTTATTCTTCTTCTTCTGATGCACTTATTCTTCCTATACCTTGTTTCCAATACTCTGGTGTCTTGCAATTTTTATCATTATTGTTTTTGCAATCTATTGAATAAGTATTTTTACATTTACAATATACTGCTCTCATTATGATAATAGTTTTTTAAGTTCCTCTAACTGCTTTTCGTCTGCTGATAAATCTTCTTTTAGTTCTTCGTTTGGTCTTTCCATTTTGTCAGCAAAGTAACCTTCTATAGAAAATCCTTTTACTTTACCAGTCTTAACATAGTCATTCCAAATCTCATCGTTCTCTACTTTTACACTACCCATCCAAGTACCAACTGGTACATCTAAACCATACAAAGCAGTCTTATCTTTTTGTTTATCTTCTACAATCCAAGACTCAACAAGTGTTAAATCTTTTAATTGTGCATCGTGTTCAAGTGTTGAATTAGATTGGTTACCATTTTGCAAATACATTTGTGATGCTTTTGCAACAGTTTTTTCAGAAAAGAAAATATAGTACTCATCGTCTCCAGACTTTCTATAAATAGGTTTTTTTGGTATAAGTAAAGCACCCATCAACAAACGTTTCTCTTTGTTAATTTCAGCAAGTTTAATTTCTTGTTTATTAAGTGCAATAAAATCAGATTCAATTGCTGGATTTTCAACAACAGAAATAGCTTCTACTCCTATTGCTTCTTCATCATCTAAAATAAGTTCTATTATTCTCATAATTATATAATATTTTTTTAGTGTTATTTTATATTTTTAACCTCCTATACTTGCATCGTCAATTATATTTCTATCCATACTTTGAGCAGTTGTTACATCGTTTGCTACAACGTATGCTTGTATCGGTTGTTGTGATTGTCCACCAATTGCTGATGCTAATTGATTCGTACCACTTTGACCAACTATATTAAATTGTGGAGGTGTAGATGGAGCAGTTGGTGTTGGTGGAGGTGTAATATTTGGAATTGTAGCACCAGCTTTAGAGCTTCTTACTGCTGACCTTATAGCAGAGAAAATACCAGCAGCTTGTGCAGCATAACCAATCAACATAGGGATATTTTGTGGAAATCCAATTTTAGCAGTTTGTGCTGAACCTTCTGCCATAGCAACTGTTGACCTTGCTGCTGCTTGTGTTGAAAACGTAATTGTTTTCTTTATCTCTAATATTAATTCTTTTGCCATTAAAAGGTGTTTAGCAATTAATGCTGCTTTACCAACTGCTGATTCTGCATTAGCAATAGAAATAACATTATCTAAAGTATTTTGTTTTATAGCTACTTTTTGTAATTCTATTTCTGCTTCTTTATCTGCTATTTCTTTTTTCTTCTCTAAATCTTCTTGTGCAAAACCATCATTTACCTCCTTTAATTGTGCATTGTAATCTTTTTGTAAAGCAAGTAATCTTTCTTTTTTTTCTGCATCATCAGTAATTTCTTTTTCTATTAGCTCTTTATTTAGATTATATTGTTGTTCTAATTCTAATCTTTCTTTATCTCTTTCTGATTTACCAAAAAGAGCAATCTCATTCATTATTTCTTTTTGCTCCTTTAGTAAAGAATTTGTGTTTGTTTGTTGCTCACTTCTAAAACCAGTTATTTGTGCTTCAATCGCTGCTTGTTCGTTAAGTGCTTCTTGATATGCTTTTTGTAATTCTATATTATCTTTGTTCTTTGATAATTCAGCAGCAGCAGATGCAACTGCAATAGCAGCATTTTCTTTCATTGCCTTTTCTTGCTCATCTAAAACTAAAGCAAGTTCTTCATTTGCTTTTATTCTATCTTCAATACTCTTACTTTCATCATCTCTTATTTGTCTTAATTGTTCTGCTTGTCTATCATACTTTTCAACTAATCCTTGATTTAGTACTGCTGCTAATTCAGCAGACTTTGCTAGTTCTACATTTCCTTTTGCAGCTTTAATAGTTTCACTTGCGTAATTTGAAATAGCATCTGCACTACTATTAACAATATCAACACTTTTATCAAAGGTATCATTAACACCAGTTAAAACGTCTAATGATTCTTTACCAGCACTTTTTACATCTTCTAATGCACCAGCAAAATCTCCACTAAATACTTTCTTTACTGCACTTGCTAAATAACCAAGAGTATCTAAAAAACTTTCAAAACGTTCTACAATGTTTTCTTTTATACTTGCTCCTAATTCTTTAACACTTTCTAATGGGTCATCAAATATAGCTTTAAAAAAGTCTGTTACTTTTGTTCCGTTGTCTATAACAAATCCAACAAAATCATTAAAAGCAATACTAACAACTTCAAATGATGTATTGAAGAAATCAGCAGCTTTTTGATTCTGCATAAATATATCTTTTAGTGTAGCAAAAGCAGCAATTGCTAATCCAATACCAGCAGCCTTTAAAGCATTACCAATACCTCTTATACCTTTCGCAGCTTGTCCAGAAGATGTTTCAACATTCTTTAAAGATTTAGCAGTATCTTTATTTGAATTTACTACCTCTTTATTTAAATCTTGAACACTTTTTGCAACACTATCAATACCTTTTAATGCCTTGTCAGTTTTTGCTTCTAACTCTACTATTATTTTTTCCATTTTAATTCTTGTTTTTGTCTTTTAAATACTTCTTTAAAACTATCTGGAAACTTATTTTTTCCTTTTGCTAATTGTACAATCTCTGCATTGCAGTCTGTGTCTTTCAACAATTCTAATATTTCTTTTATCATAATGTTGTTGTTAAAGTATAGCTAGTTGTTGCTGATGAATTATTGTTAAAATCAATTGCAGTTATTCCAAATACATAAGTTGTGCTTGGACTTAATCCAGTAACTGTTACACAATAAAAGTCCGTATATGGTGTTGCTGGTACTCTTTGTATAATTATGCCATCTTGATATATTTGATAACTTTTTACTCCTACTCCACCTCCATCACTTGAAGCAGACCAACAAAATGTTACTTGTGTACTTCCTATAACTGTATCTGGTGTATAAACAATAGGTGCAGTTGGTGAATTTGTGTCTGGCGGAATAGCTGGAGCTGGTGGTGTATAAATATCATTCAACAACTCTAAATCAGATTTGCCAGTTAACATATTAGTTTTGATAGAATTAATCTTATAAGTAGTACCACTAATATTAAATCTATCTGCTAGTGTATAATTAAGTAAAATTCTTAATGGTAAATAAGCAGTTAGTTTTGTTAATCTGTTTGTTACATCAAATACATCACTTATGTAATCACTATGGTATGCTTGAAATAATGTATCTGTAAAATCATTAGTTCTTGTGTATTCGTTTATCTCATTAAAAAAGTTAATATTATACTTGCTTGTTGCTGATGATAATGCAACACTATTTGATGGTATATTATATAGTGTAACTTCTGAATGGCTAGAATCTGTATCTAAAAAAGATATGCTTGTTGTGTTTTGTAATATAGGGTAAAATAATAATGGTTTACCATAATAAGATTGCTGGTTGTCATCTACAAATTGACCATATTGAACAGTTGTTAATGTATCAGTATCTAAATCAGTTAATCTTTCATAAAGCATTTGAGAAAATGGGGTTTTAACTTTATATATTCCACCATCTAATCTTTCTCCTCCATTTGTGTATTCTTCTTTTCCCCAAGTTTTATTATTTAATTGAGAGTATTTAGCAGCTAAAAATGTCTTTGTATCTTCGTGTTCAAATGTTATTTCTTTAAATGGTAAAGCAACATTAACAGAACTTTTATCTCTGTCTATAAATTCTGTAACATCATAAGCAATACCATCATTATAGAAATCATCAAGTGTTTTAACAATTATATTACCAGTAACGCTATCTACATAAGACGTAAGATTAAACATTTTAAAAATACCAGTTAAAAAATCAATACACTTTATATCTGGAATCTGTTGTGTTATAACAAAATCAACTGCCCCAGTAATAGAAACACTTGTTGCTTCATATCTAGTATAAACTAAAGTTGAGTTTACAAGATGAGGTATAAAAAACAAAACGCTATCCATTGTAAAGTTGCTTTCACTTTCTATTATTACTGTATAATCTCCAGCATCTAAAGTATCGTTTAAATCTGCATAAGAAATATTTGAATCTCCAGTTAAATCTGTTTTTCTAAATATTGATAAACCATCTCTTAACAATGAAACATTATAAGTAGATGTAGATGTTGTTTCTAAAAATAAACCAAATCCTTGATTATCTCCAGCTACATCTGTTGGTATTCTTATAGTTGATGAATTTACAATACCTCCGTAATCATTACTTACAACTTGATAACCACTTACTAATGTTTGTGGATTGTCTAAAGGCACACCACCTTTTTTTCTATGCATCCACATAAATAAATTATAGTAAGGTGTGTTTGTACTTACAAAAAAATCATTGCTAAAATTTATACCATAAGTTGTAGCTATTGCTTGAATAACAGTATCTACTCTAATCGCATATTTTAAATCGTTCCAAGAAACTCCGTGTAAATGACTACCACCACCAGTTTCCCAGTAAAGATTACCTTCTAAATTAGCAGATGAATTTGAATCATAAATTAATCTTTGTGTGTGTGTTATTAGAGGTGCAATAATATCGTTTGTTGCTGGATTTGCTTGTAGCTTTGTTTTTACTGTTGCAGAATCATATACTAAATTATTACTACTTAAACTTCCCAAAGCACCTAGTTTATCTTCTCCAAGTAAGTCTTTTAAAGTTACTGTATTACCAGTAAATCTAACTTTATAAGAGTAAGGTACATTGTTCTTTAAATCAACACCTTCTAGTTTTATTTTACCCTCTTTAAATTCAAGAAAGTTTAAGTATAAATTAGCACTTACTCTTTTTCTTGCATCAAAGCCATTTGTAATAGAGTTTTTATAATAGTGTTTAAATATAGCATTATTGCTTCTTGTTGCTGGTATTGTAAACGTCTTTGAATAGTCTGTGAAAACCTTTTGAATATCTTTTACGTTTTGAATAGATTGCGTTAATACAACACTTTCATCTTCAAATAAATCTACTCTTTGACCTTCTATGTATAGTTGTATTTTTTGCATTTATCTTATGTCATTTAAAACATTGTAAGAATTTTCAAACTCAATTGTGTATTCAACTAACTTATCATTTAAGCTAGTCTTATAAGTAATATCACTTGTCTTTATATTGATTGGTAATACTTGTTCTTCTGTATCTGTTAAGTTTGTTATCCATACTTTTTCTGACAACATTAATTGCTTAAACACCTCATTATAAGACTCACTTAAAAAACCACTACTTAACGTCATTGATTCGCTTGCAGTAATATTAAAATCTCTTTTTGTATGTACAGTAGTATCGTATTGATTTGTATTAGTTAAAGTATTTGCTCTGTAGCTTTCTCTTTTACTAGTCATTCTTTCAACCATCTTTTTGAAGAAATACATATCTTGCAATACACCAAACTTATTTATAAAGGTTATTTTCTTTGGCTCGTATTTACACTCATCAATAGTTTTTACATTTATAATATCAAGCGTTCCATCTGAATTACCAATATGTATAGAGTCTACTTTTCCAATGCTTAAACTATTTGTAAACTGTGATATACAAGCATTGTTTTCAAATACACCTAGATAATCATTTGCAACCCTTGCTCTAAAAGAATCATATTCACTTGTTCCATTTAAAGTAATATGCGACACTTGATTTGAGGTAGATAAAGAGTTGTCAGTATTAATATAAGAACCAACAATTTCTCCATCTCTTAAAAAAGCAATATTAATATCTGTTCCAATATAAACTGGTATTCTATAAATATTATCATCTAATGCAAATACTTCTCTGTTTGTGATTAATAAGTTTTTACCATTAAAGGAATTTACGTTACCTTCTTCAAAATAAGAATAACCATCTATTGCTAAATCAGTTGTTATTGATTGAGATAATTGAACATCATTACCATCAAAAGATGTTAAAGTTTTTCTTACCCATTTACAAGTATGGAATGAATCTGGATAATAATACAATCCAAAAAATAACATATCTAAATAATCTCTAATCAATTCAGAAACCTCAAAAGATACCCTTGTTTGAGATAATACTATTTGTTTTCGTAGTGAGTATTGTGTTGTTCCAGTATATGCTGTATCTCTATCGCCACTATATATCTCTATATCTAATGTTGCATAGGCTAAATCCACATTTGATGCAGATATAAAATGCGGACTTCTTGTATTAATTATTGCCATTTGTTGTAAATTTTAGTAGTTCTTCAACATCTAATCTGTATGCTTCTATTATGTCTTTGTCTAAATTAGTAAATGCTTTTTGAAATGGCTTTGTAAAAAACAAACTTGGTTTAATACCATTATTATAAATACTTCTTGCTATCATAAATTGTAAAGACTTTCTTGATATAAATTTACCATCCTTACCTCTTACACCTTTTAAACCTTTTCTTACTATCCATTTATCCATTTTACTTGGAGGCGGCATTTTGTTTGTATATCTATAAGGTGTGTTATATTTCTTTTTTATACCACTTACACCCTTGTCTTGAAATACACCATAATCTTCCATTAGAAAGCTCATAGAGAAACTATTTGGACTTACGTTTAAGTCATAGTCTAAACTATTATAAAGTGTTTTAGAACTATTCTTTTTGCCTCTTGTTAAGTTTGCCTTTGATTGTGTTATAACATACTTTGCAAATCTATTCAGCTCTTGTTGTACATTCTTTAACATATATTAATATCGTTATTTACAAGAACATCAAATGTCATTGCCCAACCAGCTAATTCATTTTCAAACCTATCATAAAAAGGCTCTAAATTTGGTGTGCCATCTAACTGATATAAATCTTGGTGTAATGTACCTCCTCTTAATACTTGTGCTAATTTATTAAGTACTGCTAATTGAGTATTTAATATGTCTTGCTCATTATCATTACCTATAAAAATATCTACAGTTGCTTCTTTCGAAACATCAACAATATCCATAGACAAAACAGATAAACTGAAACGCAATACATTATCTTCGTTATTTACATTATTTACAATGATATGTGATAAAGGAAACATTGTCTGTTTACTTAAATCAATCTTTGTTATATCTCCAGTTGTTACATTATTAACGTTTACATCTGATAATAATTGATTCTTTATTGTTTCCGTTACTTGATAAAAACCCTTCATTAGAATTTACTTTTTATTTGTTTTGCTTCCAACTCTGCTTTCTCTTTCATAAATGATAACATTGTAAAGCATTGATGAATATTTAATTTAGTGATATCTTCAAATCTTGTAATATCTCCGTTAGCGAGACCATAAATTGACTGATACCACCCCCATTTGTTTGCGAAGTTAGATGCTCTTGATAAACCTCCATCTCCTCTTGACTGCTGGAATAAAGTATCGTATGCTTCGACAGTTCCATTCCTAAATTGTAAAAAAAAAACAAAGAACCAATTGCTGCATCTAAAGGCATATCTTTCATCTTCTCTGGATTATCTACATTATAATCAACTATATTGTATTTTCCAGCTTTGCTTATTTTTACTTTTCGGTATAGTACATTCATTGCAATATGCATATTATCCCAATCACTTGCACTACCATCTAAATCTATATATTCTCCTAAACTCATTTCATCCAAGTCTGGTATGAATCCATAATCAATACCATTCATTGTAAACTTTTCTACTCTTTTTGGTGTTTGACTTAACAACTCATTCAATATATCTATAATAGCAATAACACTACTCATCTTTAATTTATAGCTATCACTTAAAGGTATGCCACAAAATATCTCTATCATTTTAGCATTTAAGAAATTACCTTCTGGGTTTTCTTCTGCTATCTTTAAGAACTTTTGATATTGTCCTAATGTAACTTCACTTAATGATGTTGGTACGTTTATTTCAATCTTCATATATATATAATACTATTATGTTAATGTTTTATAAAAAAGCCTATACATTTTTCATATAGACTTGTAAGCAATAGAAACTGATGAGGTGTTTTTGGTTTCAATATTCTTATTTGCTTATTTGTTTTGTGATGTATAAAGCATTGAATAGTAGAAATCATTTCCTCATTACTCATTATCTTATATTGTATTTACCCTTATTTGGACTGCTTAACTGTGATGTAATTGCATAACGTGCTGCATCAATACAATGATTAAAAGCATCAATTGGTTTGTTAATAGTGTTACCCTCTCTGTCTTTCATCCAACTATAAGATTGTAATTCTTTTATA
>TARA_R110002167_G_scaffold131947_2_pt1 | contig 13999 bp, 9 predicted proteins | sample TARA_R110002167 | Tara Oceans TARA_R110002167 (sample SAMEA4398238) | marine metagenome | biome: Polar Biome; feature: [MES] marine water layer (ENVO:01000295) within the mesopelagic zone...; material: water (ENVO:00002006), including particulate matter (ENVO:01000060) such as...... | reverse complement strand
GGATTAGTTAAAAATGAATTTAACCAAGTCAATTGAGCATTTGCAACACTGTTAGGGTTTGCAAGTCCTCCTGTACTACCTGAATCATCCATTGCTATTACAATATCCAATAAACAATCTTGAGAACCTCCTGTTACAATTGAATTTAATGTTTCAATTGTAACTTCTGATAATTCAGTAGCATTTTCTATTCTTTCACATAAACCTGTTGTAATATTAAAATTAAATCCAGGTGGGCATTGTGGTACTGTAGTTGTTTCAGTTTTAGTTGTAAAAAAATGATTTATACTTGGTAAAGCTAATTCAGGATGCCAATCATGAAATGATATCCATGCATTAGATTTAGCATCATAACTACATGTCCATGAGCAATCATCAAAGTATATTGGATCACCTATAGTAATAGGTATATTTAAGTTAAATACAAAACCACGTCCATCATCATAAGTAATAGAACTTATGTAACGTTTTTTTACTCTATAATCTTTTTTCATAAAGTAAACAACATCATCATTAGGGTCATATATTGCTTGACACCCAACACCCACAATAGGGTTATCTGATAATACAGAAAATTCTAATTCTGGATATTGCTTTATTAGTTGAGAAGGTAAGTATTTATTAAACCACCATTTCATTCCAGCATTAGATATAGGTTCTAAACCTTTACCTGCATATTTAAATATTTTTCCTTGTTGTTGTGATATATAAAATAAACCAACAGGAGTATTTATAACTCCTCTTAAACTTTCACATGAACCATATTCATTTGATAAGTCAGAGTTAGCTATGTTTTGGAAAGATTGACTAAATAATGCACCAGTACCAAGTGTAATTGTTGTATCTGAACCAAGCTTTAATGTATCTAATCCCTGAAACAGCTGAGGTGATAAATAAGGGAAAAATACTATTGCTCCACTTTTACTCGTAGGTTTAATTACACTTACTTTATTTTTAAAGTCTTTGTAGTTAAGTGGTAAAAATACTCTCCAGAAATCTTTCTTAGATTCTTCTTGTGCTTGTAAAGAATATATTAATCTTTTAGGTCTTGATACATAACAGTTAGCTGCAACATAAGGATCATAATATAATGGTTGTATTTGTCCCCAAGATGACAATTGGCTAATAAATTTAGATGGGCTTAATGACTCATCATATTTATAAAAATTATCTTTCTTTTCTATTTGTGCATGAAATAATTCATTTAAATCATTATACTCATATTGATCATATATTCTATCTTCTCTTCTATCTTCCCAATCTCTATGTGCTAAGTTTACTTCTGTTTCTACAAAGAAATCCAATATACCATTTGAATGAGAATACATATATGCATATCTCATTGCTAACTTTGGATTAGGATCATTACTACTATTAAAAATAGCACCCCAAGCATTTTGACAACTATCATTTCCTCTATCTAGATAAAATAAATCATTAGGTAATAAGTTATCTGGATTAGTTACTGCTATACCGAATGATTGAATTTCTTGTGCTATAGGTGATAAATCAAATCTCTGTGAGTTTATCCAAAATCTTGGATAAGGTACATTAACATGCATTGAATAGTCATATGTAAACTCATCAGGTTGTCCTAATAAATACTGAGAAAAAATAGGCATTATCACTTTTTCAGTATATCTACCAATAAATACATCTCCAGCAAATAAAGGTTTACTTTTATATTTAAGCTGAGGAGGTGCAGCAAGATCTAGATACTCAATACACCCTTTCATTGGTACTTGCTTTATCCCACTTAACTGCCCATATTGATTATCAAAATTAAACTTAAGTGCACCATAGTATGCTGATATAGGTGATTTTCTTGATGGTGAAGGATCAGTTAAATAACTATCTGGAAATTCATTTACACTATTATCTGATCTAATTTCTCCACCAATTACAAATCTTGATTTATCTTCAACTGATGGTTCATCTAATTCTTTTTCTAAAGCAACAGCAACTGTAGATGGTCTAAATAAATTATTTATTTTATAATCACCTTGATTAAATGTTTGAAATGATTGACCTAAATAATTTGAATCTGTATTTTTTATTCTAAATAAACCTGAATTTATTTTATTAAATTTATTAAAAAATCCATTTGAGTTATACTTCATTACAAAGTCACTCTTATTAATTAAGTTGTATATTAACTCTATTATTTCATTACCGCCTATTGCTATATTAGCACCTGAAGATGCAATAGTAGCTACAATTCTAAATGGTACAGGTAACTGAGATAAATTACTATTCTTTTTAGTAGAGTAGTTCCATTTACCAGTACTAACTCCTGGTTGAGCAGCTGTAGCATTTGCAGCTGTATTGTAAAGATTATCAGCAATCACTCTTCCTCCTCCACCAGCCCATAAATCAGCTATAGCAGCTGTACCAATTCCCGCATCATACGCAGCAGTAGTGGTGCCTTGTACTCCGGCATATGTTCCTGCAATTAAAAGTGCAGCTCCAGTATTAAGTCCAGCTACACCAAGAGAAGCACCAAGACCAGGCACAGTAATTCCCCAATCTGTTCCACCAAAGTTTTTATATTCTGTACCTGTTCTTTCTTCTGATCTTTCTCCTTCAGTTTGAGATATAGCATACCCTAGACCAAGTATTGCCGCAATAATAGCAGAACCATTTCTTAGTAATTTAAATTGAGGGTGGTCTTCTGATGCTTTAAATGATCCTGAAGAATTTCCTGACAGCTCTCCATATATCTTTGTTTCATAAGCATTTAAAAATGGCTTAGTAAACATTAAATCTGGAGAAGCAAATGTAAATACTTTTTTTGAATATCCTGTTTGTACACCATTGACTATACCTTTTGCCCCTAAAGCTGGAAATTTATCTACTGATTCAATTAAGTTGTTACACCCTTCTGTTCTATTTGATTGTGAAATAGAAAATATATTTGTAGGTTGGTTATCATCAGCTGTTCCATCATGATGATATATATCAGGTCTTAAATCATTGTAAGGAAAGTTTGGATATAAACCTTGTACACTTCCACCTATCAGATTATCTGAATTTGGTATTGTGTATTTACGCATGTTTCTAAAAAGACCTTTTGCTAAAATTGATTTATTACCATTTCTAGATCCCCTTAATATTTCATAACCTACTACATTAGTAATATATGTACCATCATTATTTTGAGGTCTGCCTATATTTTCAAATTCAACACCAAGAAGATTTACATTATCTCCACTTGTTGTACTAATATGTAATGGTGATGTTGCACCTCCTATTGATTCATCTGGCATTTTGTGATGCCTAATAGGAAGACCACAAAGGGCACCCCAGATATCAGGTCTGTCAGAAGGATATTTTTCTGTTGATTCCCAATATCCCATTTCTCCTCTAGCAATAATAGGAGAACCATCTTCTAAAATTTCACCTGTTATATTCTGTTGCTGAATATTACCTGTATTATATACTTTAAACACAGGATCTCCCGCAGCATCTAAAACATTATTTCCAAAAATATCAGTTGTTTCTAATGTAGGTGTTCCGTTAACTGGGTAAGTTGTAGGAGCTCTACCTGGTATATGATAAGAAGAAGATCTTTCCCCTGTATTATATATCCATCTTATAAAAAAAGCATATTGCTCATCTCTTAAAAACCCTAGCTTATTACCACCTAAGTGATAATATTTAGAGTCAACTTGATTAACAACCCAGTTAACTTTAATTTCATTTGCAATAGGTTGATAATTAAAATCAAATTGTTCTGTTGGTCCTTGTCTAAGTAACCAATCATTAACAACATACATTGCATTTGACTTTTCATATGCAGGACTACGTAAAGATAAAAGTTTTAAATCTATAGGTACTAATTCATCACTAAGGAAATCTACATTTATAGATTGTTGTTGGGTACTGTAGAAACCTAAACGTTTTGAAAAAACCTGACCTTGTTGTCTAATCAACAAAACCATTTCATAGTAATCATATTTAATATCTAAATCAGATACTGTTACATTTAATGAACCATTACTTCCAGCATGAGACCATAAAGTTTGAATATTTGATATACCTATATAATCTGTTACTCTTTGTTCATTTTCTGTATATGCAATATAAGCTTGATAAGAACCATTTCTTAATCCTCCACCATCTACTTCTTTTGATAGTTTAACACATGGTGTACTTACTAATGGAGCTAATCTTATTTTTTCACAATCTAATTGCCTTGGTAATATATCACTAAATATTACACATGGATCTCCTAGAGCAGAAGTTATATATTGTTTCCAAGGAACATCATCAATATTTAAATAACGTGATGGGTTATTTCCATCATCCCAATATGCTGACCAAGTACAATCAAAATTTTCTTTTGCTGCACCTGTAATTAAAAACTTTCTATTAAATGCTAAACAAGGATCATTAACAATAGGTGTGTACTTACATTCACTATCATCAAACCTACCAATTTCAGAATTAGTGTCATCAGTAGAATACACAATCCACTCATCTCCATATCTATGGATAGCACCAATAATTGTATATGGTATTATACCACATTGTAAATTTGAAGGTTCATTACCTATAACACCTAAATCTCCATCTGTAGAATTAGTTGCTGCATTACGTGCATGCCACCAACTTTGATTTGGCTCCATGGACTGAGTAATATCTTTATTCATTCCTTTTAAAAAGGAATTGGTAACTACACTTGATGTACCTTTTGAATTATTTTGCTTTGCCATAATAAACTAGGTTTCTATAAAGATGATGATGAATTAGATGATCTTATAGAATTAGCAGCTATTGATGCAACTCTTGGGTTTGTAGGAGCATAACTCAAAAACATATTATAATAGTTATGATATTGTGCTCTTCTATTCATAGACCAAACTTTTTGAAGGTCTTTAAAATCAGGAGTATTAACAAAAGATAAAGCATTATTTCTTGCAGCTCTTAAACGTTGTTCTATTAAACCTAGTTGTGAAGTAACCTGTTCTCCTTGCCAAATCATATTTTCCAATATTCTTTGTTTCAAAGCATATTCATAGTACTCATTACAATAAGGGTGATCAAGAACTAAAAGATCTCCATTAGGAGCTTCCATTGCTCCTTGATAGCTTAAGTATACTTTACCAGTTCTAAATGTTGTAACTAAAAACCCATCTTCTATTTGAGCAATGTCTGATGCTTGAGCACCTAACGTTGGACAAAAACAAGTTTTATCATTAACATCTTGAATTCTTAATTGCATAAAAGTGCTATAAGTTCTAAATTGATTTGCTCCAATTCTTTGAACTATCTGATAACTGTTTTTTCCATCACATGTTTCTATTACACAAACATCTTTACAACTTGGATCATTACATGGTCCAGACTCTCCCGGTGCTGGAACATATGGAACATCATTAAATGTTTCTACATGTGTTCCTGAAGGCATAGTAGCATTAACAGTATATTCACCACATAAAAATGCATAGTTTAAATATGCAAAATCCATTGGTAATTGTCCACGGCCATGTTCTATATCAATAATTACTTCTTTAGTTTTATGTATTTTTAAACCTAAATCATAATTAACTCTTGTAGCAACTTTAATTAATTGTTGAGGTTCAATTAAACCTTCCAATGCATATGTTGAAAAGTCAATAGAAACATCTTCCATCAACTGCGTAAAAGTTCTATATTTATTTGATACTCCCATTATCTATTAATATTAATCTTATTATCTGAATCTTCTCCTGGAATTTGCATTGTGTTCATCATCACATTTATAACTTGTGATTCAATTTCAGCAAACAATGCTTCCGGTATATATATTGGTTGCTCATAACGTGGAGTACAATCATCTTCAACTTCACAATTCCATTTTGTTATATCTGAATTAAATACACCTTCTAGTTTTAAAGCATCCCATTCTATATTAGGTGAATATATGTATCCATCTAACCACCAAAAGTATCTTGTTGTATTGTACTTAAATGACGTTGTTTTTGTCATAGAGGTATAAGTACCCGGTTGAGTTGCTTGAAGCTCTATAGAGCCATCTATGGAACTCACAGTACGGATTAATGGTCCCCAATAACCTTCAATCATAGAAGGTAGTCTTAGCTTTGAGCGTTTTATTGTACATCCACTTTGAATACCTGAACAATGTGCTTCTATTTTATCTACGTCAATTAATTCAATATATGGAAGAACTTTCCAAACAGAATTAAATTTCATTAACTTGTTAGCATAATCTTGCCTTCTCATTAAAACTTGAGCAAACTTTTCTATTAAACTATAGATATACCTATCCGTAACAAAAGCATCTTGCACTTCTGCTTTAACTTGCCCTCTTATTCTTGATATGGCTTGTGCTATTGTTGACATTTTTTTTTATATTTCAAATTCATTATAATTCTTTAGGGCATTTTTTGTATATTCTGTATTATCATATAAATGAGCAACTCTATATTTATTCTTCATTGTAACATATTTTGTCCAATTTAATGGATACTCTTTTGCCACTGCTCTTTTAAATTGTCTACATGCTACAAATCTCCATAACCCCCTATTTTTAAATCTATACTTTGTTGACCAATTGGTATAAAATATTTTTCCTAAATTACCATCAGTTTCCCAGTTTTTATTTTGTAAAACTTTACCATACTCATTTGATAACTTATAATTAGTGTTAACGTTTTTAGGAGATACACAGGTTCCTATAAATAAATAACCTAATGAATCAGGTAATTCTACCCCATCTCTAAATTCAATAACAGCCTCCCATAATTTTACATTATATAGTTTTATTATTTTTTTTAACTTATCATTATCAATATTAGAATACAAAGGTTTTTTTTCTTTGAACTCTTTTATTGTCTGTGCATTTAATAAACCCATTCTTTGCTGCCTATATCTAGGAGCATTTAAATCAGGTTTTTTAAAATTATTTATCATACATGCTATATCATTAATTTACAAAAAAAAGCTCAAATATAAAAGCTAAAACGTGCTTCTTTACAAAGCTTGATAGGTTAATTCACAAATATTACCCATTGTAGGGTGTTGTAATTCTAATTTACCAGATCTTCTATTACCTACAAATTTGTTTGAATAATGATAATAATCTGTTTTTCCCAAACTAGGTAATGTCTTTTCTATAAACCCTGCTGTTTCATTAGATGTCATATACTCTACTTTTCTATCAGTATGTATGTGACCTTTAAATAATGTTCTATTAATTGTACTACCCCATTGTTTAGGATACTCTGATGCATATATTAATGGGTTGTTTTTACTACGCTTATCACCATGCTCAAAAGCATTAAAGTTATTATGCCATACGTGAACTTTTCTTTCTTCATATTTTACATCCCAAGTTATTTCATCAGAAGTAATTGATTTAGAAAGTGCATGTGCTAAATGAAAAGATGATAACCTATCATGATTACCTGGGACATAAACCACCACTAATTTGTCACAGAAAGCTTTAATATAATTTATTGCCCAATGCATTGCATCAAAAGCTTTCATATAAGCCTCTGTAGAGCTCATACAATTGTCTAAAGGAGTTCCGCCTGTAGTTGTGCCATGAAAGGTATCCATGTTGATTAGATCACCTCCTACAACAAAATACATAGTTTCTATAGAATGAGCTGGAGTAGCTCTTTCTAATAAGTTTATAATTGTATCTTCAAAATCTTTATCTATTGTTTCATTACCTTCCTTACCAAAATGAATATCCTGTAATGAAATTACACCACAAACTTTTTCTCTACCTTGTATTTTAGATAAATTTACTTTAGGTATTTTATAAGTTTTAGGTGTCCAAGATTCTAATAATTTTTCAAAATCACTTGATGAAGTTTCCTTAACTCTTGATACTAAGGCTGATACTCTCCAATGGTCTCCCATTTGTTTATTCCAATACTGAGATAACTTCCACATTGAAGTATCAATTTTTAATAGTGAAATTATTTCTTCTGCTGATTTTGGTTCATGATTAAATGTACCAGATATTTTCCCTGTACCTTTATCAAGATCTATTGCCTCTGTAACATTAACATCTTGTGATATTTTGTGTAAATGTTTATTGTGTTTTTTAGATGCTTTTCTTTCTCCAAGAATTTCTTTTTTAAATTTTATATATTCAGATTCTAAAATTCCTAATTTAGCTGAACAATAAGAAGCATTTTTCTTCCACCTTAAAGTTTCTTTTATTTTATGTTTCAGGTTTTTCATAATAAAAATTATTAAATTAACCAAATATACTCAATTTTTTATTATAAAAAAAGGAGCCCCAAAATGGAGCTCCCCAACTCTTGTGATAGAAAACCAACAAACCATCACCTTCTGTTGTTTTTTTTATAAATATTTATAGAGCCAAAGTAGAAAAAAGTATTTCTATTGGTTGACAACTTGAACCAATTCCTGCATCTTGTACTTTTACTTTATATGCAGTACCTGCACTTAAATTTGTTATTGTATAATTACTTATAGTTGTTGCAATAGGAGTTAAGTTTTGTAATACCCATCCTGTTGGTGCAACTTGTGTATCTATATATACATTAAATCCTGTGCTTGAACTCCATATACCATCCCATAATACATTAGCTGTACTGCTAGTAATAACACCAGCATATACGTTGTATGGATCATGTACTAAATCATCTGATGTACAAGCTCCAAGGCCGTTTGCTATCATCATAGAAAACTTTTGTATAATAGAATCTAATCTTTCACCAGAATTTATAACTATTTGACTATTTGTGGCACCTATTTGAAAAGATGTACCACAATAACTTACACACTCAGCACACTGAATATCATCACACCTTTCACTACCTACACTACAATCAGTGTAAGTACATGGGTTTGTTAGTGCTGTATCAGAACAGCCGCACTTTGTGCTACATTTTGTACAATTACATGCCATTTTTTTATATTGTTTTATTTTTTAATTATGGTGCTGCTGGTGTACAAGCATCTACTATTTCTGAAATAACTGTTGCTGCATTATAGCTTGCATCCCAATTTCCACCAGTTGATATTGAGAATGTTCTCCAAGGATATGTTGTTACACCACCGCTAGTATAAGTACCATTAACACCTTCTCCTAAAATGAAACATTTAATACCTGCTGTTGCACATGTAATTGCTAATGAATTTAATCTAGCAACATCTGTTGCATCAAATATATCATCAGTTCCACTTGGTAAAGCATCAGTAAATATTACTAAATACTTTGCAGCTGCCGGTCTTAAAGTTCCTAAGAATGCATTAGCTTCAACTGTTAATCCTATTAACATATCAACTGGTTCAGGAACACCTACTCCATAACCCAATGGCCAATCTGCTGGTAGAGTATTACCTGTATTAATTTTAGCAAGCTGAGCTTGGAAAGTAGTGGTATTATTAAGTGCAAACTTTTCAACAGCAGTCATATACTGATATCTTGATGAACCTACATTAATAATTCTTTGTGCAGCTGGTAATGCTAAATAATCCGTTGATGTAGCATAAGTAGGAGTAGCATTATTACCTTCATCTGCTAATCCTAAAGCTAATCTATAATCACCAGGATTTGATTCTGTAATAATTGTACCAATTATACTTGTAATACCTGTTTTAATTGTTTCTATTACAGGACCCATTGAACCTGTATAATCAAACAAGAATGCAACATCCATACCTGCATCACAATCTACTGCTGCACTAGCTGTTTCAAATCCAATTGTATTGGCACAAACAGTTGTTGTCCCTCCCATAGTTACAGTTACTCTTGTAGTGTAAGATGTAGATGGAACTAATCCTGTAAATGTATAAACTATATTTGCACCAGGATTATTTATTGTATGTGTTGCTGAAACTGTAGAGCCATCTAAAATGTCAATAACATATGTAGCTGTTGCTCCTATTAAATTTACAAAATTAACTGTAGCAGTACTACTTGATATTGCACTCATAGTTATTGCTGCTGGACATGGTACTACACCAGTCACAGTTTTTAATATTGTATCTCTACAAGTATCTGAACCATCTGTAAAACAAAATGCTACACTAACACTCAGATCTTGATTAGTATTTAATGTTGGTAAACTTACTTGTACACCATCTGCACTATTTTGTAATGAACTTACTGATACAGTTTGTGTAATTGTATTATTAGTTGCATCAGTTATTGTTAAAACAGTACTCCCAGCACAATCATTAAATGCTGCTGGAATAGTAGATGATTCAAAATTAAAATTAAGAGCTGATATTTCTCCATTAGTAAGTATGTTGGTAAGAACATATCCAAATGTTACACCATCACATCCTGTAGGACAACAGTTATTTTGAATATTAGTAATAGCACTATACATATCATCTATAACAACCCATGCATTTTGCATAGTTTGTGAAAGATTTATGGGAGATGTATTCCAACCCACTATAGAACCGTAGCTTACTGACTTGTTAGTTAAAGTATCATATGACGCTGTAATAACAGATTGAGATATAGCAAGGTTTATTGCTGCTGGTAAACCAACTGCAGATTCTAATGCACAATATTTAACTTGTAATGCTTGTACAACTACAGAAACAGCTGTTAATTGACCACCTGGTATTACGCATGCTGCAGGTATAATACTTTGTTCAGCTGCACTTCCAACTTGACATACTCCATCTATAAATACACATGCTTCTATAGCGTTTAATCTAACACTATAAGAATTTTGTATTACCTGTATAGCTAATATAGAATTATAATTTTTACAAACCTGTTGAGCTGTTTTTATAGCAAATTCATTAATAGGTAGCTGTGTAACAGCATTACCATTAGCATCATCATATTCTAGACAGTCTGGTAAAGTTAATAAAGTATTTGCTGTTGTTTTAACAGTACTTGTAGTATTTGTACATATCTGAACAATCATAGCCTGTAGTACAGGTACTAGTTCTGTAGGAGTTACACCCGGAACGTCAAGGCAAGTTAAGTCCAAACCTGTTAAGCTTGGATTAGCCGCTACACCATTTGTAATTAAATCACAAACTTCCTTTGCTAACTTTGCCACTACTTCACTAATAGTGTCACCATTACAAAGATTTATGCATGCAATATCCGGACCTTGCCAGATAACGCAGTTGGAGGATATATTATCACAACCATTTGTAGTTGCGCTTGAGCTAGTTGGAATCATAAATATTTTTTTTACAATATAGTATTCTATTTATAGATGCTATATATATAATATACAAAAATTTTTAAAACCAAACAAGAAGAATGGTTTTAAAAATTTAAGTAAATATTTATAATAAAGGGATTGCTTAGTCTTATGCCTCTTTTTCTTTCTCTTCAACAGGAGAAATAGAACCATCTTCTAAGCTAATGTTTACAGAACCATATTTTTTTTCTAATACTTCTGTCATTGATTTCCATTTTGCTTGAGATGAAGCATGACTTTCTACAAGAGTTGCTTTAACCAATTCAGCATTACCAATATTCATTAGTAATGTATTAATCTGATTTTGAATTTCTTTTACTTCTGTTAATTCTACAGCAGTAATTTTTTTTACTTTTGACTTTGCCATTTGTGTTGGTTTTTTAAATTTTAGATCTAAGTTCAAAGATAATAATTTATTTTATACCCAAGGCAGTTTTTCAATTTTTTTTATTTCTGGTAAAAGTTCTTGAGATATTATATCTTTCATTCCTTGTATATAATCATCTCTTAGCATTTTTTGCAAATAGACAATTACTTCTTTTTTAGTTAATGTTTTATAATCTCTTAAATTTAAAAAACTATTATCATTATTAATAATATAACTACATTCTACAGTAACAGATTTAGGACTATGTAATTTTTTTAAAGATTTAGGTATAAGTAATATACCAGTATAACTATATTTTATTTCTTTAATTCTATTTTTTTCATCTGCACTTAATGAAATAATATTAAATGAATATCTGGAAGATAAAAATTCCTTTACTACAATTGGAGTAACCTTCTTTTTAACTTTTGTAATTTTTTTAGAAGGTTTTTTTCTTAACTCTAAAACTCCTTTACTTTTTATTTTTTTCATTTTAATATTATTATAAGTTAACAAGGCTGAATATTACTCCATGATGGAAACTGTTGACCTCTTTGTATTGACCATTGTGCACGTTCATTTACAGCAGGATTAGCATACCAACCAAAAGGAGCAAAATTAGTACATCCAGGATCATCATATAAAGAAAAATTAAATATGACACCTGGATTTCCTGCACCACTAAAATAATTTGGTTCAGCGGTATTTTCACATGCTACAACTGGATCAAATGGATCAAATCCTAAGAAAACTATATTACATCCAGGACCTGAAGCATTTTGCTCATAATTATACCAATCACTCATTGGCCATGGGGTACTTACAGATGGAACTGAAGGACTGGAAGTATTTAATGCAGGAAAAGGATTAGGTCCTCCCCCATTAATTAAATCAGTCATTGTAATTTGCTGAGAAACTAGACCGCTACCATATGTACCATACAATCTTTCTTGAGCTATTCCCTCTAATGTTAATGTGCCTGATCCTGGAACTGCCATTTTATTTGTTTAATAAAAGTTTAACCATTTTTTTCAACTCATCTATTTCTTTTTGTTGAGTTTTTATAAGTTCAGTTTGTTCTTTAATACCCTCAACTAACAATGGTACTAACCTATCATATTTAAGAGTTAGATAATCTTCACCAGACTTAGAGAACATATTACCATCCTTATCAAAATCAGTATCAAATGGTGCTGAATGAACAATCTCAGGTAATACTTCTTTTACTTGTTGAGCTGATAAACCTATTTGTTTCTTATTATCTTCAAATCCCTTTTCTTTTGCTAAATCATTATTTATATAATAAAATGCATCTAACTTAGAAATTTTATCTAATGGAGATTCAATACTACCAAGTTTTTCTTTTAATCTTTCATCAGAATAAAATGCAATAATATCTTGTGAACATCTAAATTCTCTAGTAGAATAAACTTGAGAGTTATTTACTTCAAATCTTTCAACACCTCCTGTAACTACTCTCCATTGATCAGCAGCGTGAAACTGCATGTAAGTGTCACTATCTCCTGAATGGAATATTTGATCACCTACAGTCATATCACCTGTAGCTGTTACATTAGTAAAAGTAGGTGAAGTGCTTACAGATAAAGTAACAGAGCCGCTAGTACCTCCTCCGGTAAGATTTGTTCCTGCAGTAACAGCTGTAATATCTCCAGTTCCTGCTCCTAGAAAAGTTCTAATAGCGGAAGGACTACTACAATAGCGTGTGTAATTGTCATTGCTATTATTAACTCTAAAAGCCATTGCTCCAGATATAGTACTTTGATCAGCATAATTAGCTCTAAGTAATCTAACTTGAATATCAGCAGAACCATTTCTAGAAACTAATGTACTTGCTGTAGCAGCATCAGTTGCATCAACGTTAAGTGTTACTGCTCCTGAAGTCCCTCCACCCGTCAAAAAAGTTCCTGCACCAACACTTGTTATATCACCTGCGTTTGTGGTGTAACCTTGATTTTTAACAAATGCAGTTGTAGCTAAATAAGTAGAACTATCCGCAGTTGATCTTGTTACAGATATAGGTGTTGTTGTAAATGTTTTAGCGCCACCAATTGATTGCGTACCTGTAGTTCTTACTACTGTACTGTCTACAACAATATTATTAGCATTAGCTGTAATCCCGTCTCCTCCAATTACATTTAATGTTACAGCACCTGATGTACCACCACCTGTCATCCCTGTGCCTGCTACAACGCTTGTAATATCTCCTTGTGGGATAGAGGGGAACGGTTGTAAGTCCCCTGCACCATCTATATACTCTCCAGTTCCACCTGTAAAAGCTAGGTCAATAGAACCACTTGTAGTAATAGGAGACCCATTAATTACAAAAGAATTAGCAGCTGTTGTTATTTCTATTGAAGTAACTGTACCTGTACTAGAGCTTGTACCTGCTCCAATTAAAGACCTTACTTCAGCCGCAGATATACCGCTATTTAAACTTGGTGTTGTT
>TARA_R110002167_G_scaffold190051_2_pt1 | contig 14003 bp, 15 predicted proteins | sample TARA_R110002167 | Tara Oceans TARA_R110002167 (sample SAMEA4398238) | marine metagenome | biome: Polar Biome; feature: [MES] marine water layer (ENVO:01000295) within the mesopelagic zone...; material: water (ENVO:00002006), including particulate matter (ENVO:01000060) such... | reverse complement strand
ACAGAATATGAAGATCAATAACTAGTGTAGTTGCTCGGATGGATACAAACTTGACGCCCCTGCTTTCAAAGCCCAAATGTTTTTTAATCTGGTTCTGCAATTGATAGGCAAACCAAACGGACTCCTTAGAATTTCCGGATCCGTTCTTGCCAACATATATTTCGATCCCTCTAGCATCTGGATTCCGGGAATGGTTGCAGTGCAACGATATAAACAGATCGGCATTCAGTGCCTTGGCCAGTTTGGACCTATCCGATAATGAAATAAGCGTGTCGTTATACCGGGTCAGGTACACATTCATCGGCGTTTTCGACATTTCATTAAGGTTTACAATTTCCAAGGCAATATCCAATACCACATCCTTTTCTTGAATACCATTTATACCGATGGCACCGGAATCCTTTCCACCGTGACCAGGGTCGATCACAATTATCTTTTTTGTATCCAAATCCTGCCCCAAAAGCAAGCAACTTTTGAAGAGCAAAATGGTTAAACTGACGTTTTTGAGCAGATTTTTCATTTCCGATTTTTGGGTTATTAACAACTTCTTGAAAGAATTCCATAGGATTTGATACCAAATAACAGCATCGTAATCCAATCGAAATCAAATAATATTTTATTCACAAATAGTTGATATTCAATTATTTATGTGCTAAAATATGTAAATTTTCCATAACGAAAACGAATCTAAATTTTAAACCATTCCGTTATGAAAAAATCATTCTATTTGGCCGCTTTCCTTTTATTGGTCACAAAATCGCTCTATGCACAGATCGGGGGTATCGAAGATTCCGTTAACGATGTTTCCGATACCATAAGGGCCATCTTCCCCATTATTTTGGGCGTCATCTTCCTTGTAGGCTTCCTTTTCAATGCCGGACATTTCTTTGGTGAGAATGCAGACCTGAAAAAAGGGATTACCCGTGTCCTGGTCTTTGTCCTGATCGCTGGTGCCGTGGTCGGGATATTTACCTACCTGATCGGTATCGTAGTCTAAGCCTTTATAATTCAACAGTACTTATGAAGCGGTTCGAAGTCTATAAAAACATCAGGAAACAGGCGGTCATTTTTGGACTGCCCATATCCCTATTTGCCCTAATGATGATCAGTATAGTGGCCTCCCTCTTGGTCATTATCTTTTCCTTCAGCTTTGGGATAATCTTGGGCATTCTGATCTTCAATGCAGGCCTATATGTTGCCCTGACGCACATAACCAACCACCCCCAACTTTTTTGGATGGGAAGGGCGTTTCCCAAAATTATAAGTAACAAAAAAAATTCTGGCTTCGATTATGGACAAGATTAACCTTTCGGCATATCAGCCTATCGCGGATATACAGGGAAATATCATTTTTGCCAATAACGGCAATGTGGTACTTTGCTATGAAGCCGATCTACCGGAAATCTATTCGTTATCCGAAAAGGATTTTGAGGATATGCACGGTGCCTGGTTTCAGGCACTGAAATCCCTCCCGGTCGGTACCGTGGTCCATAAACAGGACATCTACCTCAAGAAATCCTATTCGGCGGAACAACTTCCCAATACCACCTTTCTGGAGAAGGCGACCCACGATCATTTTAAAGGGCGGAGCTATATGGAGCATAGGAGCCTTATGTTCTTCATCCTTACCAAGAACAAGTCGCTCAACAATCCCAAATATGTCAACCCCTTCCGAAAGGTTTCCAAGGGCATCGTCCAGGAACTGGACGGTAACGTAAAAAGCTTTATAAGTTCGGTAAGCGATTCCGTATCCTTTATCAATAACAGTCGGCGGATCAGCCTTGCACCATTACGTCCAAATGAAATTGTAAGGCTCACGGAAACCTATTTCAATGGCTTCAATCAAGGTTTCGACACCGACATTCTTATGGATAGGAATAATGTCACTATTGGTGAAAACCATTTTGACGCCCTGGCCATCAACAGCGAACTGTGCTTTGGGGAAAGTGTACAGAGCAGCAAGACCAATGAGAAATTCACTTCGGACGATTTTGTATTTCATCAAGGGTTTATTGATGGCCTAGGGCTTACCCTTAACGAGAACCACATGGTAAACCAGATCCTTTATCTGGACGACAAACAGAAATGGCGCAAGCTGTTGGACAAGAAAATAGAGGAACTGAACAAGAGTTCCAATTTTGGGTCCCAGAACAAAGTGGTACTGGGAAAGATCCAACATATCCTGGACCGGATCAATGCCGATGACAATGCACGGATCATCCGTGGCCATCTCAATGTGGTCTATTGGTCCAAGGATGCCAAGGAACTGGATGACATAACCTCTAAGGTCAAGACCGAGTTTAAGGAACTGGATATGGTACCCTATTATCCAAGAGGGGAGGAGCGCAAGAACTATATACTGAACGGTTATTGCTGCTTCTCGTCCAATTTCTCCAACAGCGATCTATATGTAACCGATCTGAAGCATGCCCTTTGTTTGTTCATAAACAACACCAATTACAAGTCCGATGCTATGGGAATTATCTTCAATGACCGGGAACATAATATTCCGGTGCTAAAGGATGTTTGGGACGAACGAAAAAAACGCATCAAGGCGCGGAACTTTGCCATTTTTGCACCCACGGGAGAGGGAAAGTCCTTTTTGGCCAATAATATCCTGCGCCAATATTTTGAAAGCGGGATCCGTTTGGTCATTATCGATTTGGGCGGTTCCTATACCAAATTTGCCAAACTCTACCTGGACCAGTACACCGTGCTGCGTTATGAGAGCGGAAAGAACTTGGGCATCAATCCCTTTTACATCAGTGACCTAGGCGACCTGACCCCTGAGCGTTTGGAAGATCTTTCGGTATTCCTGTTCGAACTGTTCGCCGCTGACCTGAAAGTGACCAAGGCACAATCGGTTTCGGTCAAAAAGATATTACGCCATTATTACGACAGTACTTTGGAAAACCATTCTTTGGATGGCTTTTATCATTTTATAGAAAGGAACCGGGAAAATATTCTTGAAAACCTTAAAATCCATCCCGACTACTTCAATGTTACGGGCTTCCTGCACGTCATGTCCGAGTATGTCGGCGATGGTCTATATAGCTTTCTATTTGAGGTCAGCGAGGACCAGACCTATAAAATCGAGGACAAAAGACTGATCGTTTTTGAACTGGACGAAGTCAAGGATAACAAGGAGATCCTTTCCGTAATGCTGAAGCTGATCAAAACGGCCATCCAACGGACGATCTGGAAGAACCGTGCCGAAAGGGGCATCATCCTTTTTGATGAATTTGCCAAGCAGTTGAAGTTCGAGAACGTTCTGGAAAGTGTGGAATTCTACTACCAGGCCATACGGAAACAAAACGGTGCCATCGGTATTATCCTGCAATCCATCAATCAGTTGCCGAACAATTCCACCTCGGCAAGTATCCTTGAAAATACCCAGGTCATCTATAGCCTTAACAATGAAAAGGGCTATACCGAACTGGTTAAACGCCTTAACCTATCCAGCCACGACCTGAATCAGTTAAAATCCATCAGGAACAACCTTACCGGGCCGCGAAAGTACACGGAGATGTTCATTAAGATCGGAAAGGAGAGCAACATTTTCCGGTTGGAAGTTCCCAAGGAAGTGTATGCCGCCTACTTGACCGACGGACGGGAAAACGAGGCCATAATGGCCATTTATGAAAGGACCAATGATATGCAAAAAGCCATAAAAGAATTTATAGACCCAAAAAACAAGACAATATGAAAATTTTTAAAAAAAATCAAGAACACTTCTGTAATGGATTTGCCATGGACAAACCAAATGGGAAACAAAGCTTTAGAAAAAGCGTGCTTGCCATGGTAGTTGCCCTGCCAATGGCCATATTGATGCCCGGCCGTGCCACGGCCCAGGGAATGCCCACCTACGACAACACCAACTTTATAAGCTTGGTAAAGCAGTTGGTGGAATCCGGGAAACAGACCTCCCAACTTATCAAGTCCGTCAAATTCCTCAAGGACGCCAAGGAAAGCATCGAGAAAGTCTCCGATGTAGTGCAACAACTTAGGGCGGTGGAAGAAATTGGAGCCAACAACCAGCGCCTTATCAAAATAATGGAGAATGATCTCCAGGATGTTTTGAACTCGCCCTATGTCAAACCCGATGAAGTGGCGAGGGTGTCCGAATCGTTCAACGCCATTGTACAGAATTCCTTGGACACCATGGATTTTATAGACGAGATCCTGTCCAGCGACTACCTCAAAATGAGCGATGCCGAACGAGCCGCAATATTAAAGCAAAAGGAGGCCGAATCCAAGGAGATGGTCTCGGACATCACCATCCGGACCAAACGCTATAGGGATATAATCTCTTTCAGAAAAATGCAGGATAAGATCAATAACCGGGAAACAGTATACTGAAGATGACCGCAAACATCATTTTAGGGATAGGGCTCGAATATGTGGATACGTTGTTCCAGACCATTCAGAACAGCGAATTCTCCCAATATACCATTGCGGGAATGAAAACGCTTGCCGTGCTGTTCTTTCTGGTCAACATCCTTAAAAAATACAATGAGGGGGTTGCGGATAGGGAAGGGTATACCTGGGGACTGGGTCCGGGCGAACTCGCCAAGAATTTTGCTATTGTGGTTTTGGTCATATTCTCTACACAGGTCTTGGGCTTTTTTGATGCCATCCTTGTGTCCATCGAAGGACAGTATCGGGGAACGGCCCCGGCCCTGTTGCCCTTACAGATGCAGGATATACCCATTGAAGAGGACGTGAACCTGATGGATGTTGCCAAAAATGCAATGACCTTGCTTTACGAAGCTTTGGTGACCCCTCTATTTGGGTTTAAGATCTTTTCCTTTATCGTCAGCATTATACTTTGGATCCTGGACCTGTTCATCTATCCCTTGTTCCTGGCGGAGCGCTTTTTCCTATTGGGGATAATGCAGGCATTTTTCCCTTTGGTCATCAGTTTGGCGGTCTTCGAAAAGTTCCGCTCCTTGGCCTATACCTTTTTTAAGCTATATGCTGCTGTGTATATGTTGGTTCCGGCCTTTTTTCTGGTCAATGTATTCGTCAACGCCCTTTACACGGAAATCAACACCAACTTTTGGACCAACCTTTTCGGTACGGATACAGGTCAGGGCTTCTTTGCCCCTGTGGTACAGTTGGGCTCCGTTGGTTTTATCGTTTTCGTGAAGTTCAAGCTGTACCGTCGGGCCACCTCCTTTACTTTAAGACTTTTCACCAACTAATAATAACTCTTATGCAAACACCTTATAAAAACATCTATGATATTCTAAAATTAAACAGGTTCATTGTCCTAGCGGTCATTTTATGCGCCACGCTCTTGGGCGTATTTTCGGTTTTTATGGCCTTCAACATCCACAGGAAAGCTTTGAACAGTGCCTTTGCCATCAATACCGATGGTAGCATTATTCCATTAAAGTTGGTGGCCCAAAAGGAAAATTTCAAGGTAGAGGCACTGGCACATCTGGAACTGTTCCATACCTATTTCTACAATATCGATGCGAGCAATTATGAAAAGAACCTAAAGAAAGCGCTATGGCTGGGCAATAGCTCCGTGGATAATCTTTATCGCCAAAAGAAGGCGGATGGGGTCTATAACCGACTTCTGCAATATTCCCTGGTACAAAAGGTATTGCGGATCGATTCCCGGATCAATGAGCAAAATGGGCTGTACAGCTTTAGGACGGTTACGGTATTTGAAATCAATCGGGGTTCGGTAATCGACACCTATGAACTGGTTTCCACGGGGAACTTGATCACGGTGGACCGAAACTTCCCCAACAACCCACATGGGCTATTGATAACGGAGTATTTCGAGAACAGCTTGAAAAAACAAACACTGAACAACAAATAAATATTGATAGATGAAAGTAGAAAAGAACAAAATAGTATTTGCGGCCGTACTGGCCATCCTGTTGGCTTTCATGGTATCCTATTCCATTTGGATCATGGGGGATGGTGGGAGTGCAAACGAAAACTTGGAACAGACCTTGGTGCCCGAACTGGAAGAGGACCAGAGGGAATATGATTCAAAATTGGATGCGATAAACGATCTCAAGGAAGTGCGGGAGACCAACGCCCCGAGTATCTATGATGAAAAGATGATCGATTCGCTCGGCTATTACAATCCGGATCTGCCCGAACTGGAAAAAGAGCGCATCGTTGACAGTATATACGCTGCCGGTAGGATCAAGTATTCGGATAGGTCTTATAAACATATTGGCGAAAAAAGAACCGCTCCGAAGAAGGTCCGGGAAATAGATTCCACGGAACTGAAAAGGGAACAAAAGATTGCCGCCAAGGAGTTGGGCCTGGAGCATCAACTGTTCTTTGCTGCGGATCCCAAGGTAAATGAGCTGTCACTTTTGGGCAGCACGGATAAAATGATCTATGCGGTCGTTGACGGGAACCAGGTGGTCAAGGCCAATTCCCGGTTGCGGATGCGTTTGGTAAAGGAGGCCCTCATAAACAATGAAAAAGTGCCAAAACACACTCCCATCTATGGTTTTATCAGTTTTAAGCCCAACAGGGCCTTGATAAGGATTGAAAACATCCAACACCGTCCTACCAGTTTAAAAGCCTTTGACCTTCGGGATGGCAGCGAGGGAATCTATGTGGAAAACAATTTTCGGGCAGAGGCCGCCAATGAGATATTTGATGATATTATCAGCGATATCAATATTCCGAGCGTACCCGAAGTAAGTGGAATCACCAAAGTGCTAAGGCGCAACAACCGAAAGGTAAAGGTGACGGTGCTCAATAATTACCAACTGATATTAAAACCTAAACTCTAAGCCCTTGCTGGGTATTTCTAAAACGTATTCTTATGAAAAATTATCTAATCATTTCCGCCCTTATCCTAGTTTTCTCATCTTCCAACGCACAAAATGCCATAACCCTGGATACCATTTATGCCAATGACCAAAAGAACGTGGCACTGTTCTTTCCCGAGCCTATCCGCCAGGGAATTACAGGTTCGGATAATTTTGTCTTTACCTTTAATCGGGAAAACGAACAATACCTTGGGCTTTTGCAGGCCAAGCCCGGAAAGGAAAGCAATCTGCTCACTGTCACCAAGGAGGGCAAGGTGTACTCCTATATCCTGAAGTATTCTGAAAAACTACCCAAGCTGAATTACTTTATATCCGAAAATGAAAGTATCGGAAGCGAAAGGCCCAAAATAAGGAAGACCGAACCTGAAAAAAGGAAGGCTATTGACTACAAGGTGAGAACGGCCTATTTTAAAAGGGCCGGGAATTACCTGCTCGGATTAAGGCATGAGGCCCTGGCCACAAAACGTATTGGGGGAATGCGATTACGACTGCAGAACATGGTCTATGATGGTTCCGAAGTATATTTGGTCTTGGAGGTCAAAAACAGCTCCGGAATCGATTTTGAAATCGACTATCTCGAAGTGTACAGGACCAATGGAAATAACAACCGAAAAGCTTCCCATCAACGCTTACCACAAGAGGTCATCTATAAGTACAAAATGCCCGATGCCATCGTCAATGGATTGTCCCACCGCTTTGTGTTCGTGCTTCCCAAGTTTGTATTGGGCGACAACGAAAAGCTGATGCTGGAGCTGAAGGAAGGGAAAGGGAGTAGGAAAGTTAAATTAACCTGTAAAGTAAATTCTCAATAAAAAGGCATGCATCTTGCGGTACTTATGTAAACAAATTTGTTTATATTTGTATTATGCTTGAATTTGCCGAAAAATATAAAGGAATACACCCAGGGCGGGTTTTGAAAAGGGAACTTGAAAAACGTTTTCTTAAGCAAAGACCTTTTGCCCTGTCCATAGGGGAACACCCCCAGACCATTAATTCCATTACCAGGGAGAGACGTGACCTTAATACCGCATTGGCCCTTAAAATTGAGGATAAATTAGGGTTGAGGGAAGGTAGTTTGGTTCTCTTACAGGCATTTTATGATATCAAAAAAGAGAAAGCGGAACAGCATGCGAAGACACCTGATTTTTCGATTTTACGAGAGTCCCTTTTCTGGGATACGGATATCAAAAAAATAGATTGGGAGGGGCAATTCAAGGCAGTTATTCGCCGTGTTCTGGAACGTGGCAATACTCAGGAGAAAATGGAAATTTCCCGATTTTATGGAGCAAAAAAGGTTGCTGCAGTCGCCAAATCCATAAACATAGAATATACTTCATATTAGATTAACTCCACCGAAGTGCTCCATTACAATACTATAAACGATTTGCTTAAAGAAATCCTTCTCAAGTTAATGGGAGCAAAGGAATTTGATGGTTTTAGATTGGTAGGTGGAACATCACTGAGCCTACAGATCGGGCATAGAATATCGGTGGATATAGACCTTTTTAGTGATTTGCCCTATGGGTCTATTGACTTCAAGAGCATCGATAGCTATTTGGACAAAGAGTTTCCATATGTGGATGATTTTCGCGAATTGTTTCCAGGAATGGGAAAATCCTATATAATTGGAAATGATGGGAACAACGCCATAAAGTTGGACGTGTATCATACGGATGCTTTTATCGCTCCCGTAAGGATCGAGGACGGAATCCGAATGGCCACCGTTGAAGAAATAATTGCCATGAAATTGGATGTAGTACAGCGCGAAGGACGGAAAAAGGATTTTTGGGATCTTCACGAACTGCTTTCCGATTATGGAGTAGGGGAGATGTTGGGATTGCACGAAAGACGATACCCTTACAGCCATGACAGGAAGTTGATAATTGAAAAATTCATAAATTTCAAAAGGGCCGATGAGGACTTTGATCCCATTTGCTTACGGGGAAAGTACTGGGAGTTTATCAAGGAGGATATTACGGAAACCATTGAAGTATTTCAGAATGAAAATAACTAGGATTCCTGTTTAAAAATCAATTATTCAATTTAAAATTCTTTTCTCAATAATCATAATAGCAAATAGAATCAAATTTAATTAGAAGACTAATACAGATAAAACCTTTTGTATTATAACGTAAAAACTAAATAGGCTATAGTTAGTTAAGGCATACTTTTAGCAATATTGCCCAATTGCTCCAACTTACTATCCAATTGTTCTGTCCATTGTTGCCCGTAACTAAGCCGCATACAATTGTGGAATTGGTCTTGTAGCGTAAACATCCTACCTGGAGCAATACTTATTTTATGTTCCATAGCCTTTTCATAAAGTATGGCTGTATCGATTTTAGGGTCTAGTTCCACCCAGAGCATAAAACCTCCCTGCGGATTACTGACTTTCGTGTTTTCAGGAAAATAATCCGCAATGGCGCGCTTAAAGTACAAACTGTTAGTTGCCAAAGTCCTTCTCATTTTCTTTAAATGGTTTTCATACCGGCCATTTTCCAAAAAATGAGCGATTGCTTCTTGGGTGATCGTTGTTGAGGATACTGAGTGCAACAGTTTTAAATGATTGATCTGGGCAAGATATTTCCCCGGTGCAACCCACCCCACCCTGTAACCGGGAGCTAGGGTTTTGGAAACCGAACCACACCATAATACATTTCCTGTCGTATCAAATGCTTTACAAGGTTTAGGCCTGCTTTCCCCAAAATAGACATCGCCGTATAGATCATTTTCAATAATGGGAATATCGTGAGCTGCAAGCATAGAAACAAGTTCCTTTTTATGGGCTTCGGGCATACAACTTCCCAATGGATTACTAAAACTACTGACGATCAAACAAACCTTTATTTTAGGGACAACCTTCTTTAATGCTTGTACATCCATACCAGTCATCGGATGGGTTGGCATCTCCAAAACGTGTAGGCCTAAACTTTTGGCCAATTGTAGGATACCAAAATAGATAGGACTCTCGACAGCAATAGTATCCCCTCGTTTGGTGAGTGCCATCAAACAAAAAGAAATGGCGTTCATTGACCCCGCCGTGGTAACGATATCTTCTTCACTAAAATCGCCCCCCCAGGTAAACGACCATCTGGCAATATACTTCCTTAATTTTCTGTTACCTTGAATTTCCTCATAATCGGTTCCTCCTCCTAAATTGCGCATAGAATGAACCAAAGATTTATTCAGTTTTGCAATTGGAATTAATTGGTGATCCGGTACGCCCAGGGACAATCGTGTTATTGAAGTATCATTAAGGGATCGGTATACTTTTGTAATTAATTGTTCCGCTTCTTCCTGAACAGGAGAGACAGATGGATTACTAATTTCAGGAGTCTTCAATTGTCGTTCGGTAAGATTGCTTACATAAAACCCTAAACGCGGGATAGACTCTATCAAGCCCCATTTTTCGAGTTCCAAAAAGGCCTGTGTGGCGGTATTCATACTCACACCATATTCATCTTTTATGGTTCTTAAAGAAGGTAGTTTGTCTCCCGATGACAAAACTTTATTCGTTATCTGCTTTTCCAACGCCTTAGCTATCCGAACATATAATAAATCTTTTCCCATTAGTAATTAAAAGTCTGTACCCTACAAATATAACAAAAATGTATCTGTACCCATTAATTATTTTTATCGAAATTTGTTGATAAATAGTTTTTTACTCAGATGACAAGCCAAAATACACATATCAAAATAGCTCAAATTCGAGCTGAATTTGAAGGTATTCTTTCCTTACAGGAACAGAACCATATTGAGAACATTCCAATTTTAGAAAAGGAGATCAATGGATTTGTTACCCTAAAACACGATTTAGGGGTTTTGAAAAAAATGTCTTCCAAGGCACCGCAATACATAAGCATCAATGGAGACAATGTAGTTGGATATGTATTGACTTTAGTTCGTTCATTAAAATCGGAATTCCCACTGCTAAAACCAATGTTCCAAGAGTTTAAGGGTATCACCTATAAATCCGTTGCATTGGAAAACTACCCCTATGTCATATCAGGTCAAGTCTGTATTGATGAAGACAGTAGGGGTTTGGGACTTCTTTCTCAAATGTACCAACAAATGCAAGTTGACTTAAGCACTGTTTACAGCATATGTATAACGGAAATAGCAGTAACTAACAAACGTTCCCTAAAGGCTCACGCGAAAATTGGGTTTCAAATATTGCATACCTATTTCGATGGGACACAGAATTGGCATATCGTAATCTGGGATTGGGAACAAAACAGGGTCTGAAATTTAATATCTATTACTATGGAAATAAAAAAGATGGAGCCAATTAATACATAAAATAAGAACAATGGATTATACAAAATTAAATTGGCGGAATTCTGCACTTTTGATCATAGATATGCAAAAGGATTTTACCCTTTTGGATGGGGCTTCACCTATTGAAGGCACTCTGGAAGTGGTTCCCCATATTTCAGAAATTGCCGAGACGTTCCGCAGGCATAATCGCCCCATTATCCATATCATCAGACTTTACAAAGAAGATGGCAGTAATGTGGATCTATGCAGACGTGCTTTAATTGAAAACGGCAAAGAGATTGTCAAGCCTCATTCAGAAGGTGCTCAAATAATTCCTGCACTACTCCCTGCAAACAGTATAGAACCAAACCACAGTAAGCTCCTTTCCGGAGAGATCTTAAAAATAGCACCCTTTGATTATGTGATGTACAAACCCAGATGGGGTGCATTCTATCAAACGGAACTGGAATCTTTTCTTCATAAAAAAGAAATTGATTCATTGTTGGTAGTAGGCTGCAATTTTCCCAACTGCCCCAGGACAACTATCTATCAGGCCAGTGAGCGGGATTTTAAAATTGGGATTGTCCCTACAGCCCTATCTGGACTGTATGAAAAAGGGATTAAAGAGATCCAAAATATAGGCGTGGAAATCATTAAAGGTCACCAATTGGAGAAATTGATTTGTAACATCACCTTAGTGGATTACCGCACCGAGTGGCAGCCTTATTTTGAGCAATTCAACAAGGCTTGGCTCACAAAATATTATACTGTTGAGCCATTGGATGAATATGTACTAACACATCCAGAAGAGGCCATATTAAATGATGGAGGCTGTATTTTGTTTGCTCAATATAGAGGCAAAATTATAGGAACGGTTGCATTAAAACATATAGGTGATGGCGTAATGGAACTGACCAAAATGGCTGTGGATGAATCTTACCAAGGGCTTGGAGCTGGAAAAATCTTATGTCAGGGCGCTATTTATAAAGCGAGGCTATTGAAAGCAATGAAGTTGATTCTATACTCTCAGAGAAAGTTAACATCAGCATTGAACATATACCAAAAACACGGCTTCAAAGAAATACCATTGGAAGACGGTAAATACGTACGAGCCGACGTAAAGATGGAGCTAATCTTATAAAGCACAAAACCTATGAACACTTTACAAATAGAGACAATCGAAAACAAGGAAAAAGGATGGGAAGGGTTCAATTTTGAATCGTTCCAGTTTGGGGAAACACCAACAGACTATTTCTTTCTAGCTGAATTTAAAAACGGAAGATGGACTAACCCAAGAATAGAGCCCTTTCATTCCTTGACCATTAGTCCATTTGCCCTATGCTTTCACTATGGACAAACGGTGTTTGAAGGGATGAAGGCTTTTAGGCAAGACGATGGAAAAGTTCACATATTCCGTCCTAAAAAACACCACATAAGGTTTAACCGTTCCTTGGAGCGCATGTGTATGCCCGGAATAGAAGAGGAATTTTTCTTAAATGCCCTACAGAAACTAGTTCAATTGGAACAACATTGGATTCCTAAAGAAGAAGGGGTTAGCTTATACATCCGTCCCTTTGTGATTGCAACCGAACCTCGTTTAGGGGTTAAGATTGCGGATGAATATACGTTCTGCATTACCTGTACCCCTATGGGATTATACTATCCCAAACCTGTTCGGGTGAAAGTGGAAACAGATTATGTCAGGGCTGCGGAAGGAGGGGCCGGTTATGCAAAATGTGGAGGGAATTACGGGGCTGCGTTCTTTGCTACCAAAAAGGCAAATGAACAAGGTTTTGACCAAGTAATTTGGACAGATGCCAAAACCCACGAATTTATAGAAGAATCTGGGACGATGAATCTGATGCTTTTTATGGATAACAAATTGGTCACTCCCAAGCTTAGCTCTTCCATCCTGGATGGCGTAACACGCAGTTCTATCCTTCAAATAGCAAAGGATTTAGGCATACAGGTGGAAGAAAGACCTGTGAATTGGAAGGAACTTAAAGAACAACTGGAATCAGGAAATCGGGTTGAACTCTTTGGGGTTGGAACTGCTGCTGTGATCTCACCTATTTCCTGTGTGCAAATCCAAGAAGTTGACTACTTCCCTTATATTGAAAACGATGCTGTTATGTACCGCTTAAAAAAGGAATTGGACAACCTAAGGAGAGGAAGAACCTCAGATACCAACCTCTGGAACCATTTTATTTAAAATCTGAATTATGTCAAAGATAAACCTAGAAAAATATCCGATCGGAAACTACGAAGAACCATCTTCAATTACCAAAGAAATGCGTTCGGAATATAGCTCCATAATTGCTTCGTTCCCAGAAAACTTAAAATATGAGTTAGTATCATTAACGGATGAAAAATTGAATACCCCTTATAGGGATGGTGGCTGGACAATCAGGCAAGTAGTACATCACCTTGCGGATAGCAATATGAGCTGTTTTTCACGAATCAAGTATGCCCTTACAGAAGAAAGCCCCGTAATAAAACCGTTTGAAGAAGGCGTTTGGGCAATACTTTTGGATGCACATCATTTTCCGATTGAACCTTCTTTGAAAATACTGGAGGGTGTTCACGCACGCTGGGCAGCACTATTGGACAGTTTGGATGAAAAAGACTGGAAAAGGGACTTTTTTCATCCACAGCTTAGCAAGAATCTAAAAATAGAGGAAGCAATGGCAAAGTATACTTGGCATTGTAAACACCATTTAGCCCATATCACTCACACCAAACAAAAAATGGGATGGTTAGAACACATAATTGATTAAAATGGACATTGATTTAAAAACAGAACTTTTTGGGAATTTTAAAAATTCCAAATTGATGCAGCTTTTTGGTGCTGAAATATCAAATATGAAAGACGACTATTTTGAAATTAGAGTCCCTCAGAAAGACTTTATGATGCGTTCGGCCGGAATGTTCAAT
>TARA_R110002167_G_scaffold31572_7_pt1 | contig 14017 bp, 8 predicted proteins | sample TARA_R110002167 | Tara Oceans TARA_R110002167 (sample SAMEA4398238) | marine metagenome | biome: Polar Biome; feature: [MES] marine water layer (ENVO:01000295) within the mesopelagic zone...; material: water (ENVO:00002006), including particulate matter (ENVO:01000060) such as...... | reverse complement strand
GAACATGTCGTTGTCGGTGATTATCTTTTTGACCAAGTAAATGCAGTTTTAACCCTTGATATGTTGGCCTTTTTTGTGCCTCAAAATATGCGCCTCAAAATTATTCATCAACAACAAGAGACTGACTCGATTGCGCATTGGTATGACACCCCTTATAAAATAATGCCCTTACCAAAAAGCTTGCTTAATAGCAGTAAAAAACTAGCCAAGATAAAACAACTCTCTTTACCCAAGGCAAATCGTTACCTTTGTGATGAAAATAAACTTCGTGAAAAACAAGGCGACTTTGCCCTGCCCAAACAGATTATTAAGCAACGGGGCTTAGACTTGTGGTTTGGCCAAGATGAGCAGTTTTTGCAACCTAAAGGTGATTGTTTCCTAACCTTTGACTGCCAAGCCATTACCGAAGGTATTGAAGTAGCGACCTATAAAAGACTGTGGGTCGCCCTTATTAATGAAAAGTTAAGTCAAAAATACTATCAAGCAAATCTCGCCGGTTTACATTTTCATTTGTACCCACATCAGGGTGGCTTTTCATTACAAACCAATGGGTTTAGCGCCAAACAATTGGATTTTTGTACGGATTTACTCACCCAAATCGTTGTTCAAGAAGACTTCAGCCAAAGTTTCCAACAGGTAAAAAACAACCAGGTTCAAACGTTGAGCAACAGCCTTTTAAATAAGCCCATAAACCGCTTATTCAATCGACTCTCGGTGCTCTTACAACAATACAATTATGCGCCTAGTGATATGGCTGACATTATGTCTACTGCCCAACTTAGTGATGTAACATCGACTAAAAATAAGCTCTTAAGTCACTTTTACCTAGAGGGTATGATGTACGGTAATTGGGCTTATGAAGACACCCACGCCGTGGTTGAAAAAGTGAGCGACTTTCGCCAGCGCTACCCTAAAAGTGAAGCCCTATCAAAGGGCTTAGTTGATTTAACCCAGGAAACCACTCAAGTTCACTTTGTTGATTGCCACCACAGTGATGACGCAGTCGTCATGTATTTTCAAGCGCCCAGTGCACAGGTTGAAGATATTGCTTTGACGATGCTGTTAGAACAAATAATTTCAACGCCTTTTTTTAATCAAATGCGCACTGAACGTCAATTAGGTTATTTAGTAGGTAGCGGCTATTTGCCCCATAATCAGCATCCGGGTATTGCCCTGTATATACAATCGCCTAATTATTCAGCAGAGCAATTAATAATAGCGATGCAGCAATTTTTAAACGAGTTTTCCCTAGCCCTAGGCGAGTTTGAAGCTGTTTGGACGTCGTTAAAAGCGGGGGTTATTAGACAGTTGAGCCAAACAGATAGTCACCTAAGCATGAAAAGCCAACGATTGTGGATGTCTATTGGCAATAAAGACTTTAATTTTTCATACAATGAAAAATTGGTTGCCACTATTAAGCAATTAAACTTTTCACAATTGGTTGAATTTAATCTGCGACTTTTGATGCAACGCCAATTTGGCGAACTTGTGCTAATCAGTGCCAAAAATTCCAAGATAAAAATTAACCCTGATTGGCAGTTAATTCCGTCTGTGACTAATTTCAAAAAACGCGCAAACTACTTAAGTTAAAGGGTAACTAGACAAAAAGTAGTCAATCTTCAATTTATTATTCAAGCTTTGCCGATTTTCAGTGATTAAGGCTTGTAGCACGCTCCTAATTTGGGCATATTTAGAGCCTTGGCAATATGGATATGCCACCTAAAACTCTAATAACAACAAGGTAGATAAACTGCCAATGGGTGAAAAGTGCGTATTCGTTATTTAAAACAACTGAGTTATCTACTGTGGTTCGTTTTTTTGAGCCAAATTTTTGCTTTTAATGCCTTCGCTGTCGACTCAGATTTCCAGAACTTTTCTATGGCTCAAGGTCTTTCACAAAGTACTGTTTCGGATATTGTAGAAGACAAACACGGCTTTATTTGGTTTGCCACGTTCAACGGTTTAAATCGTTTTGATGGCTATGATTTTAAAAAATATTTTCATGAGCCAAATGACCCTAGTTCACTTCCAGACAACCTAGTAAAGAATTTAATTTTAGACGATAAACAAAATTTATGGGTCGGAACCTTATATGGTTTAGCCCGTTATGATGAAAATACCGATAGTTTTGTTATTTATAATCAGTCTAATAGTGCTCTGCAAAACAACGATATATATTCACTTGCTTTAGATTCTACTGGCCGACTAATGGTGGCAGATGCAAAGCATCTTTATCTTTATGAACCCATAACAAATACTTTTGTCATTAAACAAACTCTGGGCGTCTCCTTACCACCAGAAATAAAATTTATTTTTAGTGAAAAAGATAAAACTTGGATTGGCAGTTTAGGCCACGGCATTTTTTTACTCGACAACGAAACAAACTATTTATATAACTTAAAAGATTCTAACCCTTGGAATTTCACTTTAGATGCGACGCATTTATTTGACGTATTAAAGACGGATTCAACCTATTGGTTGGCGACAAAATCAGGAGTCTATAAGTTTAATAGTAACGATTATGAATTAACTCACTTAGATACTAAATCTCAGCCTTCTATCGTTGGTGAGGCCGTTAGAAGCCTTAATTTAGATCATCTTGGTCAAATATGGTTTGCTACAGAGACAGGCCTTAGTGTTTTGAACCCCATAAACAATGATGTGTTTTCTTTTAATGATAAAAATAATCTTAATTTTGGCTTAGAAAACAGTTTCTTCTTAAAAGTATATCGAGATTCCAAAGATACTTTGTGGATTGGTAGTTACTCCGGTGGTGTTTATAAATATACTCCACAAGCTTCTAAAATTGAGTTATTTCAAAAACGTAATAACACCAACTCGTTATCTGGCAACAATATTTGGCGAATTGTGCAAGATAAAACTAACAACATTTGGATTGCCACCCAGCAAAATGGCTTAAGTAAATTTGATCCTCAAAGTTACACTTTCTCCCATCACCTAAAAGACTTCAAAGCGAGTATTTGGAATTTATTGGTAGACGACAATAACCGAATATGGGTTGCAAGCAGTGGCGGCTTATTCATTTATGAATTGAATAGTGCCGGTGAATTGACCTTAGTTAAGACTCTTATGGTCAATAAAAACATTGAATATATGCATTATTTTGGCGGCCGAGTTTGGCTTAAATCAATAGTCAACGAGATTATATCGATCGATCCTAATTCATTTCGTATTGATACGATTAAATTAGCCAACAATAATATAAAAGATGTCGATCCGATATTTTTAGATAGCCAGCAAAATGTTTGGTTACTAACATCACTGGGCATGATGCTCTTTAACCAAGACACAAAACAAGTAAATCAGCTCATTTTAAATTTAGACGACCCCGTGCGATATTTTACCTCGGTTAAGGAAACGTCAAATGCATTTTGGTTATCATCGTTTAGCCATGGCATTATAAAATTGGATAAATCAACATTTCGAGTTTTATCAATAATTGACGTGAATTCGGGATTATCAAGCAATCAGGTTATCACTACAGTTGAACATGAGGGGAGTCTTTGGCTTGGCTTCACTACTGAAGGAATAGATGAACTGTCTATTGATACCGGTAAAATTTTACAAAACATCGCTCCAGAGCGTCTAGGGTATAGTGAATTAAACGAAGGTGTTGGCTTACTTACTAATAAAGGTAAGCTGATGTTTGGTGGGCCGAGTGGGTTCCTTATGTTTGATGCAAAAGAGCTAAGCACTTTACATGAGGAACATTTAAAAACTAAACAGAAGCCTTCCCTACCTCCTGTACTGACGCAATTAAGTGTATTTAATCATGAAGTAGCCTTTCAAAGTGTGAATAGTCCATTAGCAGAACCAATCGAACTTACTAAACAAATAACCCTGCCGTTTAATGCTTATATGCTTAGTTTCAAATTTGCCCAGCTAAACCCCGTTGAACCAAAGGCTATTCAATACCGCTATAAGTTAATGGGTTTATCAGATAAGTGGTTTGAGACCGACAAGGATTCGCCACGGAAAGCACAATTTTCCCACTTGGAATTTGGTGATTATGAATTACAAGTACAGAGTAGAGACGGTAACTCTCCTTGGTCGGACATAAGAAGCGTAAAAATTAAAATATCTCCCCCACCGTGGCTCACTCAAGAAGCAATGTTGCTCTATGGTGTTTTGTTAACCCTGATTCTTATCTATTGGATTAAACAAGTTAGAAGTAAAAGAGCAATACAGCAGTCGATTCAAGAAAATGAAGAGCGCTTAAAGTTGACCTTATGGAGCAGTGGTGATGAATTATGGGATTGGGATATCTATCAAGGCCAAGTATTTCGCTCGAACACTTGGGGCACTCTCGACTTCCCGCAAGATGATATAAGGGTTAATAGTGCTTATGAAGCCAATATTCACCCCAACGATATCGTCAAAGTACAAGAAACCTTGCGTGAACACCTCAAAGACAAAAGCGAACACTATGAAGTGACCTACAGAGCGCGCACGTACAAGGGTGAATGGGTGTGGTTACTTGACCGCGGTAAGGTAGTCAGCCGAGACAATAATAATCAAGCCAAACGCATGACGGGTACCTTAAAAAACATTAGTCATTTAAAACTGGCTGAAGAACAATTAAAACTGTTTAAACGCTCGATAGAAACTATCTCTGATGGTGTCTTTATTACCGATAGCGCCTTTAAATTTATTTCAGTCAATAACTCATACTGCAAATATACCGGCGAAACCAAAGAACAAGCATTAGTCAGTTATTTGACCTTTCACCAATACCCTGGCGCCTTTACCGAAGAAGTCAAAAAAGCGATAAGGCAGAAGGGCAACTGGTTTGGTGAAGTAGAATCGCGCCGCACTGACGGTGAAAAATACGAAATGGAATTAAATATCGATGCCATCAATGATGAAGATGGTAAACCGAGTCATTACGTTGGTGTTTTCTCAGATATCACCACCCGTAAGACGACCGAAAAAGAACTATTAAAACTGGCTAATACCGACCCCTTAACCGACTTACCCAATCGTTCATTTTTTCAAGCTAGCCATAATAATATCGTACGCAGAGATACCCACCACGCCCTTATTTGCTTAGACATGGATAATTTTAAGAAAATTAATGATTCATTGGGTCATCAAACTGGCGATGTATTAATTAAACAAATTGCCAAACGTCTGCAACGCATATCAGGCACCGACGCGACTTGCTATCGTTTAGGTGGAGATGAATTCAGCATATTGATTGATAAATCGACCGATGTGCACCGCATTACCCATTTTGCCCAAACCATATTGGATGATATGGCCAGACCGTTTTTAATTAATAAACAAGAGTTTGTGTTAGGTGCCAGTTTGGGCATTGCATTCTATCCTGAAGATGGCAGTACACCCCAAGAATTACTCAAAAATGCTGATACTGCGATGTACTTTGCCAAAAATGCCGGCGGCAACAAATATCAATTTTTTAGTGGCGAAATGAATCAAAATGCAGTGCGCCAATTACAAATAGAAAATCTAATTCGGCACGGTCTTAAAGAAGACTTATTTACGGTTTTTTATCAACCCAAGGTCGACATCGCCAGTGGCAAACTTGTCAGTATGGAGGCCCTAGTCAGGTACGAACACCCAGATAAAGGCTTAGTCAGCCCCTCACAGTTTATCCCTCTGGCAGAAGAAACCGGGCAGATTATCGATATAGGTGAAGTTGTACTGCGTAAAGCCTGTGAAGAAACAAAGCGTTGGGTAGATGCTGGGCTGTTCACTGGCAGGGTTGCGGTAAACATTTCTGCTCGTCAGTTTGAATTACCTGACTTAGATGAGCGGATTATTTCAATCCTGCAACGAGCGGGTTTGTCACCCCTGCATTTAGAATGTGAGATCACTGAAGGGACTTTAATGCAAAATCCAGAAAGTGCCCTGCGCATGATGCAACGTTTGCGCGAGCGTGGTATTCATTTGGCCCTAGATGATTTTGGTACCGGATATTCTTCTTTAGCCTATTTAAAACGGTTCCCAATTAATACTTTAAAAATCGACAAAGCCTTTATCGATGATATTGCCACATCCAGCGAAGATCGCCATATGGCCCAAGCAATTATCACCATTGCCCATAATCTTGGCTTAAAAGTCGTGGCTGAAGGCGTTGAGCACGAAAATCAGTTGTCAATTTTACGTCGTTTTAAGTGTGAGATGTTACAAGGGTATCTGTACAGCAAACCTTTAAGCTCAACACGCTTTGAACGTTTACTAAAAGAAAATCATGAATTAAATAAAATGATACATAAAAGCGATAACTAAAATAGCTAACCGCATGATTAATAAAAACATTTAAATATAAAATTCAGAAAAAAACAGATATTAGTAAAAAAACTTAAGGGAATTTTTTCTCTCAGAAAAAAGCTGGCACGCTTCTCGCTAAACTGTTATTGACTGACAAAAATATGTCAGCACAAACGTCAATAATATAAATAATAGGAAAGCAAAGATGTTGAAAGCTTATGCAGTAGCAGTAGTACTCGCCACGACGGCACCAGCAGCAATCAAGTCTGTTGAAGGTACCCAAGCGCCAGTTAAAACCGAAACCACTAGCCAAACTGATACCACTAAAAATGGTGTTAGGACCGGCACAGTGCGTTTTTATGGTGTTAGAACTGGCACCGTTCGCTTTTAAGGATGAGGCATCAAAATCAGTGCTTTTTTACTGAATTGACCTAAAAAAAGAGAGCCTATGCTCTCTTTTTCATTTCAACTACCTTGCTTAATAACACTACGCTAACCATAAAACGCTTTGAAGCCCTCGAGATTTGACTAAAGCTATTCGTTGATGTGCTTTGAATAAAGGGAATATCATCGGCCCTAATACCAAACCCGCTGCAGCCCAATTCTTAGCTTGCAGACCGCTTTTATAGGCTTGCACATAGTACAAACCACTACATAGTATTGAACAACAGAAATAGGCGATCAATTTTTTCTCTCTACGGCAAACTATTGCCGAAATTGACATAAGTAACAAAAATTTACCGCGTGTTTGGAGTTGAGGCTTGCCTCTGAACTCAAAACACGCAGAGTTTTCTGATCAATAAAAACGTGATCCAGATGCTTGCATATTTTTTAAACACTGGGCAGGTGCGAATTTATCACCATACAAACCTTGATAATGTTCCAACCTAGCAACCACATGATCGATACCTAGACTATGCATGTAACGGAACGGTCCACCTAAAAATGGGGGGAAACCAATACCAAAGATAGCGCCGATATCACCGTCTCTGGCGTTACGAATTACGCCTTCATCCAAACACATGGCGGCTTCGTTGAGCATGGTTAATACACAACGTTCTGCCATTTGTGCCTGGCTTGTTTTCGCGCTCGGAGTGATACCAAGTAGACTATAAATTGACTCATCAACGGTTTTACCCGGTTTCTTACCGGTGTACAGATAAAAGCCCTTTTTATTCTTTTTGCCTTTGCGCTCATCCGCCAATACCTTGCCAAATGCCTCAGGAGCCGAGAATCGATCACCAAATTGCGCTTGTAAGATAGGGATGATTTTAGTACCCACATCGATTCCCACTTCATCTAACAACTTAATCGGTCCAACGGGAAAGCCAAATTTAACTAAGGCCTTATCAATTTGCTCAATAGGCTCTCCGCTTAAAATCAACTCGGCGGCTTGGTTCATATAGGGCGCTAAAATTCTGTTTACATAAAAACCGGCCCCATCTTTTACTACAATGGGTGTTTTCCCTTGACGTTTAGCTAGGTCAACGGTGGTTGAAATGGTCAGGTCAGAGGTTGTTTCATGGGCAATAACTTCTGCCAAGGGCATTTTGTCTACAGGAGAAAAATAATGCAGACCAATAACTTGTTCGGGACGCGCCGCTTTAGCTGCGATTTGGCCAATAGGGATAGAAGAGGTATTTGAAGCAAAAATAGTATGTTCAGCACAGTTTTGTTCAATCTCCGCCACCATTTGTTGTTTTAGACCTAAGTCTTCAAATACTGCTTCAATCACCACATCGACATCGGCATAACCTGAATAGTCGACGGTGCCGGTTAGCAGAGCAAGTTGTTTTTGCATGTGTGACTTGCTCATAAAACGGCGCTTAACTTTTTTATTCAACAGGTCATAACTGTACTTAATGGCGTTAGCAATACCTTCAGAGCGAATGTCTTTAATACGTGCCGGCAATCCTGCTTTAGTTGCAGTTACAAAGGCAATACCACCGCCCATTAAGCCGCCACCAAGCACACCAATTTTTGCAAGTTTGGCTGGTGCAACACCTTGCACACCCGTCTCTTTTTTCATTTCTGTGGTCGCAAAAAACAAACTTCTTAATGAAGCAGATTCGGCCGTCATAACCAGCTTGCCAAAATTTCGCGCTTCGACTTGCAAGCCTTTTTTCATCCCCTGCTTTAAACCGGTTTCGATACAGTCAATAATCAAATCAGGCGAGGGATAGTTGCCTTGCGTCTTACTTGCAGTTTGTTTACGAGCTTGACTAAACATAAGGTTGCGACCAACTGGGGTTTGTTCCAAAAACTTTCCCATCAGGTCAAGTTTAGGTTTAAGGCGTTTGGGTTTTGACTTTTTAGCCAGCTCGATGGCCACGTCCAATAGTATGGTTTCCGGTACCATGTCATCAACAATGCCATACTTGAGCGCTTGTTTAGCGCGCACAGACGCCCCCGTTAGCATCATTTTCATTGCCTGTTGCACACTGATTAGTTTTGGCAGTCTTTGCGTGCCGCCACTTCCAGGCAATAGACCAAGCTGTACTTCAGGTAAGCCTAATTGAGTCTTATCACTGTCACTACAAACCCGATAATGACAGGCCAAGGCTAATTCTAAACCACCGCCGAGAGCCGGCCCATGTATCGCGGCAACAAAGGTTTGTGGCATATCTTCAATCCGCTGAAACATGGCTTGTCCACCCGCTGCGATAGACTCTGCATCCTCAGCACTTTGACAAGCAGCTAGCATACTAATATCAGCACCTGCGACAAATGAATTACGCTTGCCACTAATCACCACCACACCTTTAATGCTTTTATCTGCATTAATTTGCTGCAATACATTTTCGATTTGTGCAGCAAATTCTACCTTTAGTGTGTTCATTGACTCACCAACAACATCCATAGTTACTATGGCAACACCGTCTTCGCGAGTTTCTAGCGTAAATGCACTAGTTTGTTCTAGTTTCTGATTTTGTTCAGTCATTGCCTTTTCCTTATTCTGTTTCAACGATCATAGCTGCGGCCAAACCACCTGCGGCACAGGCGGTTAATAAACCCGTTCCACCACCACGACGATTCAATTCATTTAACATTTGCGTGATCATACGTGTACCGGTTGCAGCAAAAGGATGGCCATAAGCTAATGAACTTCCCATTACATTGAATTTGTTCATGTCGATTTCACCGGTTGCCTTTTTACGCCCCAATTTCTCTTGGGCAAATTTATCACTGGCAAACATTTTTAAGTTGGCTAAGGTCTGGGCAGCAAAGGCTTCATGCATTTCGATTAGGGTAATGTCTTGTAAGGTCATTCCAGCTCTATCTAAGGCCATTGGCGTAGCATAAGAAGGTCCCATCAACATATCTTCCCATACATCAATTGCGGCCCAAGCATAACTTTTCAGATAACCTAATGGCTTATAACCCAGCGCCTTGGCCTTGCTTTCAGTCATCATGATAATGGCTGAGGCGCCATCTGTTAGTGGAGTGGCATTGGCTGCAGTAACGGTTCCGTGCTTTTTATCAAATACTGGGCGTAACTTTGCATAACCCTCGAGGGTAGAATCAAAACGCACATTATTGTCGCGTTCCAACGCGCCTTTATAAGGTTCCGCATAGGCGGTCATAACTTCATTGGCTAATTTACCTTCATTCCAGCTTTGGGCCGCTAGAGTGTGTGAACGGTGAGCCAATTCATCTTGCGCTTGACGACTAATTTGGTGTTTTTTGGCCATTTGCTCCGCCGTCTGCCCCATAGACAAACCAGTAGAATATTCGGCCACCGCCGGCGGAACAGGAAACAGGTCTTTCACGCCCAGTTTTTTGAGTACCTGCCACTTTTGCCCTAAGGTTTTGGTTTTCTGCAAATCCGTTAAAGCACGAGCCAAATTTTTTGACACGCCAATTGGTGATACGGAAGTTGAGTCAGCGCCGCCGGCGACACCAACACTAATATTGCCGGCCATCATTGATTCAGCAATACTGACGGTAGATTGAAAACTGGTCGCACAAGCCCGAGACACACTGAAGGCATCGGTATGTACATTCATGCCCGTTCCTAACACTATTTCTCGCGCAATATTGGGAGCTTCAGGCATTTGCACTACTTGGCCGTAGACTAACTGCTCGACTTCTAGTGGCGAAAGATTGTGGCGCACTAGCATTTCGTTGACCACCATTTTACCCAAATCTACTGCGGGAACCCCATGAAAATAACTTGCCATTTTGGCAAACGGAGTTCGTAAACCAGCAACTATCGCAATGCGGTCGCCCTGTCTGGTGGTGACATTTTGCTTTGTTGTCATGCTCTGCCCTCTTAATTTAGTGGTCTGACCTGTTGTGTCTGTGGATTGTACAGGGATAACTTTAGTTGTTCAAGCTAGCCTAAATAGCCTTAAATTTAGCACAGCAAAAGTCTATTGCACTGAGAATAAGTATTACGGTTTATCTTTACCTGTTGCTCTTATCCTAGTGCAACGGTTGATCATCCTCAAACAAGTCAATAAACCTCTAATTTAAGTGCAAGGATTGCCACTAGGCTAATTCAGATCAACGAGTGGGTTGGCGCATAGGCTAAAAGTATAATTCTGATTACATTATGACTTTGTAACATTGTTTTTCAGAAGGGGAACCCTATATAGGTTAGCATTGTCATTAGTGCACCTTATTACATTAAGGTGTGGTTATTTAGAATTAGTTTACATAATTTCCCAGTCATCAGAAGGAAGTAATAGCAAACATGGCACGAGCTCAGTTTTCACAATTGCAAGCCTACCTCGATACTCAGGTAGTGGGTCAACAAACCTTGACACAAAATATCCTTATCGCTTTATTAGCTGATGGGCATTTATTAGTTGAAGGCCCGCCTGGATTAGCCAAAACCCGGGCAGTTAATGCACTGGCTAAAGGCGTAGAAGGCGATTTTCATCGGGTGCAATTTACCCCTGATTTACTTCCCGCCGACTTGACAGGTACAGACATTTATCGACCAGAAAATGGCAGTTTTGTATTTCAGCAAGGCCCGCTATTTCACAATCTAGTGTTAGCCGATGAAATAAACCGTGCCCCTGCAAAAGTGCAATCAGCATTGCTTGAGGCAATGGCAGAAAGACAAATTACCGTGGGTAATAAAACCTATGCCTTACCTGAATTATTTCTCGTGATGGCAACCCAAAACCCGATCGAACAAGAAGGTACCTATCCTCTACCAGAAGCACAACTTGACCGTTTTTTGATGCATTTGGAAATTGACTATCCTGGTGCTGAAACTGAACTTGAAATATTGCGTTTAACCCGTGATGAGGCGCTTCATGCCAATAAGGTCGAAGCACCAAACTTAAGCCAAGTGGATATATTTAAAGCACGCCAAGAATTGTTAAAAATTCATTTAGACGAAGGTTTAGAAAAATATTTAGTCCAACTTATTATTGCCACCCGTCAACCTGAAAAATTTGATGCTGATTTGGCTAATTGGATAGAGTTCGGCGCTAGTCCACGAGCAACTATTGCATTGGACAAATGTGCGCGTGCCCATGCATGGTTAATGGGACGTGATTTTGTTGGACCAGATAATATTCAAGCAGTTTTCCACAATGTATTACGTCATCGATTGATCCTCAGTTATGAAGCAGAAGCTGAGGGAATCAGTCGTAACCAAGTGCTGGATAAAATTTTGCAATTAGTCGCAGTTCCTTAGTAAAACGAGAAAGGCATAGCGATGTTGGATGTTGAAAATTGGTTGCGAGCTCATCATAGCGATGGCATCAATCTGAATATACGAGAATTGATTCACTACCAAGGAAAAACCGGCCTAGTCAATCTATCTCCACGTAAAACCGTGCAAGCCAAATTGGCTGGTGCTTATTTGGCCAAAACCAAAGGCCGCGGTATGGAGTTTGACGAGGCTCGTCATTACCAAGCAGGCGATGATATTCGTGCTATTGATTGGCGAGTAACCGCCAGAACCGGTAAAACCCATACAAAAATCTATCGCGAAGAAAAAGAACGGCCGGTGTTTATTTTAGCTGACTTGTCTTCCAGCATGCAGTTTGGCACGCAATTAATGTTTAAATCAGTTCAAACTGCCCATTTAAGCGCTTTACTCGCTTGGGCGGCCCGCAAACGCGGTGATCGTGTGGGCGGCTTGATCTTCAACCAATATCAACATATTGAATGTAAGCCACTGACACGCCAAAAGGCAGTACTTTCTTTTTTAAACAGCTTAATCAAAGTGCAAACGCAATCAGTCAGCGGGCAACAAAATCAAACATCGCGAATATCTAACGAAAATGAAGGTGTAACCTTTGCCGATGCATGTGCACGCTTACGCCGATTGGCTCATCCGGGTAGTTTGATCTTTTTACTCAGCGATTTTAGCCAACTCAATGCCTTGGCAACACAACATATTTCTCAGTTAAGTAGACATTGCGAGGTAATTGCTTATCCCATCAGTGATCCCTTTGAACATGAATTACCCAAAGTTAAAATGAGCCAGAAAGTGGCGTTGACTGATGGCATTAATCAACAAAATTTGATGCTGGGAGAAAAAGACACTGAATCTCAATACAATGCGCAACATCATGCTTATTTTGCCAATATAGAACATGTACTCAAACAGTGTAAGGCTAAAGTTGTGTCTGTCAGTGCCGGCGTACCCCTAGAACAACAACTCAATCAGTTTATGCGGACAACCTTATGAACAACCCATTGGCTGAATTAAAAGATATTCATACACCTGATGGTATCAGTCTCTGGCCTCCCGCCTATGGTTGGTGGCTGCTTACTTTCATCTTAATAGCATTCTTGGTATGGCTTAGCAGATTCATCTACCAACGCCATCAACAGGGCTTGGCTAAACGACAAGCTATGCAAGAACTAAAAAATCTTACTGCTGATTCATCCGCTTGGCGCGTAGACTTAAACAGCCTGTTGAAACGTTTATTACTGACTTATCAGCCTAGCCTATCGGTGCAGCAGCTCCATGGTGAGCAATTCTCCCGTCTACTCACTGAAGCTTTACCTCCATCTATGCAAGCAAGTTTTCAATTACAGATGAGCAAATTTCAACAAGGTTTATATCAATTATCGACGACGACTGAGGATGACTTTACCAGTAATAAGAATCTGATTATGCAGTGGATCAAAGCAGCCAAGTTGAATAATAAAAAAGTAAAACAACGTTTAAGTGCTTATTGCGAGCAACATGGCAATAGGCAGCAAGGAGCGGAGCATGTTTGAATTCGCTTGGCTTTGGGTCTTTATTGCCCTGCCCTTACCCCTTCTTTTTTACTGGTTGCCCGCGCGGGCAGAAGTACAGCCAGCCGCTTTAAAAGTGCCTCATCTAATGCAAGGTTTGAGCGTAAGTCAAAGCAAGAAAAAATCCAATAAAGTAAGACTCATTGTTGCTACGGTTGCTTGGTGTGCCCTTGTTATCGCTGCCGCGAGGCCGCAATGGCTCGGCGAACCGGTCAATATTCCAGCCGAGGGGCGCGACCTGATGATAGCGGTTGATTTGTCTGGCAGTATGAAGATGGAAGATATGGAGATTAATGGCCGTCAAGTCGACCGACTCAGAATGATTAAATATGTGCTTAGCGATTTCATTGAGCGCCGAGTAGGTGATCGCTTGGGTTTGATCTTATTTGCCGATACCGCCTATTTACAGGCACCGCTTACCTACGACCGAGAAACGGTAAATCAATTACTGAACGAATCGTTAATTGGACTGGTGGGAGAACAAACTGCTATAGGCGATGCGATAGGTCTAGCCATTAAGCGGTTTAATGCAAAAGAAGAGTCAAATAAA
>TARA_R110002167_G_scaffold3445_1_pt1 | contig 14018 bp, 19 predicted proteins | sample TARA_R110002167 | Tara Oceans TARA_R110002167 (sample SAMEA4398238) | marine metagenome | biome: Polar Biome; feature: [MES] marine water layer (ENVO:01000295) within the mesopelagic zone...; material: water (ENVO:00002006), including particulate matter (ENVO:01000060) such as...... | reverse complement strand
GCCAATCTGAATGAACTTTTCAATATTGTGCTTTCTTGCTGCCTCTAATAGATTAAATGTTCCGACAATATTACTCTGAATAAAAACTCCCGGAGATTTAATGCTGTTGTCAACATGACTTTCCGCTGCAAAGTTTACGATTGCGTCAAACGGGCCATATAGCTGATTAATCTCATCAAATACTGCGCCGAAGTCTTCTCTTGCAATATCCATTTCAAAGTGTTCTGCGCAAAAACTAGCAGCCTCTTTGTCTGAAGCGTATCCCATTTTGTCGATTCCGACAATCTGGTGTTGTTTATGGTACATTCGTACAAAATTCTGGCCTATGAATCCACAGTGGCCTGTTACTAATAATTTCATTATTCAGTCTCCTTTTTAAAAATGCGGCCTGCTACTTCTCCACGAGACTCAAATGTTCCCATGTCAGACCAATAATCCTCATACATTGTGTAGGACAAATCATCGTCCTCCATATAGAATTTTAACACATCTGTAATCTCTAGTTCTCCCCGCTCAGATGGGCTGATCTTGTCGATATAGTCCCACAACTTGTGATCAAACATATAGAAGCCAAGGACAGCCAAATTAGATTTGGGCTCGGTAGGCTTCTCCTCCAGTGACACAACCTTTTCATTTTCTACTTCTGCGACCCCGAAGTCCCATGGCTTATCCACTTCTTTCAGGAGAACGCATGCGCCGCTATCGTTGGCGCGCCTCCAGTGTTTGTACTGCGCCTTCATATTGCCTTCAAAATAGTTGTCTCCTAAAATTACAATACATTTTTCTTTTCTTGTCATAAATGGTTCAGCCAACTTAAGTGCGTCTGCGATGCCTCCACTTCCCTCTTGGTAGGTGTAATACAACCTTGAAACACCATGGTTTTTACCGTTTTTTAGGAGCTCCAAAAACGTGCCCGGACGTTGGCCACCCGTTATTAAAATTACATCTTTTATGCCTAGGTTGACTAAGGCCTGTAGTGGATACTCAATCATTCTGCGATCATATACTGGTAGTAAATGTTTGTTGTCAATCTCTGTTAGTGGCCGTAGACGGCTACCAGTGCCGCCGGCTAATATTATGCCTTTCATTATAAAACTCCTTTATTGATTTTTTTTACTCTACTAATAATATATTCGATCTGATCGTCTGTAAGGCGCTCGTTCATTGGCAAACTTACAGTTGTTAGCTCTACTTGTTCCGAACGTGGACAATCAAAATAGTTATCTCCCGCATATACTTTATGGAGATGCATGGCTTCATAGTGTTTGCCGCAAATAATTCCTTGTTCTTTCATTTTATAAATAAATCTGTTATTGTCTGAAACTTTTATGCGATACAAATGTCTGCTCGTATTATTATACCCTAGCTGATTATTGTAGGCGCTAGCTATCCTTTCTAATGATTCCATCTTATCTTCGAAAACTTTAAAGTTTTTTGCTACAATTTCTGCCTGTATCGAGTTAAGGTACATTTTGTAGCCGGGAAAAATAATACTTCTATCCCAATTGTCACTAGCATAACTCATACCATTAAGGACTGCCTGCCTAAACCATTCAATTTTGTCTGGGTCATCTGACACGATTAGGCCGCCGTCTGATCCGCCCAAGGGTTTTGTTGGGTAAAAGCTAAAAAACATCAAATCTTGAGGATTGCATTCTTTTTTAAATTGATTTTTTTCTAGTTTTTGGGCGGAGTCTACTACCTTATAATCCCCAAAATCATGCAAAACATATGAATTCCCAACCCAATCAACATTGTCGACAAAATTAATCTTGTTCCCGCTAGTGTGTATGGCATTTAACACTACCGGAGGTATAATGCTGGGTATATTGATTGTTGTTCTTTTTTCCAAGAGTGATAGAAAGATTGCGTTCGTAGCACTACTAATAGAACAAGCATATTTTGCTCCAACATATTTTTTTAATGTATTTTCCAAATCTGTCACATTTTGATCATGCAGCAGGTTTGAAAAATTAGACGTGTCGACACAGTGATTATTGATATTAAATAAACTTATCATGGCGTTTTTTCCTTCCTCATGTGAAGCCTACAGACTTTTCTTTCTTGATTGTCTTTCACTTTTCCTCCCATATGAAAGAGATCAGTGTTAAACACTATTAAAGTTCCGGCTGGTCCAAATATCGGAGTCACTTGTGATTGTATTTCGGAATATATCTCTGGATAATCTCGCTCTATTTGGTTTCTTTGAAACTCATAAGGCTTGTGAAGTTCTTGGGATCTAAGTTTTTGGCCTAGGCGGTGCGAGCGTGGCGCCACGCAGAGGGGGCCATTGGCGTGACTCATCACATCAGTTAAGTAATAAAAATATTTAAATGTCCATATCCTATCAAAATGAAGATATCCATTCCTCTCCAAACCATATGCGTCTGTGAATTCATGGGAAATAAATATTTCAGTAAAGTTGCAGCCGGTTGGAAAAACTTTATCCTTGGCATTTTTTAGTTGAGGTGTTGTAAAGGATTTATAAATGCCCGTATTAATATCTCTGTTAGCTTCCAGAGCCCCTATCCTAAGCGCTTTTCCAAAATTATATTTTTCAGCACTCGTTGTTTGCAACAATAACTTATTGCAATTATCTTGAAGTTCCTGTAGGGCTTTGTCCTCAAGGTACCTTTCTGCAACAAAGTAGCCATTTTTTATTAAATCTTTAATAATTTCATACACCTATAACATCTTTATTATTATAACCTTATTTTATCTATTTGTCAAGAATATTTCTAATTTACTCTAGAATCAAGGACAGTTGCTTAGAAAATCTTTTAGAAGTTCGAGCTCCTCTTGTGCAGTGGGACCCTCAATATTATTTGTATCTAATATAGCAGGCTCAGCGGGGGCGCCACCGATAGTCTTTAAAATAAGACGTATTCTACTATTTTCTACTTTCTGTTCTTTACAAGCTGATATCTCCCTCGCCAAAAGATCTTTTAAGTTTGGTAATTTTGTCATATATCCATCCGCGAATATCTCTCTCGCCTCCAAAAGAGGAATACCGTCATAATAGTGAATAAGGGTACCGCACAAATCCATTAGACCTACAAAATCCTCTCTCCAGTATTCCGCCATGATCCATTGATCTTGCGGCGGAAAGTGCGTTGCTCCGACGCTCGCAGTTGATCCCTGATGGAGAAGATGGAGACCATCCACCTGCCTAGCGCCCTTGCCCCAAACAACACTCAAGAAGCTTTCCGCCTGATGCGCAAATCTGTAATTTGTAAAATCTATAATCTCTATTAGTTTATATGTCATTTGCACATTTTTAGATCTGCGGACATTGTGGTAATTACTGTGAAACCTAGAACATTGATCGAGTAGGCGGGCGTGTACAGTATCTGCCGTTACTGGATTGGGGTATTCCGTATACATTTCACCAGTAATGGAGGGCTGGCCATACACGCCATGAGCGACATGGAGATCATATTTTTTACCTCTGGCTGTATTATAGTCAGGATTTTGATTTAAAAAACTAATACATTTTTGAATTGTTTCTGTTATAAAAAAGTCGTCATTGTCATGTAGAAGTACATAGGGAGTCTTAAGGGTCATTGTCGCCGCGGCCATCTTAGAATGAAAGTCGCCCAATGTCTCGTCGTAGGGATATCGTAAATAATCATACTTTAGATTAGGAAGATTACTTTTGTCTTTAAGAAAATTTTCTATATATGGACTATTTCCGCCATCAGCGAATATTACCCGGAAGGGAGTACTTATGTGATTTAAATATTTAGATATGCGAACAGTGTACTCATCACGACCCTTAAGCGGAATTAACACTGTTAATATTTCTTCGCTAGAACTCATTTGCACTCCTCATAATATCCGCCTATGGAAAACGGAACTTTAGTGTTAATAGTCAGATGATCGCTGTCAAAGTACCTTATTTTTGGTATTACCCTAAAATCTACACTAACTCTGGTTGTTTTTGTTTTATTCATCTTATTGCCGTGCTTTAAGTCTAGGCCATTCCATTCATAAGCTTCTCCGTAGTTAGCTATCATTGGCTTAAAATCTCCCTTATCTTCTTCTGTTTCGACCCATATTGTATTTGTTCCATGCGCGGTCGTTAGTGGCAAAAAATAGTTAATCTCTCTTACTCTACTGCACCAATCCGAGTCTCGATATTTTTTATCTTTATGCCACTCTCCTACTGCTACATTACTGGGAAAGTGGACTCGAAACGTTGGTATCTTTTGGTAAACTACAGGACCATCATATCTTGGCCGGACACACTCTTGGATAAATAATTTATACTGTTCAAGAAAATCTCCCATATTGTTATAAAATTTCTTATGATATAAAGTGCTTTGATCTTTCGACCGCGGAAACAACTGATAGTTAGGAAAGTCAGATTCAAGATGTATCTTGTTTAACGAGCTTACATCTAAAACTTCTCTTACTATTTCTTCAAAATTGTATTTATGCTTGTCGTATGTAAATTTATTCATAAAATTCATACCATTGCTTGGCGTCTTCTGCTGTCTCTATTTTATAGCCTAAATAAATCAAGGAGTATGTAAATGGAACTTCGCCGGCTAGACAATGCAATCTAGTATGCTTGTTATATAAAGATATTTTTTCAGCAGTCAATTCTTCCAAGTTCAGGCCTTTTTTAGAAAAGTGTGCCAATTCGCCAGAGTACTTTAAGGCCTCTAGTTTACCATCATCATATACATGGCGAAATGCAACAGGAATAGTTTCTTCCATATATTTCCTATGGGTGCACCCTCCTCCTCCGTGGGCATGGGGTGTTCGATGGCGGCCTATGTCTGGGCGCCCTATGCCAATAGAGGCTATGAATGCAACATTGTCATCCCTATTAAGCTGCTCCAGATAAGACCTTGCGTAACCATTTTTAGAAAAATACATATCATCCTCGCTAAAAATCCAATACTCATACTCATCCTTATATTTTTTAAATGCTGCATTGTAAGCACCAAAACTTCGGCCCCAGTTTTCTCTGTTAATGATTTTAAATACTCCATTCTTCGTGGGAGTACCATTTAACTCTGCTAGGTAGTTTTTTCCGGACTCGTATCCAGAATCATTATTGACTATAATTGTATCCATTGGCGCGCCGGCGTCAACTTCTTGCTCCTTTTTAACTATAAATTTAATCATTTCCAAAACAGATTCTGGAGATCCTAAATTTTGTCCGTGTTCATACCATGCTTCCGATTTCCTCACCTCTCTTTCTACGAAGCATGTTGCGATTACTTTTGCTATTTTTTCTGTGCTATTCATTTAGAAGTCTCTTCATTTTATCTATATTCATATAAGGGTTTGGTGCGACTTTCACATCACTAATATCTTTAAGTGATATTTTGTCTATATTCGGATCGTGTTCTTTCACAAAATCATAAATATATCTGGGTTCTCCTCCGACATTAATCACTCCCTTGAAATCAAGCAGTCTTAAAACTAGTTTTGCAGCTGCGTCATTATAAATCATATTCTTTTTAACATCAACGAAGGCTTTCGGGTGTGGAAACGGCTTATCGCTCATAGACATTCTTAAGATAAGCGCTCCTTCGCAAAGTTGCGCTGCACATTCTCCGCCTAGTTTTGACCAAGCATATTCGTTAAATGGCCTTACTGGATCTTCTTCTTTGTATTCTCCGGATGTTCCGGGATAAACATAGTCAGTAGAAAGATAGACTAGCTTAGTATTATGCTTTATACACATCAGAGCAACATTTGAGGTTCCAATTATGTTTGTCTGAATGCTCAGTGAAGGGTCGATTATGTGTTTAACCATAGGCCGTGTCATTGCCGCGGCATGTAAAAATATATCCGGATTGTTCTCTATAAAATACTTCTCTATTTCATCAATATTTGATATATCCATCTCCGAACGAGATGGAGCTATGATCTCATAGTTATTATTATACCTCAAGATCTGCTGTGCGAATTTACCGGTGCCTCCAGACATCAGGACCTTTTTCATTTAAACTCCAAATCATGTCTAAACTTAGCTTTAACTCTGGCCGTTTTTCTATCTTCTCCTGACATCTCTGACCAATACATGACTCCCAAAGTTTTTCTATCAAATCCTTTAGTTATTTCCGGTAATCCGTGCCATGAGTTACTTGAACATTTAAATATGTTCAGCCTATTAAACTTATAAGGTATTCTAGTGTGGCATTTTTTTCCATCATGTAAAAGCAAATCAAAGGACGAATCGTATTTTTCTGATATGCAAAGTACTGCACTATATTCTCTCTTCCAATTTATATGAGCGCCGTGAACATCGGCATCAACATGCATGCCTAAATGCCCCCCTTCCCCTGATGAGTTAGGGGTCAGCATCATGCCTCCACCATAGTGTTCAACGTCAGGGAAAGCAGCGTTAGTTAACTTATCAAACGCCATATTGGGATCAAAGTAAGTGGCGATATAATCCATAACTAATAGGGCAGGCGGTGTAGCATACTGTCGACCATATTTAGTACAATATTGAACTTGGCCGGAAGAATGATCGCCATACTTGATCCAATTGTGCTCGGGGCTTGTCTCGAAGCTAGCGGCCGCGGCTCGGACCAAAGACTCATTTGGAATAAAGTTATCTATTGAGATGGATGGAAAAGGGCTATCTATTTTATTAATTTTTTTCTCTGTCACTTAGTTCTCCAAGCAACATAGCTATCATAGTCCCTAATATAATCGGATTTATTAAACTTTGTATTACAATATACTAACAGTATTGCACCTTCAGTGCAATACTGTTCTTCTGCCCAAATGCCGGTTGGAACATAGATTGCTTTCGTTGGGTCATCCAAAAGATAGCTAACTTGATCTTTTTCGTCTCGGCATGTTACCTTGCACTCACCCCTCAAGCATATTAATACCTGCTCTGTTTTTTTATGTGCGTGTTTGCCGCGGATAACATTGACGGGAGCATCATAAACATAGAAAGACCTCTTTATTTGAAAGGGAATATCTTGTTTCGATTCTAAAGGAACTAAATTACCTTTCCCGTCCTCCGGAAAGCACCTAAGACTGAAGTATTCGACCATATCGAGCGTGTTCATGACTTGAGCCTTATCATTTGTTTTCAGTACCCCAGTCTTCCCCAAAAGAACCAACCGATGCTCGATGTTCGTCTTCAGGATTATATTTATGAGTTAAGTGATATAATAAAATAGAATCTTGTTCGACGGCCTTGTATCCATGGTATATTCCTGTTGGTATCTTCAAAACACTGAAGTTCTTGTCGGATATATATTCCCACTTAACTTCATAGGTGCCATCCTCTTGAGGGATAGCCAGACCAACTTTAAAAGCTCCCTTGAGGCATACCCAGTAGTCGGTTTGTATCTCGTGTTTATGCCATGCCACAACGTGGTCGGAAGAGTGAACATATGAGACATTAAGTTGACCGCCAGAATCTTCAAATATGTTTAAAAGCCTCTGGGCCCTGTCGTCTTCATGATATTGTATATCTTTAAATGAATGACTCATCGTGTGTTCCTTCTTGTGGAAACTTTCACTTCTTAACCTCTACAAGAAAAGCAATGTAATCGCCGAAATGTGTTCTATACATTCGGTTTTTGCTTTCTTGATGATATTCTAACAAAGCTTCTTGTTCTCCGCAAATGTCTGGTGGTGGTGGGCAAAACCCAGAATCAGTGACGACCAAACAGCCATCAGAAAAAAATTGCTTTAGATTATCAATCCCAGACTTAGAGGCACCATAAATGTTGCAATCGACATAGAGCATAGATATTTTTCCACTCTTTGGTACAAAGTTCTTAGTGGTTTCTTTTACGTCTCCTTTAGTTATCTCTGTCGTATCTTCAAAGCCAGAATTTATCATCTTATCTTTAATAATATTTTCATCGACATTCCATCTTTTTGAATTTTGATTATCCAGCAGGCCTTCCATCAATCCGGGATGGAATCTATCTTTAGTCTCCGACATGTCGCTCTCGGTATAGCCGGCGAATGTATCAAATCCATAGACCATATTGGATCTATTATATTTCTTTAGCGTATCTGCGAATATATGAGTGTTCTTTCCCGTACCACATCCCAATTCTACAATATCGCCCTCTACATTATTTAAGATCAGGTGTTCCACAAGGGCGCGTTGGGCCTCCTCTATACTTAGCGTATAATGCCTAGTGCAGCTTAACATGTCTTCTCTTGTATCTACTTCGCTTAATTTTATCATATGATCCTCACACGAGGGATATGGGTGATAAACCTACCACCATTTCTTAAGAACCCCTCTTCTTTGGTTAAAATTTCTTTTTTGTAATTCCAAGCGCCCAAAAAGGCAACATCTACTGTATCATCGAACCCACTATGAGGCGGTATAACTGGGATGTGCATACCAGGCGATAGCTTTCCTTGCTTGGCTTCGGTGGTGTCCACAATATAATCGATGAGGTCCGGACCAATACCACAGTAGTTGAACACTGTTGTTGATTTAGAGGTGGCGCCGTAGCTAACGACTTTTCTTCCTTCCTTTTTCATATTGGTTAAAAGCTCTACTAAAGCATCTTTCGATGTCGCGACTTTCTTGGCAAACTTTTCGTAGGTTGCAAGTTCTTGTATTCCGTACTCTTGCTCAAGTGATAGATTTTCCAAAACACTATTTTCTACTTTTCTAGTTCCTAACTTACACGCATAGATTCGATTAGAGCCACCATGGACAACTAGGTTTTCAACCCTAAATATTTCCAGCCCATTCCGGTTCATCAAATTCTGTAAAGCTGTAACCGAAAAAACATGTGCATGCTCATCATAGATTTGATCATAAGAGATGCGTTCGAGCATCTTAAGCAATGATGGATCTTCAAAGACGAAAATTCCATCATCGATGAGGCATTTATTTATCGCACTGAATGCTTCGTCTAAGTTTTGCATATGGCACACACAATTAGAGGAGGAAATCAAGTCTCTCTTGCCATGGTTTTGAATAATTTGTTCGGCAACCTCTAGGTTCCAAAACTTATCATATGTTTTATATCCAATAGAGTTAGTAATTTTTGCGAAATTGCCACAAGGCTCAATAGCGACAGTTGTATCCGAACTAAAGTTTTTTATGAACACACCATCATTACTTCCGATTTCCATAACTTGCTTTGGAGAAAACTCTTCTTTTAATACAGTAGCGTAATCTTTGAAGTGTTTTTGCATTGTTTTCGAATTAGATGAACAGTATACATAAGAATCATTAAACATCAGTTCTGGTCTTACAAATTCCCCTAGGGAAACAAGCTTTGTCTCATCATCAAACTCAACTGTTAAATTAAACTTGTATTCTTCCTCGTCTAGGCTGGAAAGAAAGTTATTTGCGATTGGCTGCATACCCAAATCTAAAAAAGTGTGTTTCACTTTGTATCCTTTAAAATCTGTTCTGCATATTCAATATCAAATATATCATCAATATCAACCGATCTTTCCCTAGGCAACATAACACCTTTTGTATTGCCTGTAAAAAAGTTTTTGTGTTTTAATATTTCATCCCATCGGCCCATATAAAATGCGCCAGATGGTTTGTAATACTTTTTAATAAATTTACTATTTGTCAAGCCACACTCCAAGTTGTCAAATACTGGAAGTACCCAGTTGTCTTTAACAACGCATGCCAACTGAATGGTCTCTGGTATTTGGGTCATACTTACAACAAAATCAACCCCTTTCGCATTAAACATCGATACACCTTTCTGGATATCTTCTGCCGTTACAAAAGGACAAGTTGGCAGGAAATATGAAAATATATCATATTCCTGTTTTTCATTCTCCATTAGATTGACCATGGCATCGAGTGCTGTGCTTCGAACAGTTGCATGCTCAGGGGGCCGAATGTGTCTCACTACAGGCAGATCTGAAACCTCTTTGAAGATATCTTCACTGTCTGTTGATATCATTACAGTATCAAAACAGCCAGAGGCCAATGCGGCCTCGGCCGACCACCTAATTAATGGCTTTCCGCCGAGAGGATATATGTTTTTTCCTTTCAATCTTGTCGATCCGGCGCGGGCTGGAATAACTGCTAATCTTCTCACTTCAACCTCTCTATTAATCAATATACTCTGTATTGGATGATATATTTTTCATTATTTCTACAATCTTGTCATGATCTTCTTGGGGAAGCTGCATCAATGGCAATCTCTCTTGTCTGCTCATTATGCCTAAAGATTCCATCGATGATTTGATTCCCAAGTGCCACCCAAAAGTATTCTTGATCTCGGCAAATGGTCTCTCAACTGTCTCTAAAATATGCTCACAAGCTTTCATGTTCCCATTCATATAGTGGTTATAAAAATCAATCTCTGATTTTGGAGAAAAACATCCAACACCCGATAACCAAGCTTGACACTCAGGGGCAAACTTTGACCACTGATTCATGCCGTCTCCAGATACAATAATTGCTAATCGATCTTTTAACAAAGAAACTACCTTGTCAGTATAGTCATCTTCTTTAGCATCTTCTTTGATGGCAATAACGTTTTCTAGATTTGCTATTCTGTCCAGCAATGAGAGTGGCCACTTGATGGTACCGGGCTGGCCGGGGATGCCATTATTTAACGGCATTTCGTGAATAAGAATTCCAATGTTACAATTCTCTGACACTTTTTTGTAGTGCTGATAGACCTGCTCTTCGAAGTATACTTTCTCGCGAAAAATCAGACTAATGATGTCTGCGCCAACAGTCTCTGCATGCTTGGCGAACTCTATTGTTTTTTGTGTAGAACAATGAAGTGGATCTGCGACAATAGTTACGCACTCTGGATCTTTAAAGCTTTTTACTTTTCGTGCTACTGTTTCGTTAACTTGCATTATCTCTTCATCTGAAAGAATGCTGAATCTACTATTATATCCCATAACGTAAAATACTTTAGCGCCGTCTTTGTAAAGAAACTCCACATAGTCACGAAGCGACTCGTGATCCACTTCTTCACCATCATTCATAAAAGGTGTGATGATTGAAAAAATTGGACCTCTTAAATTATCTCTTAAAATATTAAAACTCATTATTCTTACTCCGATTTAAAATAGGCATTGCTGTTAATCGCTTTATCGCATATAAAAAGATCATAATGCGGTTTCCCTAACTTCAAGTCTGTATATTTGACACTCCACGATGTCAGCTGCTCTTTCGTTAGGTCGGTCCAATCAATGCCGGTTGTTGAGCCTCTTGCGGTCCAGTAGACCACTTCATGTCCCTCGTCATACAATATATTAATTTTTTCAATATTTTCTACTATCGGTACCGCTTTGGAGTATTCTCTATTTTCCGGATATTCACATATTGTCTCGTCTATATCAACATAAATAATCATTAATCACCCTTGACTATTCTATAGCTATCAGAATCAAAATGTTGTGTAGAAAACTCAAATAGTTCTGTATCCTCTATGGCGCACATTTGGTGCCGAAGGCCGCGATATATATGAAACCTATCTCCGGGTCCGAGTTCTATTTCCTTAGCTTTTTTTAAGTCATCATCTTCGGAGTATTTAACTAATATCTTTCCCGACTGAACATAAAAGACTTCATCTTTCAGGACATGATAATGCCAAGAGCACTTCTTATCTTTGACAAAGTAAAGTAGCTTTCCGCAATATTCTTCACAATTGACAATCCACTTTTCGAATCCCCATCCTTTTGGGACAAAATTAATCATTTTGTGTCCAGTAGGGGTGGGCCAGTTTTTTTCTAGCTTCAGCTTCTGCTGGATAGATTCTTTTGATTCCGTCTCCTAACGCAGACGTTACGACCCTAATATCTCGTACCAGCTTCCTAAATCCATTAAGACCCAAAGACGCTGCTTGGTCTGAACCATACATGGACCGGTCGATAGTAATATGTCTTTCCAAGCTAGATGCTCCCAAAGCTACCGCCGCTATAGACACTTGTAGTCCCCTTTCATGGCCACTGTAGCCAACGGCGCACTTATATCTTTCTCTTAGGGACTGCATTGTATTTAGATTAGCCTCACCATTATCCATAGGGTAAGAAGAATTGCAATGCATTAATTCAAACGGACATTCATGTTTTGAAAAAATTTCAACTGCCCTGTCGATTTCCTCTATTGTGCTCATGCCGGTGGAGATAAAAGTATATTTTTTTCTCTTGGCTATTTCTTCTAGAAGAGGTTTGACTGTAAGCATTGCGGACGCTATCTTATTATACTTAAGATTATACTTGTCTAAGAATTTGATACTTTCCAGATCCCAGCACGATGCAAACCACTCAATGCCTAACTCCTTACAGTAGGAGTCAATGATATTGTACTGGTCTTCTGAGAACTCAAGTCCTAGTTTTTGTTCCCTGTTCGTGGTACCATATGGACTTTCTCGGGGCCTATCTAAATCTTCTGGCGTGTATACTAACTCTATATTTCTTTTTTGAAACTTTACTGCGTTGCAGCCGGATTCGTGGGCTTCTTTGATTAATTTTTTAGCTAGCTCTAGGCTTCCATTGTGATTGATCCCTACTTCAGCAATAACAAACACATCTTGTACATTCTTCATAAAATGCTCCTTTTCTTATTTATAATATAACACGAACAAACATTTTCGTCAAGCAAATATCTTCATTTCTTTACAACCTTTAAATATTTTTCATCTCTCGTTCGGATAATCAATTTCTGCTCTTCAGTGGCATTATGGCACACACTACAATCTTTCGGTCGGTCTTGGTAGTAATGTGTTCGAGCAACAGGCTGCAAGTCAAACCCGAATAAATCGGGCTTTATACCAGATCCGATGCAAAGCAATATCATAATTGTCCCTACCTGCAAGTTTTGAGGCTCTGTATATCCAAAATTCTGTTTCAGAGCTTCTGCGTGAGGATAACTAAATAAAAACAGTTCATTACTATCGTGCGAGTTATCGCTCTTGTTGAACCAAGGGGCTAAATCAGGGCCCACATACAGAATCCGACTATTTCGCAAATCCCTTACAAAGTTAGGGGGAGAATTAGAATAACCATCTTTAGACGCGTCAACGTTGTCAAAGACATGATTATTTGTAACCCTTAATGTTGTCTTACTCCCCACGTCTTTTTCAAACCCTTCGACTGGGGATCTATTGAACCTTATTATTTCATCATAAGAGTCTATTAGGTTCCCAAAATCAGAACCTGTTAGATTGCCGCTAGAGCCTACAATGGCTACTTTTTTTTGCAGACATAAGTCTGGCGTGACATATGGAATTAAATAATCATTCATTACTCACTCTCTTCTGGTTTTTTTTAATAAGAAAGTTTTTTGGCCGCTATCGTATGTAAAAGAATCAACTTCTAGTTCTATCTCATATCCCGATCTTTCGAATAACACCACAAGGTCGTCATAGTTAATAACTGTTTTTATTGTCATTAGGTTCGCATAAGTTTTATACTCTTGTAAGAAGCTTGGTTCGCTTGTGACTTCTTGTCTGTGAATGATAATATATTTTTTAGCACCTAACAAAACATGAGACAGCACTCTATACCAATCTGGAACTTCACTTATAAAACTGTTCATGAGAACTATATCATACTTACCAATAAAATCATAGTTATCTTCACCTGCTTCGAAGTGAATAAAATCAAGATCCGGGTTTTTTTTGAGTGCGCATTGATCAATGATATGTGGCAGATCCGCTCCAGTATATGAGTAATCAGTAAATGTTGAGCCGGCTTCGGCGATGCCGCAACCTAAATCCAGCAAAGACTCTCCTTCTGCCATTTTAAAGCACTTGTCTAATGCTTCGAAATGATCCGATTGATGCAGAGGCTTAAAACCTGAGTTTATCATTGCGTTTGGCAGTATAGATTTATTGAACCAAGCTGTCTTCATTTTGTAGCTCCTTTTTTATTCGATTTTTTAGTTTTTCTAGATTGGACTCTATAGCCTTCGGGTGTTTTCCCGTAAAAGGTTCAGTGTAACACGGACCTCTGTATTCGGGCTTGAATTCGTGTACTCCTTGGTACTCTTTTTCTAACTGATATCTGTCAAATTCTTCACCCTTCATCCATGGAAGATATATCTTATTGTAATAATCACC
>TARA_R110002167_G_scaffold40199_1_pt1 | contig 14032 bp, 14 predicted proteins | sample TARA_R110002167 | Tara Oceans TARA_R110002167 (sample SAMEA4398238) | marine metagenome | biome: Polar Biome; feature: [MES] marine water layer (ENVO:01000295) within the mesopelagic zone...; material: water (ENVO:00002006), including particulate matter (ENVO:01000060) such as...... | reverse complement strand
GGGATTCAGCTGAGTATGCAGAGTACCGTAGTGTGGATTGTAAACTGGTCTCAATGCCCGAAAGCACCGGCGTATCCTTGCTGGGCGATGTCGGCCTACTGCAGCGGGCGTTTGATAATATTCTGCAGAATGCCCTGGATCACACCCCGCCCGGCAAGGTGGTTCATGTTGCACTTACGGTGTCTGCAGGTTGGATAAGTCTGATGATTGAGGACGAAGGACCGGGCGTTGCAGATGAAATCCTGGAGCATCTGTTTGAGCCGTTTTTTCGGGCCGACAAATCCCGGGGAGGGCAGGGCTGGGGGCTTGGTCTGGCGATCGCCAAACACATTATTCTGGTCCACGACGGAGAAATTACAGCAAATAACAGCGAGCGTGGTGGTTTGCAGATCGTAGTCCGGTTACCAGTGTTTGCGGCTGATTAATGAAAATACAGGCCAGTTCATGAAAAAAAATTATCCGGTACCTGCCGCTTACCTTGAGCGTGAAACCGGTGTGAAGAAAAGCCGCTTCATTGCCCGGGTTGCGCCGGTGAGTACCCGGGATGAGGTAAAAGACTGGCTGGAAAAGGCGCACCAGGATCATCCCGATGCACGTCATATCTGTTGGGCTTACCAGATAGGCCGCCCGGGCTCTGCAGCGGAAGCCGCCATGAACGATGATGGAGAGCCTTCCGGTACCGCAGGCAAACCAATTCTCAATGTGATTCAGCACAAGGATATGGGCGACGTTCTGGTCATGGTGATCCGTTATTTCGGTGGTATCAAACTTGGCGCCGGAGGGCTTGTGAGGGCATACGCTGGCGCGGCTGAAAGTGTGCTGTCAGAAGTGGCCAGGGTTTTCCACAAACCGGTTTGTCCCGCAAACGTTAAGATGGGTTTTGCCGATGAGCAACCGCTGCGACACTGGTGCGATGTCAATTCGGTTGAGCTGGAATCCGTCACCTACGGCACTCAGGTAACCGCGCGCGTGCTTGTTCCGGAAGATCAGACTGGCACCTTCAGTGCCTTTTGTGACGCACATAAACTGGATTACAGTTTTGAAACATGATTGCGCAAAATCGCATCGTATAAGTGTCTTGTGCGTATACTTGAATGAGAAATTCAAGAAACCAAGGAGTAGATAATGGCTCGTCTTTTGATGGTAGCGCTGGTGACACTGGCAATGACCGGATGCGCCAGTAACGTGGTGACTGATTACAACACCGCCGTAGTGTTCGGCGATTATTCATCCTGGGTCTTTGCGCCAAACACCGGTGACTCCTCATTTATGACTCTCGATGGAAACCGTGTTCAAAGCGCGGTTGAGCGCGAGCTGAACCGTAAAGCCTTGCGCAAGGTGACAGAACCCGAAGCGGATCTTCTGGTGACCTGGAAGATTGTGGAAGAAGATCGCGTTGAACGGTCGGGGGTGGGGCTTGGCTTAGGTTTTGGCACCGGCAACTTTGGTTGGGGGCTCTCGGCTCCGCCTCCCGCACGTGAAGTAAAAGAAGGAAAACTGGTGGTTGAGCTGGTCGATAAAAGCTCGAAGGAAGTCATTTGGCGTGCAGCCAGTCGTCGTTACCTCAACGAAAACCAGTCTCCCGAAACGCGCGGAAAGCTGATTGACGAAGTGGTTGCGGAGATGTTCACCAAGTATCCGCCTGATCTCGATTGAAATAACCAGGGCCCTTTTGGGAGCATAGCTCCAGAGTCCCTGCATACGGAGGATAAATGGCGAAGCGATCTACAGGCGGGTTGGTGTTTTCAACCGAGCAGGGGCGCATGTGCCCCGAATGCCGCAACCCGGTTTCAGACTGCACCTGCCGCCAGGCTCAGCGCCCCGAAGGTGACGGTATTGTTCGGGTAAGCCGGGAGACCAAGGGGCGCAAGGGAAAGGGCGTTACTCTGATTACCGGCATACCCATGGATGAGAAAGAGCTCAAAGCCTACGCCAAAGTACTTAAAGCAAAATGCGGTACTGGCGGCACGGTAAAAGAAGGCGTTGTTGAAATCCAGGGTGACCAGCGGGATCTGCTTGTGCCACTCATGGAACAGCAGGGCTGGGTTGTAAAGCGCTCCGGTGGCTGAAATACCCGTGTTTAGCGCTTTTTCCTGACGTAAAGCGTCTTGTCGCCTGTGCGGATTGCCTCCAGCCTCTCTTCTGTCGGAGTTTCGACATCATGATAGTCGGGCTCTTATGTAACAGTGAGTTGAGAAAGGTTTGAGGCGGGGGGTATCTGGTGAAGAGTATACGGCGAAAAACAAAAATGGCCCGCAGGAAAACCTGGCGGGCCATTGCGGTATCAGACCGGTTTACTGCAGCTGGTCACGGATCAGCTTTTTGTTGATCTTCCCGACGCTTGTTTTCGGGATGTCTTCAACAAAATCGATCTGGCTGGGGATCGCCCATTTGTTGATCTCGCCGCTATCAACATGTTTCTGCAGGTGGCTCTGTATATCTTCCAGAGTTGCCTCCTCGCCTGGCTTCAATGTGATGAGAGCATAGGGTCTCTCTCCCCACTTTTCGTCCGGAATGCCTACAACAGCTGCGCCTGCCACAGCCGGGTGCTGGCTGATCAGGTTTTCCAGATCGAGGGATGACAGCCACTCGCCGCCTGTTTTAATGACATCCTTGATGCGGTCCTTGATGGTGAGCGTGTTATTTGGCTCGATGGAGGCAACGTCCCCCGTGTGCAGCCAGCCGCCTTCCCAAAGCTCTTCACCCTTGGCGGGTTCTTTGAAATAACTCTGGGTGAGCCAGGGGGCCCTTGCAACCACCTCACCTTTGGCTTCGCCGTCATGAGCTACTGGGTTGCCGGAAGTGTCAACAATCTCCAGCTCCACCATAGGGACTGCAATGCCAGTCTTGATCCGTTTGGCAGTTTGCTGCTCCAGCGGCAGCTCCAGATCTTCCGGCTTCAGATGGGTTGCACTGAGCAAAGGGCAGGTCTCTGACATGCCATAGCCGGTGTACATGCGGATGCCCAGTTTGGCGGCTGCATCGCACAGGCCTTTGGTCATCGCGCTGCCACCAATCAGTACGTGCCAGTTGCTCAGATCTGCTGTTTTGATGGACTCTGTGCCCATCAGCATCTGCATGATGGTTGGAACACAGTGTGAGAAAGACACCTTATGCTCCTTGATCAGATCAACCAGCAATTCCGGCTCATAGCGGCCAGGGTAAACCTGCTTGATGCCCATCATGGTGGCCGCGTAAGGAACGCCCCAGGCGTGAACGTGGAACATGGGTGTCACCGGCATGTACACCGACGATGAGCGCAGTAGTGGCATTTCATCGTAGGCTGAAAGCGATCCGGTCATTGCCAGTGTATGGAGCACCAGTTGGCGATGGCTGAAGAACACGCCTTTCGGGTTGCCGGTGGTACCGGAGGTGTAGAAGGTCGTCGCGACGCTGTTCTCGTCGAAATCCGGAAAGTCGAACTCGGCGGCTGAATTGGCCAGGAGTGTTTCGTACTCGCCAACGGTATCAAACTGCGTATCTTTTGCCGTTTTCTCATCACTGAGCTGGATATAGGTTTTGACCGTTTTGATGTCGTCACGAACGGCTTCCAGAACGGGCAGGAAGTCGTCGTGCACCAGCACAACGTCGTCTTCGGCGTGGTTCATGGTGTAAACAATCTGATCCGGAGACAGGCGCACGTTTATGGTGTGCAGCACGGCACCCATCATGGGGATCGCGAAAAAACATTCCAGATAACGAGGTGTGTCCCAGTCCATAACCGCGACGGTATCGCCTGGTTTAACGCCAGCGTCTGAAAGGGCGTTGGCAAGGCGGTGAATGCGCTCTGCCAGATCGGTGTAAGTGTATTTGCTGCGGTTGGCGTATACGATTTCCTGATCCGGAGAATACCTTGGCCCTGAAAGCAGCAGCTGTTTGATCAGCAGAGGGTATTGATGGGCATTTTTTGCCGCCGGTAAAATTTGCGTCTTTACCATGTCTGTAATCCTCTTTCCCGGTTGTTGATTTTGTCTGAGAAGTTGGCTGAATCTGACATAAATTGGGTGAAGCCGGAAGCTTGCAACACTATTCCGTTGGCACCCGAGAAACCTTGTTCCAAGGTGGGGTTACTGTTCCCACGGATTGCCTTCTGTGCTTTCTACCGTTTTCACACCGATGTGCATGGCCGCTTTGGCCAGCATGTTGGCACTCACCGGGGCGGTCATTAGCAAGAAGACCGTAATCAGGATTTCGGAGATGTCGATATCCTCGCCCATGGCGCTGAAATAGATAACGGAGCTCAGCATGATGGCACCGACGCCAACGGTGGTTGCTTTGGTTGGCCCGTGCAACCGGGTGTAAAAGTCCGGCAACCGGGCAAGGCCTATTGCGCCGATCAGTGTAAAACCACCACCGAATAGCAGGAGGGCCGATATAGCGTATTCTGCAAATGGGCTCATGATTTATCTCCGATTGTTACTCAATGACACTACCCCGCTTCAGGTACTTGGCCATGGCTACCGTGCTGACGAACCCCATAACCGCAATCAACAGGGCCGACTCCAGGTACATGCGCGTTCCCAACGTAATGCCCAGGAGAATGATCAGGGCAATTGCATTGATATAGAGCGTATCAATCGCCAGCACCCGGTCGGGCTCGTCCGGCCCCTTTATTAGACGGTATACGTTCAGCAGCGCGGCGAGCGTCACCATGGCAATGGTGAGGTTCAAGGCAATAGTCATCATTGGAACATCTCCATCAACGGCTTTTCGTAGCGGTTGTGAATAGCGTCAATAACCTCCTGGACGCTGGTGGTATCCAGTGCATGAATCAGCAAGGTCTTGTTGTCATCGCTTATATCCGCACTTACGGTTCCCGGAGTAAGTGAGATGGTACTGGCCAGAATGGATATTGCCAGCGGGTGTTCAAGCTTCAGCGGGAAACTGATAAAAGCCGGCCGTGGCCTGCGGGGGCTGAGGATCAGCCAGGCCACAGAAAAACTGGCTACTACAATATCCTTAAGCACTCGCAGGATGTAGGTCGGCATACGCCAGGTTTTTACAAAGACGGGGCGCTCGGGCCAGAACCCGTGAGTCATTTGGGGGATCAGCCAGGCCAGGATAAGCCCGAGAACGACACTGCCACCGGATACGCCATCGCTGAGTATCTGCCATGTAGTGAACAGAATCAGGCTGAGCCAGGGTTGAGGAAAACTCAGGCGGTCAAACATCAGTTTGTCTCCCCGACTAACGGGTTCTGCGGAATATGCACAGGCGTCTGAAGAATGTTGATATAGCCCCGACTGTCATGCAACTGCTCAGCCGTGGCACGGGTGTAATCACTCACAGGCCCAGCCAGGACAACTATTAACATGGTGAGGCAGGTCAGAATGCCAGTGGAGATCGAAACCCGGTTGTTCATGGGCTCCGGCGTTTCCAGGTGGCCATCCACGTTCCGCCAGAAAACGATACTTCCGGCGCGGCTGTAGGCGATAAGCGTAAGAAAGCTACCAACCAGCAGAACACCCCAAAGCCATGCCATTTCGACACCAGGCTCAACTGACTGGAGAATCAGAAGCTTGCCGAAAAAGCCGCTCAGGGGCGGTAAACCGGCAGCAGCCACAGCGCCGATAAGAAACAGCACGCTCAGGAATGTTCTATGGCGCATTTTGGGTGCCGTAACGATGTTGTCAGAGGCCGTGCCTCTCTGGTTTGCGACCAGTTCGGAAACCAGAAACAAAGCGGCTACCGTCCAGGTAGTGCTGACCAGATAGAACAGAGCGGCCGACAGACCAGCCACAGAACCGAGTGCGATGGGCGCAAGCAAGGTCCCTACAGAAATAATAACCTGCCAGGCCACCAGGGTTTTCAGGCTGTCGGCGCCAAGTGCCCCTATAACGCCCATGCTGAGGGTTATCAGGGCCAGCGGGAAGAGCCAATCCATACCAAGATGTGCTAGCTCTCCGGCACCTTCCCCGAAGATCAGTGGGTAGATTCGTACAATGGCGTAAATGCCCACCTTGGTCATAATCGCAAACAATGCAGCAACGGGAGCAGTTGCCTTGGCGTAGGCCTTGGGCAGCCAGAAACACAGGGGCAGAATCGCGGCCTTCAAACCAAAAACCACAAGCAACATCATGCCGCCTGCCTTCACGAGGTTCAGGTTGCTGCCGGTAACCTGCGGAATTTTCACTGCAAGGTCTGCCATGTTCAGGGTGCCGGTAACGCTGTAAATTATGCCGACGCTGATCAGGAACAGGGCTGAACCCGCCAGGTTCAAAACGACATAGTGAAGCCCGGGTACCGTTCGTGTGGTGCCGCCGCCATGCATGAGCAACCCGTAGGAGGCAATAAGCAGAACCTCAAAGGCAACGAACAGGTTGAACAGGTCACCGGTCAGGAAGGCAATGTTCAGGCCCATCAGCTGGAACAGGAACAGCGCATGAAACTGCCGGTTTCCCTCGTCGGCTCCGCCACTGGCGTAGATGTGGCAAAACAGGCCGAGAACCGCTGTCAGCACCAGCATCAGGGCCGCCAGTCGGTCGAGAACCAGAACGATGCCGAAAGGCGGCTGCCAGTTGCCAAACGCATAGATGCGATAGCTGTCATCGCTGGCGAGCGTGAGCAGCACAACAGCGGACACCAGCATCAGCACCGTGGTGGCGATTGCCAGAGTCCGGCGCAGGCTGATCGGGGCGTAGCCCATGAATACCTGCAGAATGCCACCGAGCAGCGGAATCAGAATTGGAGCGATAAGCCAGTGGGTCATTTACTGCTTACCTCCTGTTCATGTTTCGATGGTGGTGATGGTTTTTCACGCTGGCCATCCACATGATCGTTTTCGTTGTCTGCCAGGTTACGCAGTGCCAGAACAACCAGAAACGCGGTCATGGCAAAACCAATTACGATCGCGGTGAGCACCAATGCCTGCGGTAAAGGGTCAGAATAGCTCGCAGCGGTTCCGATGACAGGCTGCTGGCCCGTGGCGAGGCGCCCGGTGGCAAAGAGGAAAAGGTTTACGCCATAAGAAAGCAGGGTCAGCCCCATGATGACGGGGAAGGTGCGGGCGCGCAGCAGCAGATAAACGCCGGATGCCGTCAAGGCACCGATAACCAGTGCGAATAACAGTTCCATTACCCGCCCTCCTTTTTGCTCTTGATGGCTGAATGAGGCGACAGCCGGCCAATGCTGACCAGTGCCAGCAAGGTAGCACCAATCACTGCTACGTAAACGCCCAGATCAAACACCAGCGCCGAGGCAACCTCGAATTTGCCCACCACAGGCCAGGTGATATAGCCAAACGCGGACGTCAGGAAGGGGTAGCCGAAGGCCAGGCTTCCGGCACCGGCGATGGTCGCAAACAGCAAGCCGAGACCAATAACGTTGTGGTAGCGAAATGGAATACGATCCTGTGTCCAGATCATGCCGCTGGCGATGTACTGAAGAATCAGCGCCACTGAGGTAATCAGGCCAGCAATAAAGCCGCCCCCGGGCAGATTGTGCCCGCGCAGGAAAATATACGCAGACACCATGAGCGCCAGTGGCAGCATGGGCCGGGCAATCTGCCGGAGCATCAGCGGGTAATGATCCCGAGTCCAGGTATGGCCCAGACCGTCTCCCGACGGTGGCGTGAGTGCGGTGTTTTTCAGCATCGCGTAGATGCCAAGCGCTGCAATGGCCAGCACTGTAATCTCACCCAAGGTATCAAAACCACGGAAGTCGACCAGGATCACGTTAACCACGTTGGTTCCACCACCGCCCGGCTTGCTGTTTTCCAGGAAGAATTCGGAAATGGAACTGAACGGCTGGGTCAGCATGGCCAGGGTAATCAGGGTCATCCCGGTACCCGCTGCCAGGGCGATCACAATATCGCGGATGCGTTGCCCTATAGAGCTCTCTACGGGTGTCCAGGAGGGCATGTAGTAGAGCGCCAGCATTAACAGAACAATGGTGACAACTTCCACCGAGAGTTGCGTCATGGCCAGATCCGGTGCGGAGAAACGCGCGAACGTCAGCGCCACAATCAGGCCAACAACACTCAGTAGCACCAGAGCGTAAAAACGCTCCCGGTGCCAGAGCGCAGTCGCCAGCGCAGATACAATCAGCACGCCGGCGGCAATCGCCGTGGGCCAGTCCACTGGGCTCAGCCCGTTCTCACCAATATAGAATCCACTTTTTACAAGCGGCAGGGCGGCTACGGCAATCACGCTTACCACCAGAAGCATGGCATAGCGCTGCAAAGAACCATTTTCGACCCATCCGGTGAAGCGATGAGCCAGATCTACGAATTCTGAAATCACGGCTTCAAATACAGCCTTCCCGTCAGTTTCCCGGAAACGGGCATGGAAGTCGAAAAAGCGTTGGCGCTGGCTGTACATGAGCAAGCCGCCGGCGAAGGCTAAAAAACTCATCATCAGCGGGAGGTTGAAGCCGTGGAACGCCGCGAGTTGGAAATCCGGCACATTGCCGCCAAATGTGGCCGACGCCGCGATGTAAAGCAGCGGGCCGACCGAGATGGCCGGAAAGATGCCGATCATGATTAGCGCAAACACGAGGATTTCCGCCGGGATCTTCATGTAACGGGGAGGCTCATGTGGGGGGTAGATCGGAAGATCAACCGGCTTGCCGTTGAAGAAGACGTCGTGGATAAAACGTGCGGAGTAAGCCACCGTGAAGATACCCGCCAGGGTCGCCACGATCGGCGGCAGCCAGGCCCAGAGCCCCGGCAGGTTCAGCGCCAGTGATTCGGCGAAGAACATTTCCTTGCTCAGAAAGCCGTTCAGCAGCGGCACCCCGGCGTTCGATGCGGCAGCAACCATGGCCAGGGTGGCCGTGTGCGGCATGAAACGCCAGAGCCCGTTAATGCGGCGCATATCCCGGGTGCCGGTTTCATGGTCGATGATGCCCGCGGCCATGAACAGAGAGGCCTTGAAGGTGGCGTGGTTGATCACGTGGAAAATCGCTGCAACAGCCGCAAGCTGGGTGCCCATGCCGAACAGCAGGGTAATAAGGCCCAGTTGACTCACCGTTGAATAGGCCAGCAGGCCCTTCAGATCGTGCTTGAACATGGCGGTGTAGGCGCCCAGCAGCATGGTGGCCATGCCGGTGAAGCTGACCATGTAGAACCACTGCTCGGTGCCTGCCAGCGCCGGGTAAAGCCGTGCCAGAAGGAACACGCCGGCCTTTACCATCGTGGCTGAATGCAGGTAGGCAGACACCGGCGTGGGTGCCTGCATGGCATGTGGCAGCCAGAAATGGAACGGGAACTGGGCGGATTTTGTGAAAGCACCCAGAAGAACGAGAGTAAGGGCAACCGGGTACAGGGCGTGGGCCTTAATCTGATCGCCAGCGGCGAGCACATCATCCAGTTCAAAGCTGCCAACAATATTACCGATAAGCAGTATGCCTGCCAGCAGCGCGAGTCCACCACCGCCGGTTACGGCAAGCGCCATCCGGGCACCGCGTCGAGCGTCCTGTTTGTGAGTCCAGAAACTGATCAGCAGGAAGGATGTGAGACTGGTGAGCTCCCAGAAAATGAGCATCAACAACAAGTTGCCGGACAGAACGATGCCCAGCATCGAGCCTTTGAAACACAGGAGCAGAGAGTAAAATTTGGCTACATTCTCTTTGGCTTTGAGGTAGTAGTGGGCATAAATAATGATCAGGAGACCGATGAGCAGTATCAGAAGCGCAAACAGAAGCGCCAGGCCATCAAGACGAAAACTGAAAGAGAGGCCGAGAGCAGGCAGCCACTCGTAGCTGTGCAGAACGGTGCCGCCCGCCGAAAGAACAGACCAGTGTGGAAATAGCGCCGCCAGTGCAATCAGTGCAGGGACAGATGATGCTATTGCGATAGCCGTTCGCCCGCCTTGGGCAAAAAGGGGGGCGGCTATGGCCCCCAGAAACGGCAGTAGTACAACCAGCGGTAGCGACATCGCAGCCTCGTTAGCAGATTTCTTTTGTTATGAATGGGGATGGCATATGAGTCTGAGTCTAGTCTCCGGTTAGCCACCCTGCATAAGTCGCCTTGAGACGATAATGGCTGGCGCCAGGAGTTGGTTCAGCGGGAGGCCGGCGGGTCCGGGAAGTACGGTAAACGCCCGCGATGCCGCGAGATGTCAGCGGTAATAGGGGGGCGGTTGATCTGCTTGCAGCCGAAGGACCTTGCGGTCATGGTTGCTCCGTTGTTAAAACCTGGACACTGATGATACGTGCCCGGGCTCGCAGGTCAAGTCAACTTGTGATCGATCAAGTGCAGAAGTGATATTTAAAAGTGACGTGGAAGGGCACTATCAGGCCATTTTCTGCCAGCCCTTTTGGGTCATCTCGCGATCACCTGACGGATTTCAGAGCGTTAAAAATAGCGTCGGCTTCGGCAGCCAGCACCTGATTGCGCAGGCTGTTACCTTGCCGGTTGGCTTGCTCGAGCTGTTCAAGCTTCATTGTGTACAGCCGGTTAAGAACTTCAACCCGGGTTTGTAGAGCGGGTGCGTTCATGGCATTTTTCTCCAACGTGACACATGTCAGTAAACTTTACGAAAACATCCAGCCAGTGGCCGTTAGAGTAATCCAATGCATAACCCGGGCCAAACGGTTGCTTTCGCGATGAAGGGCCAAAACGCTGGTTTCCAGAAAAACCTGATTGTGAGAGCCTGTAAGCAACAAATAGGTGCATCAGACAATCATCAGGAAACTGTATAAATGACCGATACCCTAATAGACCGCCGCGACCTGGCATTTCAACTTTACGAAGTTCTCGATACCGAAAGCCTGCTCAGCCGCGACCGTTTTAATGAGCACAATCGCGATACCTTCGATGCCGTCATCGAAACCGCTGACAAAATGGCCAGAGAGAAGTTCGCCAACCACAACAGCGCGGCTGACAAAGACGAGCCTAAATTTGTTAGCGGCCAAGTGAAAATGCTGCCTGAAGTGAAAGAGGCCTTCGATGCCTACGCCGAAGCCGGCTTTATTGCGGGGCGTTATGATTACGAGCTGGGCGGCATGCAGCTCCCCGAATCCGTTATGTCCGCCTGCAATGGTTTCTTTACTGCAGCCAATCCGGGCACAGCAGGCTACCCGTTCCTGACCACAGCGGCTGCAAACCTCATTCGCGTGTTCGGTAACGAATCACAGAAAATCAGCTTTCTGCCCAATATGCTCAGCGGCCGATACAGTGGCACCATGGCCCTCACCGAGCCCCATGCCGGCTCATCGCTGGCGGACATTCGCACCTCCGCAACGCCAACCGATGACGGCCATTACCTGATCAAAGGCGCGAAAATCTACATCTCCGGCGGTGAACAGAGCATTACCGAAAATATTGTTCACATGGTGCTCGCCAAAATCAAAGGAGCTCCGGCCGGGGTTAAAGGTATCTCCCTGTTTATCGTTCCCAAGTTTCGGGTAGACAGTGAAGGCAACCCCGCTGACCGCAATGGCGTGAGCCTCGCTGGTCTGATCCACAAACTTGGTTACCGTGGCACTACCTCCACGGCGCTCAGCTTCGGTGACGATGCATCTTGCCATGGTTACTTGGTGGGTGAGCCCCATCAAGGTCTGAAGTACATGTTCCAGATGATGAACGAGGCCCGGGTAGGTGTGGGCTTTGGTGCGGCAGTGATCGGTTATCGTGGATACATGCACAGCCTGGAATACGCCAAAGACCGCTTGCAGGGTCGCAAGGCTTCCGAAAAGAACCCGGAAAGCCCCCAAGTGCCGATTATTAACCACGCCGATGTGCGCCGGATGCTGCTGGCACAGAAAGCCTACAGCGAAGGCGGGCTGGCACTTTGCCTGTATGGCGCACGACTGATGGACGATCAGCACACCCATCCGGATGAAAAGAAGCGTACCGAAGCCGGCAAACTGCTCGACCTGCTTACGCCGGTGATCAAGACCTGGCCTTCCGAACATGGCCCGAAAGCCAACGATCTGGCCATTCAGGTATACGGCGGTGCCGGCTATACCCGTGAGTACCCGGTGGAACAGTGCTGGCGCGATAACCGCCTTAACCCGATCCATGAAGGCACCACTGGTATACAGGGCCTGGATTTACTGGGCCGTAAGATCTGGCAGGACCAAAGCCTTGGCTTGCAGCTGCTGATGAAGGAAATGCAGGTAGATTTGGAAGCCGCGACCACCGACCGCTGCCAGCAATGGGCACTGTCCCTGAGCGAAACCTTGCAGCAGGCCGTAAAAGTTACTCAAAGCCTGGGCAAATCCCTGATGAGCGGTGAAGTGGACAAAACCCTCGCCAACGCTTCCTGCTATTTGCACCTGTTCGGCCATATCATCGTAGCCTGGATGTGGTTGCGCCAAGCCAACGCCGCCGCCCAGGCGTTGGCTTCTGCCAACAGCGATGACGAACGCAACTTCTATCAGGGCAAACTCCAGGCCGCCCAGTACTTCTTCCATTGGGAACTGCCGACGGTTGCGCAGGATTTGGTGTTGTTGCGGAATATGGATGACACTTGCCTGAACATGAAGGCGGAGTGGTTCTGATGGCTTTGGTTAACGTTAAAAAGAAAGGCCATATCCTGCTCATGGAGTTGAACCGTCCGGAAAAAATGAACGCCATGAACCGGGCCATGTACCATGAGATTGCTGCTGCCTATTACCAGTTGGAACACGATGACGACTTGAGGGTGGGCCTTATGTACGCAGAAGGCGACCATTTCACGAGCGGCTTGCAACTGGACGATTGGGCGGGCGTGTTCGCAAACGGTAAAGGTATAGAACCGGGTGAAGGTGAGCTGGATCCGTTTCATATCACCGGCGACAGCCTCGGCAAACCGGTGGTCTTTGCCGCCCAAGGTATCTGTTTCACCTGCGGTGTCGAGATGATGTTGAACACAGACATCCGCGTAGCGGCCAAAGGCACTCGCTTTGCACAACTGGAAGTCAAACGCGGCATCTTTGCCTGCGGTGGTGCGACTATCCGACTGCAGCGTGAAATCGGATGGGGTAACGCCCAGCGTTATCTGCTGACAGGCGATGAATGGTCGGCTGAACAGGCATACGAATGGGGTCTGATACAGGAACTGGTCGAGCCGGGAGAGCAGTTCAACGTTGCTCTGGAAATCGCAGAGAAGATTGCCAGTGCCGCACCCCTGGGTGTGCGAGGTAGCCTGAAATCCTCCAAAATCGCGGTAAGCGAAGGTCAGGAGGCCGCAAAACTGCGCTTGTTCCCGGATTTGCAACCAGTGATGGCCAGCGAAGATGTGAAAGAGGGAATTCAATCTTTTCTTGAGCGGCGAAACGCAGTTTTCAAAGGAAAATAAGGCAGGCCCTACCAAACTCTAAGCTGCCGGTGGGCCAAGGTTCTCAGGACTGTCGGCAGCATGGATGCTGCCGACAAGCGTACATGGGTGAAGCAAGCGTTTATGAAGCGCAGCTTCATGCGCAGCTGAACGACAGCAATCTACGATTGCTGGCCGGACCCCGCAGGGGTATTTACAGCGTGTCCTGAGAACCTTGGCCCACCGGCGGCCCGCACCAGAGTCTGAAAACTATGCAGCCTCCTCCGAAGTCGAACCAGAAGCTTTCTCCCGACTGGCCGCAACCTTGGCAGCCACCTCCGCAGAATAATTCGCATACTTGGCCACCAACTCCGCCTTACGATCCGGATCCCAGTTGATCTTGCTCAGATCGCCTTCGTAGTGATCAATCACCCGCTTATCCATGGTCTCGTACCACCACTGCGGCACGTAGGCCGGTATCAGCATCGATGCATAACCGCCGGGCAACTGCGGGGCCTTCTCGAAGTGCCGTAAAGCCTGGTAACTGCGCTGGGGATGAGCGTGATGATCAGAATGACGCTGCAACTGATACAGGAACAGGTTCGTCACAATGTGGTTACTGTTCCAGCTGTGCTCCGGTTGCGTACGCACGTATGTTCCATTCTTATCCTTCTGACGCAGCAGCCCATAGTGCTCAATGTAATTCACACTCTCCAGCAAACTCGCGCCGTAAACCGCCTGTGCAGCCAGGAATGGAACTGCTCGTGGGCCGCAGACCAACGTAGTCGCTCCGAAGAAACCGGCACTCATTGCCCAGCCCTGCAACAACTCGTTCTCCAGGCTCCAGAAGC
>TARA_R110002167_G_scaffold341125_1_pt1 | contig 14050 bp, 21 predicted proteins | sample TARA_R110002167 | Tara Oceans TARA_R110002167 (sample SAMEA4398238) | marine metagenome | biome: Polar Biome; feature: [MES] marine water layer (ENVO:01000295) within the mesopelagic zone...; material: water (ENVO:00002006), including particulate matter (ENVO:01000060) such... | reverse complement strand
AATATATTAATCGAGTAAGTTCTATTAGTATAATACGGTGCAGTCCTTAGGTGGAAACTAAGTGTAAGCTCGATAAGAAAATCTATGATGAATACTAAACAGATCATAGATTTGGGAGCTTATCATAACAGCACTAAACCAAAGTTATGTTTGGGGTTTAGAGGTTCGAGTCCTCTGGCTGTACCGTATTATGCTAATAGTCTAGAAAGGAAGTAGTATGTTTATTGTATCAATATTAATTTTTGCAACTTTGCTGGCATTAATCATTACGGGAATTTACCGTATAATACTGACGTTAATTGAAGACTACTAATATAGAGTAGTACTAAGAAGTGATAGTCCTTAGTAGGTACACTAGTAGTAGTACCTTAAAGGATCAAAGAAAGGGGCGTACATACACGCCTCTACAATCCGGGAGATGAGATATGGTGAAGAAATTCTATAATTCAAGTGCGGCTCTTCAGTATATAGCTGATAATAAACTACCTTTAGATGCCTTAACTATAGGTACGAGAGGTATGAACTTTGTAACCATAAGAGAGATAGGAGGCAGAGTTGTTGCCCCTTGTGCTGTCTCTTGTGGAGAATCGTGGGGTCGTAGGTATGCATGACACTATGTCCATATTGTTGATAATGTTTAGTATAATTGTACTATCCCTTATCGTTTCATTTTAGGAGAACTACAATGACTAAAGAAGAAATGTTTCCTGATGTAAGTTTTCAAGATAAAGTAGCTGTCTATTTTAAGGATGGCTCTATGTGTGTATTTAAACATTTGTATTATGATTCGTCTGAGTTAGACGCAATTAATTGGGACAGTGTAATTGATTGTCATGAAGTATAAATAAGAATTTGCTAGGTATAATCCCTCACCTAACCCATAAGGGAAGTACCTAGTTAGGTGCTTACTAACGTAAGAACCTAGGCCTGGCTGTGGGATCTGCAGGTCGAGCGACTCCCTCTTGCTGGCGATGTCGTGTAACGAGTCCAAGTGTGTGTTACCTCAAGGGTATTAGGTAAGAGAGGTAACATACCTAGTGACTGTTAATTTTAACTAGGAGAAAAAACATGTTGACAAGTCTTCAAATTGGTGATAAGGTAGCTCATGTTCACGGTAAGAGGTATGCTAACGAAGGTATAGTTCTCGATACTTTTTTGGTGAACAAGGTAATTAAGTATGTAGTTGAGTGGCCTGACAAATCAGTGTGCGTCTACTTTAAGTCAGTGTTAGAGAAAAACATTGGCAAGTTGTAGCAAGTGTGGTGCTTCTAAGATGAAGCGTAAGAAAGGTATCGTTAGATGTAAGAGGTGTGGTTCAAATGGCAAACCATCTCAACCTTATATCCAACTCAACCTAAGATTGTATCAAGTAACAGAAGGAGCAAGTTAATGCAGACGATTGATATCGAAGAATATATTAAACAAAGCCAACAGTTAGAGATAGCTTACAACTACTACCGTATATTTCCAGGTGTAATGGTGTCTCTTTTTGATGGTCATTTAACTATCAGTAAAGCTGAGAAAGAACTCACATTGAGTATGGATGCTTGGTGTGATTGGCAGACTGATCCAATGTCTGGGTCAGTGCAAGAAGTCTTTGCTGAGTTTAGTTATGAAGATCAAGAATTTATTTTAACAGGTATGCTTGCTCAAGATTGGCATGATCTATTAGAAAGGAACGAGTAATGAAAGTAGATGTTAAGGATAGAGGATGCACTACCTCGGGTAACGAGCTGGCTTCCAAACGTTATGAAATCTTAACGAGTGCAGGGATGTTTGATATCCTGTCTTCGAAGATGTATAAAGATAAACTACTAGCACCTATCCGTGAGTTAGGGTCTAACTGTGCTGATATACACCGTATGAATGGTGTTGAAGAACTTTTTGAGATACAACTACCAACGTTATTGAGGCCAGAGATGAGCTTTAAAGACTATGGTGGTGGCTTGTCGGATAGTGACGTGATGGGATACTATACAACCTATGGTTACTCTACAAAGAATGATGCTGACCTTACTAAAGATGGTCAAGAAATTACAGGTGGGTTTGGTCTTGGGTGTAAGTCTCCAATGGCGTACACTGATACGTTCACAGTTGAGTCAAGGTTTAATGGCATGATGACTATCTATGCTGCTCACTTAGATAACGAAGGCATGCCCACTATAGTTAAGATAAGCTCTGCTCCTACTGATGAGAAGAGTGGGTTGACCGTTAAGATACCTATTAAAGATGAGGATATTCAGTCTTGTCAACGTAAGTTAGAAAGAAATCTAGAGTTCTATAAAATTCAACCCGTTGTAACAGGTGGGGCTTCTTTTAAAGTAAACGCTGTCCAGTACCATATAGATAAGAGAGAGAAAGGGTACGCCCTTCGTGACTGTAACGTACCTTATGATAATAAAAAAGGGTATAAGATACCCAATACAGCTAGAGTTATTATAGGTGAACATGCTGTGCCTCTTAACTTAGACCTTGTGCTTGATGGAGGGGCTACATACCAAGACAATCGCAAGTATAAATCGATAGATTTCTTTGTGCCTATGGGTTCAGTAGAGTTAGCTGTAAGTAGAGAAGAACTATCTTATGATGCTAAGTCTGTTCAGTTTCTAAGAGGATACCTTAAGAAGATTGAAGGTTATATTCTTGATGACTGTATCGTTGACCTTAAGGCAATGAAGAATGGCTACGAAAGAAACATTGCATTAGCTGTAGCCTGTAGTGTTACACCTATCATGTCCGAAAATCTGGATCACCTATTGACTACTCTTAATTGTACTGACACAGCTACGTTAAGAGGCTTTCCATATAAAGAAATTAAAACTGTATGGGGTAGTGATAATAGGTTTACTTTAAGCTGTAATAGTGAGTTCTATGGTAGGTTTATTGGCTACCGAAACGGTGCTTACTTTGTTGTAGTAGACGAGAAAAGATCTTGTGATATTAAGACGAGGCAATGGGCTGGCGAGCTACTAGAAAAGTGTAGGAACAACCCTGACTTTGCTACTCATAAAGTGCCTGTAATATATCAGATACCGGGAGACAGATGGCCTGAACTTCAACGTACTCTAGGTTTTCCATCAGATAAATGGGTAAGGTATACTAGTAAGCTAGACTACATACCACCGAATAGGGTAAAGAAAGAAGCAGGAATAGTAACAGTCTATAGACCTAGTAAGAGATTAAACGAGGGTATCATAGTAAAAGTAGACCACCATGATACACTCTTTGATGGTGATATGAAGTACGTTGTTATTGATTCAGAAAGAATTATTATTAATGGTAAGTATTATAACAGGGAGCAAGTCCTTTGTGTACTGACCAAGTTTCCTGACGACACCTACTTTATCTTTAAGTCTTCCTTACCTACGGTTAAAGATATGGAGTGGGAAGAGGGAAGCAAAGAGTTACTTCAATCACTTAAGGAATCTATAGAACACTTGGGTGAAAGAAAAGCTGCTAGTAAATTAGAAGAAATTTTAGGAAAGCAATCAACTATCGAGGCTTACTATGATCAAGTAACTGATAAAGATTTTACTTCAACCTACTATAATAAAGAAGTTGCTAAGGATACTGTTGAAGCATACAAGGTTGTGAAGAGAGCAGTAACTAAGTTCAGTAAAGAAGGCGTAGCTTTAAATCGTTGGGCTATTAGGTATGGAGAATTTATAGGAACAATGGCCTACACTACTTGTCTTAAAGTACTGAATGAAAATAAAATAAAGGTTAATAAGCGTGGCTCTTTAAGAGATCAACTAGCCCTCTTTGAAAAGTTTAAGGTTGACACTATAGGTACAGAGTGGGATACTCTGTTCCCCATGTTAAAGTATTGTGGTAGCTATAACTTATTTAAAGTAGAGATAAGAGAATACATAAGTAAATACATTAAGTAAAGGCTGAGCATTGTGCTCAACATAAGGAATCAGCAGGTTGCAAGCTTGCTGTGTAACAAAGAAAGGAACAATCATATGTTCTATATTGCAAACAAGAACTCTATCTTAATCTCTTTAGATGGAGAGACACTTACCATTGACCGTAGTTTTCCTCAGTATGAGGCAGTCGTCTTGGCTTCGGAGAATGGTGATTGGGTCAAGGCTCGTGACCTTATCGATACAGGTAGGGCTATCCATGAATTCGGTGGTGGTCAGATTAAAGTATCAAGTGGTATAGTTACATTCGGAGAGTATGTAGTTGACAACTCGTTGACCAAACGTATTCTTAAGATGATAGCTGAAGGGGAGGTTGTTGATACAATGGTCAACTTCTTAACCAACTTGATGGATAACCCATCTCACCGTTCGGTTCAGGAAACTTATGGTTTCTTACAACAGAACAATCATTCTCTTACTGAGGACGGTTGCTTCATGGCTTACAAGAATGTTAATGAAGATTATATGGATAAGTATACCCGTACTTTCAGTAACAAAGTAGGCGATGTATGTGAGATGCCACGCTTCCAGGTGTGTGATGATAAGACACTGACATGTTCGGCAGGGTTACACTTCTGTTCCCTTGAATACCTTAAAGGTTTTTGGGGTACAGAAGGACATACTATGCTTATCAAGGTTAATCCTAGGGATGTCGTATCAATCCCGGTAGACTACAACAACAGCAAGGGACGCTGCTGTAAGTATGAAGTTGTAGGAGAGGTGAAGTTTAAGGACGGAAAAGTTGTTGAAGTCCTTGACAAATCAGTATGGAAAGCTGAACCACCTAAGGACAACACTGTTAAGAAGACAACTGATGAACTCCTTCAAGAGTTAATCGATCTTCAAACAGCTAAGTCTTAACTCAAGGGGGAGGTGTTATCTTATAGTAGTACCTCCTCCTCCCTCTATTCTAATTATAACTAAGGAATTTTAAAATGACATTCAGTACAAGACACAAAGATGAAGAACAAATTACAGACCTAATGGTAAGTATGTTCACAGTCTATGACCGTAATAAGTGTGCGGAGATAAGTCATCCTACCTATTATACTAGTGGTGAGATGAGAAGAAACCAAAGGATGTTAAGTATTATTAAGGACGATCTTATCCAACTTATTGAAACTGTTAGATAAAATTTAAGCCTTGACAAGAGGCCATTAATGTGGTATTAAGTACCTTAATGGTAACCCTTTAGTAGTAGAGTAGATGGAGAAGATAGTCCTTTAAGGTACTACTAAGATAAATAAAGAAAGGCCTATACAAATGGACGAAGAATATTTAGATGAACTATTACGTGAGTTTAAAATAGAAGACATAATATTAACTGATTGCAACCTCGACTTACTCGTGTTGCCAGCTGAAGAGGATAGTCCATCATGGCTAAGTTAAAAGTATTAGTAGCCTGTGAGTATTCTGGTAAGGTAAGAGATGCCTTCATTGCTCAAGGCCACGATGCTATGAGCTGTGACTTTGAACCAACGGATAGGAAAGGTAAGCATTATCAAGGTGATGTCAATGATATAATTAATCAAGGCTTTGATCTCTTGATTGCCCACCCTCCCTGTACTTACTTAACTAATGCTTCAGTGTGTCATTTACATTCTGAAGATCAATCTTTCTTACCTTATAAAGGCCAGCCAAGGTGGGTTGCCTTGGATGAGGCCGGGAAATTCTTTAGGATGTTACTTGAATGTAACATACCTATGAAAGCTATTGAGAATCCTATCCCTCATAAGTATGCAGTCGAGAGAATTGGTAGGAAGTATGATCAGATAGTACAACCTTGGATGTTTGGTCACACTGAATCAAAAGCTACATGCTTGTGGCTCGAGGGCTTACCTCCTATCCATGAAACAAATAACGTGAAAGAAGACATGATGAAGTTACCTAAAGAAGTACGACAAAGACTACACTACCTTTCTCCTAGTAAAGACAGGTGGAAACTACGAAGTGAAACCTACCAAGGTATCGCTGATGCAATGGCACAACAATGGGGAGATATAACATGAGTGCAATTAAGAATTGGTTGATGGATATGGAGGAAGACATAGGAGATGGCTTCACCAGAGAACAGATGGCAACAAAGCATGGATCTGATGGTGTCTATGAGTACGATTGTTACCACGGGTATGAAACTTTAAACAACAGGAGAATTTCTAATGAGAAAGATTAATAAAATTATAGTACACTGTAGTGCTACATCACCAGAGATGGACGTAGATGTACCTACTATACGTAGATGGCACGTTGAAGAGAATGGATGGTCAGACATAGGGTATCACTATGTGATTACACCCGATGGTATGTTACATGACGGACGACCTGTATCTAAATCAGGTGCTCACACTAGAGGACAAAACAGTAACTCAATAGGTATCTGTTTAGTAGGTGGCTTGAAACGACACGGAGATGGAAGCACTGAAGCAGAGTTTAACTTTACCTTGAAGCAACTCATAACCTTAATGCAGATGTATGATACTGGCTTCTATTCTGATGGAGATACTGAAGAATCTTTTGGTAGCTATCCTTGGTTTGGACATAGAGACTTTGATAATAAGAAAGCATGTCCAACCTTTGACGTATCAGAATTTGTAAAGCACTGGAGAATTATCCCTGCTTTAACAACAGGAAAGGAATAATAAATGGGTAAGGCATTAGAAGAACACATTGCCTGCCCTCAACCTGGCTGCGGTAGTAGTGATGGTTACTGTACCTATCAAGAAGATGATGGTAGTGTGGTAGGCCATTGCTATGCTTGTAGTCAGTCACATAGGGTAAGCGGAAATGGTGAGTATATACCGAAGGAAAAACCGATGACTGAATCAACACCAAGAGAAATGCTTATGGCTCCAATCTCAGTCATAGCAGATAGACGATTGTCTGAGAAGACAGCAAGAAAGTACGACATAGGTACTACTACCGTTGAAGGTAAAGAGTATCGAACGTTTGGTTACTATGATCAAGACGGTAAGAAACGTATGTCTAAGGTACGAGGACCTAACAAATGTTTTAGTCCTAGAGAAGACTCAAGGTGTGGGCCGACTGGTGACACAAAAGCACCTCTTCTCTTTGGTATACAATCCTTTAAACCTAGGTCTAATACTTCTATCACTATAACAGAGGGAGAGTATGATGCTGCCTCTTACTTTCAGATGACAGGATTTCCTGCTGTATCTGTAAGGTCTAGTGGACAGGCTGTCAAAGATGTTAGGGGTAACTATGAGTGGTTAGCTAAGTGGAAAGAAGTAGTAATATGTTTTGATAATGATCCTCCCGGAAAGAAAGCAGCACGAGAGATAGCTAATATGTTTCCAGGTAAGTGTCGTGTTATGCACATGAGTGAGTTCAAGGATGCTAATGAATACCTTATGAAGAACGCTGCCTCTAAGTTTGAAGCTGAGTGGTATGATGCTCAAGCTCCAAAGATTGATGGACTTATCACAGGTGTTCAAGCTATCATGAAGCTGGCTCTTCAGAAACCACAAAAGGGTATCAGTACTATCTGGTCAGGGTTGACCTATGTTCTTAGGGGAATTCGTTTACAGGAGGTGCTGACCTTTGGCGGAGGTACAGGGTTAGGTAAGTCTGAGTTAGTCAAAGAGATACTCTTTGGTATCATGAAGATGCATAAGGAAAAGACAGGTAGTATTATGCTAGAAGAAGGGGCTGACCGTACTGTACAATGCTACATAGGTAAGCAACTTAACAAAAGGTATTACCTTGAAGACGTTGAGTTCCCTCCAGAAGAAGAACTCCTTCAAGCAGCAGAGGTGTTAGCCCCTTACATGACGATAGCTGATAAGTGTAAGTCGGAATGGTCAGAGGTTAAGATTAAGATAGAGTATATGGTTAACGCATTAGGTATTAAGTACATAGCCGTTGATCATCTAACTGCCATAGCTGAAGGTAAGGGAGATAACGTTAACGGTACTCTTCATGAGATACTTGAAGACCTTAACCATATGGCTGTATCTCTTAACTGTACCTTCTTTTGTATCAGTCATCTTAATCAAGCAGCCAATAAGAACTACACGGAGGGAGCACACGTATCCTTACGTGACTTCTATGGTAGTGGTGCTATCATGCAACGTAGTAACTTTGTCTTTGGCTTTGAGGGCGATCTCAACGGTGATAAGATAGAGAAGAATGTAAGGCTACTCAAGTGTCTTAAAGACCGTAACGCAGGTGACCGAGGTGGTTGTAAAGTAGTGTTACAGTATGACACAGAGACAGGTAGGCTTAATGAATTTGAACCTGAAGAAGATGGAGTATTTAAAGATGCGAATGAAAATGCCTAAACAAATTGAAGTAACAGATGCAATGATTGAGGAATACTTTGGCGAAGAGTTGAACGAACTTGGTGTGTATCTTACTGGAGGTATATACTTGGGTGGTTTTACAGCTTACGAGATGGATCACGGTGACGACACTGTGGAACTTACCTACGTTGGAAGCCTGTATTCGGAGGGACATAACGATGGCAGATAAGAAATGCATACGGTGCGGCAGGGTAAAAAACGTGACTGAGTACACAAAGAATAGTAAGTCTAAGGACGGATTCATTCACACATGTGGCACTTGTTCTAGTGAGATTAAAGCAAGTAGAGGATCATTACGAAAGGCTATTAATGATAAATGTAAGGAGTGTATCTATGATCCTATTGGTGGTGAAGGTACTTGGGTACAACAAGTAAGAGAGTGTACTAGTGGCACTTGTCCCTTGTTTGAAGTAAGACCGGGAGCGTAAGACAAAGGAGTTTTCAATGAGAAAAATAGTATATGATATAGAAGCTGATAGCTTAACACCTACTAGGATTTGGTGTGTAGTTGCTAAGGACATTGATACTAATGAGGTGTTCACCTTCCTTGAACATGAGCGTGATGCCTTTGCTTTATTTTGTAAGAGCGTTGACACATTCATTGGTCATAATATTATAGGCTATGATAATTATTGGGTCAACAAGTTATGGAACATAGGTATTACTACCGAACAATCTATTGACACTCTAGTATTATCAAGGCTGTTTAATCCTTGTAAAGAAATTAGAATGCAAGGAACGGATGGTAAGTGGAAAGGTAAGGTTAAACAGAAGAGAGCTAAGAATGAACACAACCTTGGTGCATGGGGTGAGGTGTTAGGTGAGCCTAAGATATCCTTTAATGACTTCAGTAAATTTACAGAGGAGATGTTGACCTACTGTATTCAAGACGTACATGTAAATCATAAGGTATACAATTACCTTAGAGACATAGAGAGTAGAGGCTTTAGTAAGCAGTCAATTAGTATTGAACAGAAGTTAGTAGAGATTCTTGAACAGCAAATGCGTAACGGGTTTAAGATCAAGGTTACTGAAGCTAAAGAGTTACTTGACCTAGTAACTAATAAAGCGTTAGAACTAGAAGCCCGGATACAGGAGGACTTTCCTCCTCTTCCTAAGTTTATAAAAGAGTATACACCTCGTCTTAACAAAGACGGTAAGACATATAACCTTAGTAGTATGGGTCCTCTCAAGCAACAGTATGGCTTTGCTTATCAAGGTGATCCATATAGTTCTATTGAATGGCAAGAGTTTAATCTTGGTAGCCCTATACAAGTAGTGGCTAGACTTAAAGGACATTGGAAACCTGTAGAGTTTACCAAGAAGGGTCAACCTCGTTGTTCAGATAAAAATATTAGTACGGTATTTGATACAGCACCTCCAAGTATTAGGAACATTAAGACTTATAGAATGTACATGAGTAGAGTCAATGAGTTAACAGCATGGATTAAAGGAGCAGATAAACATGGAGATAAAAGATTACGTGGTACAATCTATCACTTGGGTAGTTGGTCTGGTAGGGCTAGCCATAGTGATCCTAACACTTCTAACATTACAGGTATTAGTTATAGTGATGACAAGCCTGTGTTGGGTGAGCAAGGAAGCTTTGGCTTTGAATGTCGCAGCTTATGGACGGTTGAAGAAGGTAATGTTCTTATAGGTTGTGATGCTAGCGGTATTCAATTACGTATCCTTGCACACTATCTTAATAATCCTACCTATACTAAGGCAGTCCTTGATGATATACATAACTTTAATGCTCGTACACTAGGTTGTTCACGAGATGATGCTAAGACGTTCATCTACTCTTGGTTACTAGGTGCAGGATTAGATAAGACAGCAGACATTCTTAATTGTTCTAACGCACTAGCATACACTAAGCGAGAACAATTTGTACGGTTGACACCAGGGTTGCAAGCATTCCTAGCACGTAAGACAACCTATGCTAATCGTGGTTGGTACAAAGGATTAGACGGACGTAAGGTGTATGTCCCTAGTGATCACCTTGCTTTGACTGCTCTACTACAAAATGGTGAGCATGTTATCATGGCCGTAGCTAATATCTTCTGGCAGAAATGGGCTAAAGAAAGAAGTATACCCTTCTGGCAAGTTAACTATGTCCACGATGAGTGGGAAACAGAGACAGAGAAAGAGTATGCAGAAGAACTTAAGTACTTACAAGAGCAATCATTTCCTGCCGCAGGAAAATACCTTAACTTAAACTGCCCACTAGCAGGTGAAGGACAGATAGGTACAACGTGGGCAGGAGTACACTAAAGAAATTACTTGACAGAACGACCCAAATGTGCTATAAGGCACACACAATACTAACTGACTTAACATAGAAGGAACTTATATATGTCAGACTTTAAAACACTAACACTAGATGGCGAAAGCTTTTACCTTAAACCTTGGGAGAATCAAAGGGGTACTACTTATGGTCCACCAGACCGGGATGAGTATGAGATTACATTAGTTAACTTATCAGCAGAACAAATGAAGATAGCTAAAAGCTTAGGGCGTAACCCTTCTGTTGCAGGAGCTACTTCATCTAAAGGTAAGGCCGGGATTACTGAGTACTATAAAATTACTTCTCAGTATAAGATTGACCTAGCTGATGCAGGAGCTAATAAGATTGAGAACACACCTTTCATACCTAACGGTTCTAAGATCAGAGTCTACGTTGAGGTACGTCCTATTAAGGAAGAGTACCAAAAGGGTAACACTCATAAGTTTTTAGCTAGGGGTGTACAAATCTTGGAGATGGCTGACGCACCCGATGATGATTGGCAACCAGACAATGCTGCAAGTGTATTCGCTGCGGTTGAAGGCGGTTACATAGCTGAAGCAGTTGAGACATCTACTGCTTTTGAAACAGCACTACCTGATGACGGGCTACCATTCTAAAGCCTGACATTGAAACTCTAGTGGACGACATCTTCTCTCTATTCGAAGAGGGGAAGTCGTTCACCGAAGAGGACACGAAGAAGTTGGCTGATAGGTTAGCCTCTACGATCACCAAGAAGTTTAAACCTCGAACACAAAAGCAACGACCTGATAAGATTAGACCTTCTAACTTAGGCCAACCTGACAGAAAGCTATGGTATGACGTTAACCGTCTACCACCTACATACCAATGGTCACCTACCATGTTATTAAACTTTCTTTATGGAGACATATGCGAAGAGTTAATGCTGTGGCTGGCTGAACAGTCAGGGCATGTAGTATCTCATCAACAAGAATCATTAAATGCCTATGGTCTTAGAGGTTACATGGACTGTAGCATTGATGGTCACACTGTAGACGCTAAGTCTGCCTTTGCTAAAAACTTTAGTAAGTTTAAAGATGGATCTATCAGAGCTAAAGGTAGTGATCCTTACGGTTATATAGGACAGTTGTCTTACTATGATCAAGTAAGGAAAGGCAATCACAGTGAACCATCGACTGCTTATTTCTTTGCGTTTGATAAAGTAGGACAGTTAGCCCTTACCCCTATTAATCATATTGAGCAACCTAATATTAAACAACGTGTTGAACACCTCAACACTACAATTGCAAAGGACGCACCTCCTCCAGAGAAATGTTATCCTGCTGAACCTGATGGTAAGAAGGGTAACTTAAAACTAGGGACACAGTGTAAAAGGTGTAGACATAAGTTTGAATGCTGGCCAGGACTTAAGGTATATAACTTTAAGCCTTGGAGATACCTAACTCATGTCGAAGAAGAACCTAAAAAGAACCAAGACATAACACAATATGAGAAAGATAAATAAAATGTCACACCACTGGAGAGGTATCAAGCCAAGGCCTGACAAGTATTTCGGATTCACTTACTTAATAAAGGAAATGAATACAGATAACTTTTACATAGGCAAACGTCAGTACTGGGTTTCCAATAGGACAGTAAAGAAAAAATCACTCAGGCCTAATAAGACTGAAGGAGTTTGGAACGCTAAGCATTGGACCTCCTCTAAGTGGGAGAACTATACAAGTTCATCTAAAGAACTAAATGAAATGATAAGAAAGAACCCAAAGGGATTCATCTATAACATCATAGGTCAATACACATGTAAGGCTGACCTAGTCTACGCTGAGTGCAAAGCACAAATGACTTATAATGTTATGACAGATAGAGGCCCGGATGGCGAACGCTTAAGCTATAACAAACAGGTAGCTCCAGTCAGATTTATTCCACCCTGTTTACCAAGAGAAGGAGGCGAGCGATGGACAAGTTAAGTATACTCTCTCAAATCTACGAAGAACATATCTTTGACGATACTATTATGCTGATGATTTCAGTAGACGATGGTGAACTTGAAGTAACACCTATGGGTGGTACGTTCTCCGAACATGATATTGTTATAGGTCAAGAAGCATACGACCTTAGCCGTATCCTACTAGAGGCTGCCGATAAATATGGTGGCATGGAACGCACATCAACAGGAGGATTTACGTTTATGAATCCCAAGGAGAAACACTAATGAGCATTAAAATCTTAACCTATGATATAGAGACAGCACCTAAGCTGGCTAACGTATGGGATATTTGGAACCAGAACATACCTATCAGTATGATTATGGAAGATGGATACATTCTAAGTTGGGCAGCTAAGTGGCTAGGCTCTGAGGAAATAATAAGTGATTCACTCATTGAACATGACAATGATCTTGAGAAGGAGGGTGACATGATTGCAGGTCTCTATGATCTTATGGAAGAGGCTGACGTTTTAATTGGTTATAACTCTGATAAGTTTGATAGGAAGCATGTGAACACAGCCTTCTTAAAGGCAGGGCTGACACCTCCCTCAACCAGTAAGTCTATTGATCTCTTCAAGGTTGTCAAGTCTAACTTTAAATTCACCTCTAATAAATTAGACTTTATTCTAGGTAAACTTGGTATCAAACAGAAGATGAATCATCGAGGTTTTGCCTTATGGAAAGGCTGCATGGAAGGTGACCAAGAATGTTGGACTGAGATGGTAGAGTATAACGAACAAGACGTTGAAGTAACTGAGCTTCTTTATAAAAAGCTTCTGCCTTGGATTAAGAATCATCCTTGTATCAGTATGTATACAGGTGATACAGTAGACGAGTCGCCTATCTGTAATAACTGTGGCTCAACTAAAGTAAACAAGAGGGGTATTGAACCTCTTAAGTTTACAAGCTACCAACGTTACAAGTGTAACGACTGTGGTAATAACATGAGAGGAAAAGAATTAATGAATACCAGTGCTAAGAGAAAAAGTATTCTGGTTAACGTATAAGAAACGAACCTCTTACTAAACTATACTTGGGTGCCTGTTAAGAATTATCTTGACAAGCACCCTTTTTTATGGTATAACAGTTATCCATTTAATAATAATAAAAGGAAATTAATATGTGTAATATGGACAATCAAACTAAGATTATCTTAGCTGTATGTTTAGCACTTGTTATCATCATCACTCTTTCCTAAGGGTGTAATAGAACAAAGGATACATCATGTATGTAAGTAAAAAAGATTTAGTTAACAACCCTAAACACTATACACAGGGTACCGTTGAGTGTAAAGATGCTATGATTTCCGCCTTCGGTCAAGAGAACTATAAAGTATTTTGTAAGTTAAACGCTTTCAAGTATCTGTGGAGGAGTGATCACAAGGATAATCCTACCCAAGATATAGAGAAAGCTCTGTGGTATATGAGTCAACTAGGATTAAAACAACAAGGCAAACCAGACTACCCTAGAAGGGGGAACGCATACGATGAATGACTACCAGAAGTTTATAGCTATCAGTAGGTACGCTAGGTATAAAGATGATGAAGGG